>Ga0302191_10002315_pt1 | contig 11938 bp, 10 predicted proteins | sample II_Bog_E3_1_FD_198775 | JGI IMG/M metagenome (GOLD analysis project Ga0302191, IMG submission 198775) | Peat permafrost microbial communities from Stordalen Mire near Abisko, Sweden - II_Bog_E3_1 | ecosystem: Environmental > Terrestrial > Soil > Wetlands > Peat | place: Sweden: Abisko...
CAGGGCTGCCAGCACTTCGTCTTCATTATCAAAAATATTAAGTTTCATGTTAGAGATTGGAGATTAGAGGTTGGTGATTAGAGGTTGGTGATTAAAGATTGGGAGCTGGAGGTTAGAGATTGACTGATTTTACTTAACTAATCTCTGATCTTTAATCTCTAACCTCTGATTCTACCTCCAATAACAAATCACTTCTTGCCGTTATTTGGTAATGAAAACCAATGATAACCATCGCGGGCTATAAGCGCTTCCGCAACCTCCGGCCCCCATGAATCAGCCGAATAATTAGGGAAGTTCAAGCTCTTTTTGCCCTGCCATGTATTTAAAATCGGCATAATCAATTCCCAGGCTGCTTCTACCTGGTCGCCGCGCATAAATAAGGTTTGGTCGCCGAGCATGGTATCCAGTAAAAGGGTTTCATAAGCTTCCGGCGCCTGGCTGTTATAGGTGCCTTTATAATCAAAAACCATATCAATTGTATTTAATACCATGTCGAGCCCCGGACGTTTTGCCTGAAGCTGTAAACGGATACTCATTTCCGGCTGTATGCTTATAATCAGCCTGTTTTGCTGCCAGCTTTCTGTCGCTTCTGCCGGGAACACCAGGTGGGGCACATCCTTGAACTGGATGGATATTACCGAAGCTGTCTGGTGCATACGTTTACCGGTGCGCATATAAAACGGCACACCATGCCAGCGCCAGTTATCAACAAAGAATTTTATGGCGGCAAACGTTTCAGTATTTGAATCCGGGTTTACCTTCGGCTCTTCACGGTATCCAGGTACTTCCTTACCCTGCATCCAGCCCCTTTCATATTGTCCCCTAACTGCCGACAAACGCACATCTTCGGGAGTAAATTTGCGCATGGCGCGTAATACATCAACTTTGCGGTTGCGTACCTCATCAGCATTAAAACTAATCGGCGTTTCCATTGCCACAAAGCAAAGCAATTGCAGCAAATGGTTTTGTATCATATCGCGTAAAGCGCCAGCCCCATCGTAATAATCACCGCGTTCTTCAACACCTAATTGCTCGGTAACAGATATTTGCACATGCTCAATATAGTTGCGGTTCCAAATAGGTTCTAAAATGGAGTTTGCGAAACGGAATGCCATGATATTCTGAACCGTCTCTTTACCCAGATAATGGTCTATGCGATAAATCTGGCATTCATCAAAAATACCTGAAAGCAATTTATTCAGTTCCCTGGCCGAATCAAGATCGTGGCCGAAAGGTTTTTCAATTACAATTCTTATTCGCTTAGGGTCTTCGGCCAGTTTGGCTTTCGCGATATTTGAGGCTATTATGGGGAAAAAATTAGGAGATACAGCAAGGTAATAGATCACATTCGCTTTTGTTTTCCATTCGGCATTATGCTGATCTACCCGTTTTCCAAATTCCTTGTACGATTCAGCATTCTTTATGTCTGAAGCCTGGTAAAATATATTTTTTGAAAATTCCTCCCATTTTTCTTTTACAGCCACACCGCTGCGCGAAAACTTGTTGATGTCACTTAACAGGTTTTCCCTAAACTCGTCATCGGAAAGCGGAGTTCTACCGGTTCCGATAATGGAGAACTTTTCAGGTAACCATCCGTCGAGGAATAAGTTATATAGCGCCGGTGCAAGTTTACGCGAGGCCAGGTCGCCGGTACCTCCAAAAATAACAAAAACGGTTGGTTGTGTTTTTATCGTTGTGTTCATGATTTACTTCTATAGGTATTTGATATTTAGTGTTATAAAGTTAATGGGTTGCCAATTTATTGACCAATTCGTCAAGTATTAGTTTAGCCCAAATAGGCGCATTTGAATCAATAAATGAATCGTTGTTGTTTTTAATCGTTAATAGTGGAATTGGGAACGAAGGACTGCTCTGTAACGAAGAATAAATTATTTGCTGATTATCAAACCTGTTAAAATACTTTTTAAGGTTCACCAAGCCCTGCTCGAAATTATATTTCATACTTTCGATGTCAACAAAGTGACCTTTTTGGGCAATCCTTAAACTTACCCGTTCAATTGAGGTTTCTATATCTGGCAATAACATATAGATCAAATTGGTTGTATATCCTTTATTTTTGAAAAAGTCGCACCTGTTTACCAAAAAGTCATTTCTTAAATTAGTTTCAACTGTTAAATCTCTTTTCCCTTCAACGGCAACGTCTTCTACTTCCCAATAGGCTGAAGTTAACATCATCTCTATACTTTCATCCGGGATGTCAGGATATTGTTTTTCTTTTATTGCTTTAACTATATCAGCATCAAAAATTACAGCGCCTGAAGAAGAAAAAATTCTTGAATAAGTACTTTTACCAGCTCCGTTGGCCCTGCGATTATGGTATAATCAGGCATTAAAAGTCTTTAAAACCTCGTGTTTACCAGCCTGATTGCCCAATCTTATTAACTCTTTGTGACCATCTTTAAATTCCCTGATAAACATACCAGGCTCTACAAATAGTTCGTTTTTGTAAGAGATCCATGCGCCATTGTCCAATGCAGTTTGGGCAGCTTTAAGCGCTACAGGTTTTACGAACTCCTCAAACTCCCTGGCATCCATTTCAAAAATTGATTTCTTTGCTGTTACTGTTGACATATTCACAAATATAAAATATTAATTAACACGATGTTTCTCCATTAATCGTTATGCTTTTCAACCCATTGCGTATGGAAAACACCTTCTTTCCCTATCAGTTCATAAGTATGCGCACCAAAGTAATCGCGTTGGGCCTGGGTAAGGTTTGACGGCATGCGCTTACTCCGGAAAGTATCGAAATAGCTTAACGATGCAGCGTAAGCAGGTGCTGCTATGCCCGCGGCTATAGTTTTTGATAAGACCGTTCTTGCTCCGGGTACTGATGCTTTAACCAACTCTTCAACATTTTTATCCAGCAGTAAATGAGCAAGTCCGGCATCCTTTTGGTAGGCCTTAAAAATGTCATTCAAAAACTCCGACCTGATGATACAGCCACCTCTCCAGATCTTTGCAATTTCACCCAGTTTCAGATCATATTTATATTCTTCGGAAGCCTTTGCCAATAAATGCATCCCCTGGGCATAGCTGATGATCGTATTAAAATAAAAAGCCTGCTCCAGTTCAATTAAAAACTCAACTTTGTTAACATCAAGGTGAATCTCTTCTGTACTGTATAAACCTGCAGCCTCAACCCGCAACTGTTTATATTTCGACAAATCACGCATGGATACTGCGGTGTCGATTGTCGGAATAGGGGCCTGCAGGTCCATAGCAACCTGTGATGTCCATTTGCCGGTACCTTTAGCTTTCGCCTCGTCCTTAATATCATCAAGCAATAAATGATCGGCGCCGGGAGCTTTATAGGCGAAAATATCTTTGGTGATTTCCAGTAAAAAAGATTTTAATCTGCCTTCGTTCCACTCGGCGAAAATTTCACGAATGGCTTCATTATCGAGCTTTAAGCCTTTTTTAAGTATTTCGTAAGTTTCTGCAATCAATTGCATAATACCATACTCAATGCCGTTATGCACCATTTTAACAAAATGCCCCGACGCACCGGGCCCTATGTAGGTTACGCAGGGAGCACCATCGACTTTGGCAGCGATTGATTCGAGAATTGGCTTCATTACGTTGTAGGCTTCTTTGTCGCCGCCGGGCATCATGCTCGGTCCTTTGCGTGCGCCTTCTTCTCCACCTGATATTCCCATTCCAAAAAAATGGAACCCTTTTGCTTCGAGTTCTTCAACACGGCGGTTGGTGTCGGTAAAATGCGAATTACCGCCATCTATTAAAATATCGCCTTTGTCAAGTAAAGGGAGCAGTTCAGCAATAACGTCATCAACAATTTTACCGGCTGGCACCAGCATCATAATGGCTTTCGGGCTTTTTAAGCTGAAAGTAAACGCTTTTACATCGCTAAAGCCTTTTAAATTATGATGCGTGCTTTCTTTTTCCAATAATTCACCTTTTGAGGCATCGGTATCAAAACCCACCCCACGGACGCCATGATCGCCCATATTTAACAGTAGGTTACGGCCCATGGTGCCAAGGCCGATCATCCCGAAATCGTATTTATCTGGTATATTGCTCATTTTAGATTTGGTTGGTGTTCTTTTTTTAAATCTTCCAATATTTTTCTTGTCGTCTCGAAGTCAGTATGATGAAAAGAACGGATACCCAGTTGTTTTGCGGCATTAACAAACATGGGCCGGTCGTCAAAATAAACACATTGACTGGGCTGCGCCATTGCTACGCCCATAGCAAGATTAAAGATGCGGGGATCAGGTTTACGCATTTTTACCTCACATGAGGATATGAAAGCGTCAAAACATTCATGCAGCTTAAACTTCTTGACACGATAATCATTCAATTCCTTACCTTCATTATTGATGGAAATGACCCTGAAACCACAGTCCTTCTTCCATTCCTTAAGCCATTTCAACGTATCCGGAAGTTCTGTGCTTTGCCTGAACATAAATTCTTTAAAGTCCTCCCTTGTAAAATCCCGGGGGTGGTTAAATACGATTGTATCCAAATATTCATCCAGAGAGATACTTCCAATTTCATATACATTGAAAATAAATGTATGAAGTGCGTTTACTTCATCGTAATCAAGCCCAAACTTTTCGGCCGCCTCCTTACGGGCTTCGTGCCCCCAGCCGTTACTGAGCAACACCCCGCCGACATCAAAAAACAGAATTTTTATTGACGTTGCTTCCAATTTATTATACCTTGCTTTTTTGTTCTTCAATCGCTTTCAACAATTTTTCGAAAGGTTTATTGAACTTATCAATGCCTTCATCTTCTAATTGCTGTGTAATGGCATCTATGTCAATGCCATTGTTTTTCAACCTGTTTAAGGTTTGCGTAGCTTTGTCCAAACCATCCTCCAATGTGTCTGCAGCTATACCATGATCGCGGAATGCGACGATCGTTTCTAAAGGCACGGTGTCCACGGTATCCGCCCCTATTAATGCTTCAACATATTTGGTATCTTTAAATGCAGGATTCTTGCTGCTGGTGCTTGCCCAAAGCAAACGTTGCGGTTTGGCACCGTTTTCAGCAAGTTTTTGCCAGCGGGCGCCGCTGAATACGTTTTTATAGATTTCGTAAGCCTTTTTTGCTGATGCGATGGCAACTTCGCCTTTTAGGTCGCCCAGGCCTTTTTCGTCGAGCAACGGGTCAACCAATACATCAATCCGGCTTAAAAAGAAACTTGCTACAGATGATATATGGTCAATTGGTTCGCCTTTGGCCAGCCTGTCTTCCAAACCGGCTATATATGCTTCTGTTACTTCTTCATATCTTGGTAATCCAAACAGCAGGGTCACATTTATGTTTAACCCGGCAGCAATAGATTTCCTGATGGCTGACAAACCCGGTTTTGTTCCGGGGATTTTGATCATCACATTCTTGCGGTCAACGGCTTTCCATAGTTCAAGGGCTTGTTTTGTTGTGCCATCATCGTCGAGCGCCAAAAATGGCGATACCTCTAAACTTACATATCCATCTCCACCATTTGATTCATCATAAAGCGGTTTAAAAATATCGGTAGCATGTTTAATATCACTTATAGCAAGTTTGAAGAATAATTGTTCATCACTTATTTCTTCTTCAGAATGCGTGCGGATATCTGCATCATAATCTGAACTGCTGGTAATGGCTTTTTCAAATATTGCAGGATTTGATGTAACCCCTCTCACGCCATCCTCATCGATCAGTTTCTTTAAATTTCCCGATTTTATGATTTCCCGATCGATAAAATCCAGCCAGATACTTTGGCCAAAGCTGTGTATTTGTTTTACTCTGTTAGTTCCCATGTTGTGATTAAATATTTAAAATTAATTAATTCAATTAACGTTTGCAATCAATATTATCCGTTTACCAGGCGTTCCTACGGAACGCGCATATTGTAGTTCTTTTTTTCTACCGACGAGACGTCCCTCCGGGACGTTTCCTTAAAAATGTAAAAATGTCAAAATCGTCTTTCATTTTTCTGCCGATCAGACATCCCTACGGAACGCTTTTCCAAATATGTAAAAATGTCCCATAGGGACATCTGGTCGGTAGCAAATGCCGAAAAGCTTTTTTACGTTCCGTTAGGAATGTATCGTGACTAAACGAAAATGATTTGCCCTTTTTTATTCTGTGACCGTTAACGGCTCAATAAGCGTACCATTTATTGTCACCGAATATTCCTTTTTAACTACTTTAATCGACTAAAACCTCCACATTATATTTTATAAAAAGCCCGCTTTCTATTACACCGGTAATGCTTTTTATTTTAAATTCCAGGTCGTCATCAATTTCATAAAACCGGGCGTCCACTATTAAATTCCCGTTTTCAGTGATAACGGGGCCGTCCTTCCCTTTAGCAGGCCTTAAAGAAAGACTTTCGACGCCAATTTTTTCCAGTTCCTTTTCCACATGAAGCAACGCTAAGGGGAAAACCTCTATCGGAACCGGAAAGTTTGTCCCTAATTTACCGACCAGTTTGCTATCGTCAATTATAATATAGTTTACCGGGCTGGTGCTGATCAATAACTTTTCCTTAAACATCGCCCCCCCCCTGCCTTTAATTAAATTATGGTTAGGGTCAACTTCATCTGCACCATCGAATAACCAGTCGGGCCGGCTTTCGAAAATGCTGTTTAAAGGGATACCAAGCTTGGTACAGACCATGCCAATTTCAATGGAAGTTGGTATAGCTTTGATATTTAACTTTTCCTCTTTAATTCTTTTGGCTATAGCCAGCAAAGCCATGTAAGACGTTGAGCCTGAACCCACGCCAATCACGTCGCCATCTTTCACCATCGCGGCAATTTTATCAGCGACTTTTTGTTTCGCCTCCTTATTGATGATAGTACCAGACCAAGGCAGGTTTTCGATTAAATTACTTTGCCAGTTCAATTTTATTTTCCCTTTTGTTCGTTTTTTAATAATTGCAAAAGATTAGTATTAGCTAACTCCGCAGGATAGAGAAAATTTGTTATTGCCCATTTGCCTGCCTCTTTTACTACTTCTACTGTAACCTCTACCGGCGCTGCAAGTACAGCCCCTTTGGGTTGTCCACTTTTAACGTCATGAACATCTACTAAAAATTTATTCCCCAGTTGCTTTACATTCCCAGTTTGATAGCCTACTCCGTAATCCTGCCCAGCCATAAAAGGATCAAAATCTAATCCAATATCGCCATCCTTCGTTGGCGTATTATAGTAGTTTTCTAAAGCTTTTCGCAGGTCCTGACCAAAAAAGTCCTTGCCGTGTTTCATTATTATTTGCTGATCGGAAAGTTGATTTTTCGTTTTTGGATAATCCGTTTTGAATAAAACAAAAGACCAATCATAAAATTTTTGAACAAACATACGTGCACTCTCCTTATCATCAACCGTAGATTGAGCTTTTGCCTTAAAGAAAACAAACACACAAACGACGACTATATTGAAAATAATAAAATGCTTTTTCATCATTTCTGATCAGGTGCCGACAGACTTACGAAGTTTTTAAAACTTCGTAAGTCTGCCGATTCATACTAATAGGCCTTTCCAATCTCTAAACTCTAATCACTAATCTCTTAACTCAATAAAGCCTTCGCCTTTTTTACAACATTTTCTACTGTAAAGCCAAAATGTATGTACAGTTCTTCTGCCGGGGCAGATTCGCCGAAGGTTGTCATGCCTAAAATATCACCCTCGTCGGTTACATATTTGTGCCAGCCCATTGGCGATGCCATTTCAACAGCTAAACGCTTTTTGATTTTTTTCGGAAATACACTTTCTTTATATTCAGCGCTTTGTTTTTCAAACAACTCCCATGATGGCATGCTTACCACCCTGGTTGATACCTCATCTTCTTCGAGCTTTGCCTGCGCCTGTAAAATTAACGCGACTTCGGAACCAGTGGCAATCAAGATAACTTCAGGTGCTTTACTTGCTTCCGATAATATATATGCCCCTTTTTCCAGGCCTGTTGCTTTGGCATATTTGTCCTGATCAAGAATTGGCAATCCCTGCCGGGTAAACACCAGCACAACCGGGCCGTCTTTATGCTCAATCGCAGCTTTCCACGCTTGTGACGTTTCATTGGCGTCCGCCGGCCTGATCACCGTAATGTTGGGTATCGATCGCAATGAAGCCAATTGCTCTATTGGCTGGTGAGTAGTGCCATCTTCCCCTAAACCAATGCTGTCATGTGTATAAACTAAAATCGGGCGCACCTTCATTATTGACGCTAACCGGATTGGCGGGCGCATATATTCTGAAAACATCAGGAAGGTAGCCCCGTAAGGGATCAGCCCTTTTGTTAAGGCCATACCGTTCAAAATAGAGCCCATTGCATGTTCGCGGATGCCGAAATGGAAATTCCGCCCGTCACGTTGCTCGGGTGTAAAAGAGGTATATTTTTTAAGGATGGTATCAGTAGAAGGCGAAAGGTCTGCAGAGCCGCCGATTAAATTAGGAAGGCTATCCGCAATTGCATTCAAAACTTTGCCCGAGGCTGCACGGGTGGCTATTTTAGGGTCGGTGCTTTTAAACACCGGCAAACTGGCAGCCCAGCCTTCAGGTAAACCGCCGCTTGCGACTAATTCGTATTCTGCGGCCAGTTCAGGGAATTCAGCTTTATATGCGGTAAAAAGGTCATTCCATTTTGCTTCCAGGCCCGCTCCTTTTGCGCCTTTTTCATGATAGTATTTTAAAATTTCATCAGGCACCACAAACGATTTTTCTGGGTCGAAGCCAAAAAACTCTTTAACCAGCTTAACTTCATCAGCTCCGAGCGGGGAACCATGGGCGCCGGCGGTATTCACCTTATTCGGACTTCCGTATCCTATTTGCGTGCGTACTTTTATTAATGAAGGCTTTTGTACTTCGCTTTTTGCATTACGGATGGCGTTTGTTATGCCTTCAATGTCATTGCCGTCGGTTACGGTTTGTACATGCCAGCCGTAAGCTTCAAATCTCTTGCCTACATCTTCGGTAAATGTGATGTCGGTATCCCCTTCAATCGAAATGTGGTTATCATCATATAAGTAAATAATGTTGCCCAATTCCAGGTGCCCGGCAATAGAAGCCGCTTCAGATGCGACGCCTTCCATCAAATCACCGTCGCTGCAAATGGCATAAATCTTATAATCGAATAAATCAAAACCGGGTTTGTTGTACCGGGCAGCAAGGTGTTTTTGTGCGATGGCGAAACCTACGCCGTTTGCAAACCCCTGGCCAAGAGGCCCCGTAGTAACATCAATACCCGGACATAGACCATACTCCGGGTGACCAGCAGTTTTGCTGTTCATCTGACGGAAGTTCTTTATATCGTCCAGGCTGAGGTCATATCCTGTTAAATACAAAAAACTGTACTGCAGCATACAGGCATGCCCGTTTGATAATATAAAACGGTCGCGGTTTGGCCAGTTCGGGTTTTTGGGGTTATATTTCATGTAATCGGCCCAAAGGACATGCCCGATGGGCGCCAGGGCCATAGGTGTTCCGGGATGCCCCGAATTTGCCTTTTGCACCGCATCTGCCGATAATATCCTTACAGTATCAATCCCTAATGTTACTATTTCCGTTGTGTCTGAATTCATTTTATTAAACTATTTTGTTTACTGTTTTATTAAGCTACTATTTCGGTTTTTGTTTCAGGTAGTTCACTTTTAACCCATAACCTTGCGCCACCTTTTATTCCCTCGGCGTTGGTTACAATTTTCATGTTTTTGTCTAATTTAAAATTTAATTTACTGGAGTTCCCGCCGCCAATATATAGGAAATCATAATTGAATACTGTTTTTAAAACTTCAAAAACCTTTTGCATTCTCAAATTCCACTTTTTAGCGCCTTCCTTCTCCAGGGCTTTTTCACCAATATATTTATCGTATGATTTAAATTTGTTGAAAGGCTGGTGCGAAAACTCCAGGTGCGGCAGTAAATTTCCATCCATTAACCAGGCAGTACCGAAACCGGTGCCCAGCGTAATCACCAGCTCCAGTCCTTTCCCGGCAACCACGCCGAGCCCCTGCATATCCGCGTCATTAACCACCTTTGCCGGTTTCCCTAATAATTCTTCCAGCTTTTTTGCGAAATCAACATTCTTCCATAGGTCATTTTCCAGGTTCGGGGCGGTTTTTACAACGCCTTTTTTAACATATCCTGGGAAACCTACTGATATCCTGTCGTAGGCCGGAAAATCTTTTACCAGTGTATTTATCGCAACCAAAACGTTACCAGGGGTCGCTGGCGAAGGGGTTGCAATTTTTTCATATTCCTTGGTTAGTTCACCCTTTTGATTTAAAACAGTGGCTTTAATATTGGAACCCCCGATATCAATCGAAAGGATTTTTAGCTTGGTAAGAGAATTTTCCATTAATACTTTGGCGGGAAATAAAAAACGGTTACTGATTTATTGTGATTTATCGATGTAAATATGACAAATTATAAATTAATTTATTGTTAACAACAGGCAGTATTTAAAAATTCAAATAAACAATTAAAGAACAATATATAAGTAATTGTTTTGGTTTTTTTCCCTTTACAGGATATGATTTTACACAGGGATCGCATTATTGGCGGAAGTAGAGACGCCCCAATGATCGGGGCGTCTCCGCCATGCTTCCATTAATGTCCTATTGTAAAGACACCCCGAATGATCGGGGGCGTCTTTACAGTGTTAAATTACAAATAAATTCTCGCCAGCCTTTAATGGATACGACTTCCCTTTCCAAATAAAAACACCCAACGTTTTTTGAGGAAGCCTGATTTTTATTTTCCAGGCGGTATTATCCCGAACATATTCAACGGCTACCGTTCCGTTAGGGTGAGGTATTTCGCCCGTTACGCTTTTTAATTCACCCAAATGCGGTTCAATTTTTATTTTGCTAAACCCGGGCGCATAGCTGTCTATACCTAAAACCGTCCTGAAAAATTCAATATTCGGGCTGGCCCCCCAGGCATGGCAATCGGAGCGGTTATGCGCCAGGTCTGATATTTCGGCCCAGGTAGTAAGCCCCATTTTGATATTCGCACGCCAGATATCAAGCCAGTCCAAATAACCGTCGCCTAAACCTGCTTTTACCAGAGACTGGTGCAGGTAGTATTTAAAATAAATGGTACATTGGGTTAATGCGGTATCGGCAAGCAGGTTTTTACCCAATGCGTTCGCTGCATCGCTCTTAACCATCCCGGTAAGTATGGCCAGCGAATTTGCATGCTGCGAAAAAAGGTCTTTGTCTTCTGTATCCGCATACATTTTTTTAGCGGGATACCAATACTTGCTTTGGATAGTTTTCTTTAATTGTGCCGCCTTTTGCCTGTAAAGGTTTGCAAAATGAAGGATACCCATTTTAGTTTCCATTTCAGCGGCCAACTGGTAAGCCCATAACAACTGCAGGTCCATAGTAGCCGAATTTCCATTATGCCCTTTTGGGGGCATGCCGCTTTGCCATCCTTTACTGTCTACCCAATCTACAAAAGTCCAGTAGGGGGTATCCTTTAATGAGCCATCGGCTTGCTGGTATTTGCTAAAGAAATTCAGCACATCTCTTACCCCAGGCAATTTATCTTTTACAAAATTGCTGTCGGGCCGGTACAACCAGTAATCGTGCAGCATGCCAATGTACCAAAGGGAAAACGTTGAAATTATTTGCGGACTGTAAGATGGGTGCCGGCTCAGGGTTAACCCTTCGGCAATGCGCGAATGGTCCATCAGGTTGATGGCGTTGCGCGCCAGCCGGTCGTCACCGCTGTTATAATAGGAAACAAGTGCCTGTATCCGCGTATCGCCAACGTACTGTAACTGCTCATAATAGGGGCAATCCATATAGGTTTCAATAGCGTCGAGCCTGGCTGTGCGCCAGCCGATATCCAGAATTTTTTGCAATTCCGGGTTTTGGGTTTGCAATTTCGCGTTAAACTGAAAGGGGTAACCGGTAAAGGTGCCATAAATATCATCGATCACCAGCGGTTCGTCCTTC
>Ga0302191_10002328_pt1 | contig 11914 bp, 5 predicted proteins | sample II_Bog_E3_1_FD_198775 | JGI IMG/M metagenome (GOLD analysis project Ga0302191, IMG submission 198775) | Peat permafrost microbial communities from Stordalen Mire near Abisko, Sweden - II_Bog_E3_1 | ecosystem: Environmental > Terrestrial > Soil > Wetlands > Peat | place: Sweden: Abisko, Stordalen...
TCCTGTGTATACACACTTTACCTCTCCCATCAGGAGATACCCAGATATCTTGGTACATCGACAATTGGCATCCATTCTCAACGGCAAAGATAACTTAAAACCAATCCCCAAACAATTGATAGATCTTTGCAATTAAAAGAAGTTGCAAGCAAAGCGAGTGTCAAATGGATGTGAAAAAGTAAGATCCTTTTTATTTAGATTTTTATGTGCCTACATCTTCGAAAGGCTTAGGTAATCGCAAAGGGCATCATCTGCGAAGCTAACAACTGGGGTATTAAAATATGTATACCACGCTTCGATTTCAAAGGGGTATTTAAAATATTACTTAGACTTTAAGGTTCTAAGAGATTGCAAATCTATCTGTGATAAGCGTGGAAAATGACATCGTCAATCGAAAAATACTTAAAATGGAGTACAAAGGAAAGGTATCTACAAAATTCATCCTGAAGGAGCTGCAATAGGTTGATATAAAGCTCGGCTGCAAGTAAGGCTTTCCCCTCGACTATCGCCTCATTTTGATCATGCCTCATCCCGAACTGATCGGGCAACATCTGCTGATTCAATGATTTAAAGACAATTATAAAGTTTATTTGTTCAATTAATTTATATATCATTTCAAATGGTTTAACTTTCAAACAAATATTTTGCATTTTTCCTGGACAAACGAACTTAGATAAATGGTGATCATTGAGCCGGTTGGGTCAGATTTATCTTAAGGAAATATAAATTAATGATTAAAACAATTGAATATAAAATGATGTTTTTATGTTTTATTGTAATATTTATGATTTCTATTTAATGAATAAAAATTGACATTCTCCAGAACTGACTATTGTATTGCTCAAGCAATTTTAATATTCCTCTTCTGGAGTAAATGATATCAGAATCGATCGGTTGAATGAAGTCTTAATTATTATACAAAAGAAAAAGAAAAGAAAAGTCAGTATTAAATGATCTTTGTATTTAATAAAAGAATATATTCTTCTATTAAATGTAACCAATAAACGAAATAGTTGCCCCTTTCAAAAGTGATGGAGGAGCATATTGCTCAGCAGGATTTGAGTGCGGTAAGAAAAGTGACCCATACCTAAGCTTTACGTTTTGCTTTCTCTATTTTTGTAAATGTTGTGCTGGATGCGTTGAGAGATACCAACCCTAGACAACAATTTATTGCTCCTACATTAATTATAAAGATAAAAATGTAACTCTTTTTGAAGGTCCACCCATGGGATAAGAAGAAATTTGGAATCAGTAGGTGGCTTTAAAAAAAGAAGAAGATTCACTTGTGACACTCTCATTCAGAAATTAAATTAATGGGCGGAGATTTATTTTGGCAAGAACAGAGCAGCCTTTTCCTAAAGATTTGAGTAAAGTGAAAATTGGGTTATAAAACTAAAATTTAATAGCCATCTACGACAAGAATAAGAGTTATCGCATGCCTAAAGTTTTAAAATTCGAGTGATCCATTTATTTTTAAAATATAGAGATTTCATAATATCGATGAACAGTTATATTTTTGTCGGACATAATCATTATCTAGTCACATATTATTATTAATCAGGAGGTTGGCTGGTTAGCGCAACCAATATCAAATAATTTAGGTTAAATTTAAATAAATATAAATGAGGAAGTTCAATCCTGTAGAGTACACGAGAAACAAATGGAGTGATAAGTCGCATACCAAAAATCATCCCAAACAATGCACTAAAGACCATGGGTTCTGCCACATATAATACGAGTGGGGCAATGACAATGATGCTGATCATGCACCAATCAATCAAGTAATGCTGTGACCAATCAGTCTCTGCCCAACATAAACCTGCCAACAGCTGAGGATGACAGAGGTGCAGTCAGTCTTGACATGATGACTTAGGAGAATTTAGATGATTGGATTGCTCAATCAATTAACCGCAGTATTCCCAGCATGCTAAATCCGCAAAAGAAATTTTTTCTTCCAGTACATCACTGCTAAAACAGCTTTCCTTCGAGAATTAGCTCAGAGTAAGGTACAGACGCAAGGTTTCAGCCAAACAGTATGAAGATGAAACTTATTTTCAAGTGTAAAAAAGGACAAAAAAGGCAGTAAGTTATCTAAGCAACGAGGCAAATAAAAACAAACCCGCAATTAATGAACTCTACGTCGATTATCGTCAACTGGAACCGAAGGCGATGCTTGGTACTCCAATTAAAAGTGGTAAAATTGAGGAAAAGCCAAAAAATTAAATTCGGCGAAGGAATGCAGTTCTTCTGTTAAATGATATCCACTACACTCGCTTTCTAAAGGAACTAAAGCGTTCAAATACTAAAGTCGTTGAAGAAAAGGAGCCTATACGCGAGGAAGTACGCCCTCGGTTATAAAATCGACAAATGATATACTCTTTCAATGTTGACAGCATGAGGCGAACCTCCTGCGAAGAGGACGTGCCTAACTCGATCATCTAGAAAGAGTTTGATCGCATTCGAGAACCTCAGAAAGATTTCATTACAGTCAATCGAAATCATCTCAAATAGCAAGAAGAAATACAGGAGAAAGTCCGATAATCTATTAATGAAAAAGCTAATAATGCTATGCTCAAGATTGACGCAATGATGGGCAAAAAATAAACTACCTCTTATATAACCGAAACAGCAGCAGTGAGGAGATAAACCTTACTAAAGAAAATGTCAACGGGAGCCACCAGACAGACAAAGGAAGTATTTGGATCCGATCGTAAGCTATAAGAGAAAGTAATGAAGTTAGTTAACAACATGCAGGTCATTTCCTAGCACATTGATGTGGAGATGTCTAAGCTGGATATTCATCTCTAATAAGTCTACTTAAAACATCCCTCCAACAAGATACAAAATAAGTGGGTTATTAAAGCTGAGGAGAAGATTCGGGAAAAGGAATATGTGCTGGCCATCGACTGCTACAAACAGGCTCTCATCCTGCAGCCTGACTTCTTTATTCCTATCTATAATATAGCCGTGCTCCTAGAAAAGCAGAAGATGTTGTCCTATGCCAAAAATTGGTTTGAACTGGCCAAATAATTTGAGACTGATACTGAAAACGTGAGTTATGGATTGGCCCTAGTACAGGTAAAGCAATTAAAGTTTGAAACTGGCTTGAAGGAGATCGACGAACTAATAACAAAATTGTAAGGAGGGCGGAAGAAAGTGGAAATGACATACTACTATCTACGAGCTTTGTGCTATAAACAACTTGGACATTTCTAGAAGGCCAAGCTCGATTATGAGTAAATTATCTATAATATAGAATCATCATAAAGAACTCAAAACCTGCAAACTATCATAGTCTGTCATACTTTCTGCTTTCAGTTGTTTTCGCAAAAATGCGCAGGTACACTCCTAAATTTAACTGCCTCGCCTATATAAATTGGCGGTAAACCCTTTCTCTTCTTTTTTATGAAAAGAATAAAAAGGTCAGATAGGAAGGCATGAGTGATGCTGATCTCGCTGATAAACTGATAAAGCAACCATTCTTTTGCAGATTTTCTAAAAATTTAGTGGTAATCATGAGTTAATTTAGAAGAAACTGCTTGGCATTGGGCATTTTTAACTGATAAAAAAGGAATCCATTCTTTTTACATCAGAGACTGAAAGTCTCATCATTGTCAATGGACTTGTATAAATATGGAGTCATCAGCAAAGCATCACGAATCCACACACTATTAGCGTCCTAGGCCAAGGAGGAATCATTGGATCAGGTTAAATTGACCAACATCTTAGTAGTCGACCCAATTACTGGTTTTTGGCCAAAACAGATTTATAAATTATAAGAGTCTCGCGAAAGGAGTTCACCATCTTCTGGCAAGGACAAATAACATTCGAATTTGACTACAAATATAATTTCCTAAAGAATGTGGGTCTTTTTAAAGGCTTACCTGAGGCATCTCTATTCAAGCTGTGCGAAGCAGTGTAGATCAAGACCTACTAGAAGGGGTGGATCCTATTCAATGATTGTTCTTACAGACATCAACTATTAAGCCGCGAAGGACTAGGCTTCTGCCTTGGAAAGTCCGAAGCTTCTGATCCTCGATTTGTTAACTCCAAAAAAACTAATAAAGTTGAAGATCTGATTGGGAATCATCGAAAGATAAAAGCTCGGCTAGCCTTACTTATTAAAAAGCACATTTTTAAATTGAATGAGATGAAATTCAATCGTTTGCGTTACCCAGGACTATTCATTCTGAAGGAAGGAAAAATTGAGGTGGAAGATGATAGAGGCTTTCGGTGTAGAGATATCATGTCTCCTCGTGATTACTTCGGTTAAAACCTGTTGATCCATAGCGAAGGATTTCAGAACTACGGAAGAATGGTGGTAAGCAGTGCCACAGCAACGTTTTACCTGCTCAATGTTAACAAATTGCTTTGGGCATTCACATCTCTTGATGTATTTGTTGGTTAATTTAGAAGTAAACCATGACTGTCAACGCTAAAAACCGTAGTTAAATTTAGACACTGCGCTTCCTTCGAAATCGGTTTAGTGAGTGTCTATAAGTGAAGATGAGCAAGCTGTTGGCTAAAAAAGACTGAATTTTATATAATTTGACTTAAAATTATTTAAATGGTGGCTTTTTCTAAAATATTGAAAGTGAATCTTCATTTCAAAATATATATTATTATAAACTTCGATTAATTAATCAATCACAAGACTTCCATTGAATCATATCCTTTCTCGAAGTTGTTTGCTCTGAGATTGCCACTATTCACTTGACTCAGACTGCCATTTGCACTCGTTCTACACTGCACACTGTGCACAAATTTTAACAACTTTTAGTAGGATAGGGTCACTGGTGATTTTTTTAAATACGAGTTCTATATTGCAGATAAAATACTTGTCCTGAGTGAGTGTTTAGCAAATTTTTCAAACGAAATTCCAATTCATCAAAACGGGCTCTATAATAAAGAATTTCATCCTCCAATTTTTTGATTTTTATGGATGTTTGCTCATTTTCACGCTATAGAGTTTACACCTTTTTTTTAGTAGCAACGTTAAGCTCTTCCCTGACTGGACTGCTTTTCCAATCTTTAATCTATTCTTCCTCTTTAATAACTTGGATGTTTTTGCAAATAGTCGTGCTGAGAGTATTCTTGCAGTCTTCGTAGAGATCAACAATGGGGTTGATGACTAGGATGAGGTGTTTTTGAGAAATGATGGATTGTAAAATATCAGGCAGTTTAGTGTAAAAAATGTTGTTAAGCATATTGCTGGAACTAGCCTTGTCTCTAAAAACCAAGTTAGTGAAACTAGATGTTCCGACCTCCAAACTAAAATCGTCAACGCTAATACTGAAATACCTTACTTTTGGTTTGGATAGAGCCCTCCTGGGACTGGATACAATATATTTGTCGTTCTTTTTTTCTTTTTTCTGGCCAAGTGCTATGACCATGTTGATGGCCTATATAACAGTCTCTTTGCTTGTGGCTTTAAATGTAAAATTCTTGTCTTATTCTGAAGACCGTTTTAGAAAAACCGATTCGAAATGTTCTTCAGACTATTCCAATTTCTGAATTAAGAATTTCTTGAGTTTGACCAAAATCTTAGCCATTAAATATTTTTTACTTGATTCTGAATGAAATAATACTTACTTTTGACTCCGTATATTATGATTGAGTGATGGCTGGTCTACTAAATATCTGTTATTTTTTAGATGAGGGGGTTCAGTATATCCTCATCTTCGAATCCAATCTCGTCAAATTTATGCTTGGTGCTTCCCATTGACTTTTAAAAACAGCCTGTTCGGGTTGATTTGTAAATCTATATTACGTTTTTGTCCTCGTGAATTTATAGGAAAGGACTGACGTAATGATATTTCGTCAACAGTAGGCATGAATAACTCATTCTAGCACTGTCCCATTAGCTCTCCTCTTTCGCAATAGCAAGCTTTAATACTGATGGCGAAGGAACCAAAGTTGCACGAGAGTTACGATTATTCTGTTTATGCTGTAATTGTTCTTTCTCTTCTATTAGAGCCTACATTTTAAATTTCTGTTCTTTTAGTTGTTTTTCATTCCTATTATTTTGATCCTCCAATCTTCTTATTCTTTATTCGTATCTGTCTCTCTCTCGATCAAAGGTTTCTCTGTTGAATCCAAGTTATTTTTTGCTATTTTTCCGCTATAGGAATAATGATTAAGTTTTTGTTTGATTGAGTAAATTCTTCTTTGCTTGGGCTTCGGCGAGTTGCTCCATGAGATTATTTTTGTCAGCTTAAAGACGTTGAATATAAATCGCATTCTCATCTTCTTGCTCTGTAAGCTTCTTAAATCTTGTTTGCCATTGCTGATCGAGCTCCTTTTTTTACTTTTACAATTGCCATAAAGACTATTTTTGTTTCAGCAGATCCCTGCTTAATTGACTATTAGTATTTTTTAAACTAACATTTTCATCCTTCAACTTGCTCAATGCTTAACTGTTTTATTGATTTGCGCTACTTTGATTTGCATTACTTCCATTGTGAGCCAATTGTCCCTATGTTTCGTAAGGTATACCTTGAGACTCGCAGTTTCTGAGAGTAGCTGCGTGACTTCTACTTTAAGTAATTTGAAATTCTTTTATTTTAAGATCGATTCTTATTTGAGTTTACGAATTTCTCCCTATTTTTTGGTTGTCTCCTCCTCAAGAAAATCTTCCATTTCCTTGGCCTCTTTTTTGTAACTAGTATGACTGCAATGAGTACTTTTCGAACTCTATTTCTGTTTGGTTCAGTTTTTCCTTGAGTTAATTGATTTCGTCAATAAGGGATTCGTTGGCCATCGCAAATAGTTAATGATTCCTATTATTAATTTATCATCTTTTAGATTCAAATCTCAATTCATGATATCCTTCATAAGTTATCTAAAAATGATATTAAGGTAGGCGAAAATCAGAGGTCGGACAGTTTGACTTTAGAGTTTTAACTGCACTTTCCATGGCGGTTGAGACAAGCCTTTCCATGCCTGTTCATTTTTATCAATTCCACTGCCTAATTCTTCTTCGTTTAGATATAAGCATTCAACTCTTTAATTCCTATCCATATTTACTCTTTGGAGTTGTTCAGGTTAATGAATGTGGCTCCATTGTAAAGTAATTTTAGCAAAAGCAGGTTTTCCTCAATAAGCAAGTCTAGTTTATTAGCGATTTACCTTTGTTTCGATTGAAGGGCAAATACTTAAGGATTTAAGACACAGCACAATAATGAGGATTCTTTGGTATGCAGTGACATCTCCAGTCGCACTTTTTGGCGATAAAATAATCCAATATCCTTAGCATTTGTTGAGATTTAGCATGTCCAACTCCATATTTCTTTATCACGTTCGCTATTTTACCTGCTAGTAGATCTATGTTTAAAGAGGGGTACTGGGGGTATACGCAATGCGGTCTTGAGCAATGAAGTAACTTGTGGTGACTGGTGGATCCAAAGTGAGCAAATATTCAGCATGGTCGTAATCTTCTCTTTTTATTGAGTAAAATAGAGCATGACCGAGTGAGTTTTCAGTCAATGTCAGCATTCGAAAATAATCAGTTATACAGTCAAAATAATTGATAACCGAGGACAAAGTAAAGCAAAATATTTATAAGTAATAATTACAAGAGAGATAAGGGCTATTAAATAGATCCAATAGGATAAAATGGAGAGATCCTCTTATAATTGGCAAAATACTAGTCAAAATAAACCTATTTTTATAATCATGATATCTTTCAGGAAATAGAGGGGAGATGCTACGGAGTACTCTTTTTTTGCTTCCGCAATACTAAATTTAAATGTTTATTGTCTTCCTTATCATTGGCCAGATTAAATCTCTTTTATATCTTCGGTAATTTGCAGCCTTATATCATAGCTTATTATTTTACTTATGCGTTTTTCAAATGATTTCCTTGATGTGTGTATTGACTCATAATGATAGAGATGGGCTTTATTCTTTCGAATTAATTGTTTTCTCCTTCGTAAGTCTCTGGCATATTAATAGAAGCCTCTATCTACTACTCAGCATAATTATTTAGTTCATTGCTATTCGATTCTTGGTGAGAAACTAAGGGTTTAGAAGGAATGTCATCAGTATTTTAGCTTTTAATTGTGTACTAATCATGATAAAAATGGCCAGGAGTTCCATGCATGATCTATGCTTTTTAGGTCTACTGATCATTCCGATGCGTTTAAAGACATTAAATGTTCCCAATGTTCGCTTTCGCATTTTTTGATTATATCTTTTAAGTCTAAAGAGGAATCCTGATTCTTTTAAGTGCGGAATGAGGCAAGCGTAAATTGTTAAAGGGTTATTCTTCATTACGTCCTTCCTTTAACAGTGATCCGGGTTGAAATTCTTACTACATGCCTTGCTCATAATCTGAACCTTACCATCTATTGTTAGTGGTGTAATAGCTTGTTGCTGATTTGGGGATGGAGACACTCACGCCTTAATCATAAACATTTGGATTTCTCTTTGCCCCTGTAATATTATTAAACTCTTAAATTTCGCTATGTTAAAAATCTATTTATTGCTTGTAAAGGGGACTCCGGATAAAATCGTGAGTAATGGGATCTGAGCCTTCGTTATCATTATTATCTTCTCCTTATTAAGAAATTATCTCATTCTAACGGACACTGCGTCCATGCTGACTATATTTCTTTTACCGGTCCTCAGGACTGTTTATATTCTTTTTTCTATCAGTTTTTTAAGAACGCCCATAAGGAGAAGAGTTGCCATTGATGTTTTACCTTTGCTGAGTATGCTCCTCTTCCTCTAGGATGTCCAAATACTTGAGAAATGTTTAGATTTATATCCCTTGAGAATCAAGAATTTAAGCAGCTTTTTTGATTTTATTGATGAGAGAAGCATCAGTCTTAGACATTTTCAAGATTTAATTGTCTGCTATGCTTAAGAGGGTATTAATCTTTTCAACTACAGCTTGATCTCTAGCAGTTTCAGATATGAATGTTGAGGAATTCATATTATAGATTTAATTCTAGGCTAGTATGTCATTAATTTTTATTTAGTGGGCCTACTTCAACACTTTAGCTGTCATCATTTCTTGAGGACTTAACTTAGATTCTATACTATGCTTAAGCTCCTCTTTTTCAGGATCTGCATTTTTTTGTTTTAACTGACTCAATTGCTTCTGATGTCGTTTCTTACTCTTTATTGTCTTTTGGATTTTAACAATAGGGTCGATATCTTTTTCCTTGAAGCCCTCAGGTAATTTTTTTTTGACGTAACTACAAGCGACCTGGGCAGTAACCCTAGTTTCCTTGAGCTCATCGTCAGCAAATTACTCTTTTTAATTTAGAGCGGCATTTGTAAGATTTGTTACATTAATATCTTCTTCTGTTTTTATAATTGGATTAACAAGAGCTATGTTTTTATCGTCTATCATATCTAAATTTACGATTCCTCCTTTTTATGGAGATTTATTAGCCTTATTTGGCAAAGCATTTAATCCATTCTCCTTTGAGCATTGCTAAGAGCCTACTTCAATATGCTGAGGTTGGCCATCAGAAAGAGTTTTATCTGAAATTAAATTCTAATAGTCTTCTGGTTTGCGAAAAGTGACCCAACATGAATTAATCAATGAACAAGATGTAATTACTATCAGATCAATAGATTCCATAAAGAGCTTATTCTGTACCTATTGTGATGTTTTAAGGGAAGCCATTACTGCAGCTGTAATGGCCAACAAGGAAGGCAAAACAGAGGCATATCGAATATAGTTTTGCGGATTTAGTTTTAATACGTTATTTACTTTGAATATCAAAAAATCTAGTTAGAATAGATTGGCAAAAAATACTTCTAGATACTTGTGAGAAAATATTAGAGACAATGCCAAAGTAGTATATGCAGCACAGAGCCCCTTTTATTCTTTATTACTCAGTTTCTTGAGGTGTTTTTTAAATTTTTAATCTCGCCAGATATGCTTCATGAATAAGATAAAGCTTATGATATTTAAGCCTAAACTAATAGCCATTGCAAGTGATATGATGATGAGAGTCAACACACCTGAGGAATTCATCGCTGACTGATCAACTCCAAGGATTATAGTAAAAATAATCCAAGATGCAGACTATACTAAACCATTGAATGAGCAGAGAGCTGCAGGAAAGATTGTTTTGGAGTAGTTTATTTTGGAGAAAATGCAGACGCCAATCAGAGCAAGTAAAATGATTGTCAAAGGCAACGGAATTACAGAAGAACTCGCTGATGAATGAGAGGAGCTTGCAACACTCATAGCTTGGCAGAATCCTTTTAGATTGTTTAATCCAAGAGGACATGAATAGAGGCATGACTGATTATATTGCACTTGCGAGGATGAACAGTTTGCAACGCAAGATTGTGAGGTTGAATTTATATTTATCAAGTATGGCGAAGCACATTGAGTACAAAATGAACTGTTTGCGCATGCTATACAATTAATGCTGCAAGACTAACATCGATATGTGTTATTAACCATTACTTTAGCCATAGCTGAAGGGCAATTTTTCATGCAAACACCATTAACGGCCATAAGGTTAGAGTCACAGCCAATGCATATTGACGTTGAAACACAAGCTATGCAGCCATCAGGGCATGACACACAAATGTTTGAACTATTAAAATAGTATTTCCCACAGTCAGCAACACAAGAACTATTTAAAAGAGCAAGACCGTTAGTGCATGCTATACAATTTCCTTGAATACAGGGAGTGCAAGTAGTTTATGTATTCATGAAAGTTCCCTTTGGGCATTCCGAAAAACAACTGTTATTAAACATTAATGTTTAATAATAATTAGGAAAACTACCGCAGCTCGTGCAATTAGTCGCCATATATGAACATGATTAACAGGTTGCATCGCACAATTTGGTGGAAGTGGAATTAATTGTGGAAGATTGAGTGGTTCCCATCGGCAAGCTGTTTATGTCGAAAGTAGAGACCAGCCATGGTGTGAAACGGGTTGATGAAGATGGAAATATAATAAAATTACTGTTTATGCTTACATTTAGGCAAGAAGTGTTATTCAAAACAGAGCCTACGGTTTTCTACTTGACAAGAATACTCGAAGTAGAATTCACATAGGAGCACATCAATTTTTCATTCGAACATATGGTCATATTAGACTGGCTTGTATTAATGACAGCATATTAAGGCGGTATTGTTAACATTAAATAGTCTCCAGGCTACAAATATGTTTTGGGAGTGATAGACAACGTGAATGCGGAAGAGGCATTCAAAAAAGGAAAGCCTTATATTGCCATATTAATGGATTTAATTGCATTCGGAAGTGAGGGTGATTTAAAGGTAAAATTGGTTTCACTTATATTATACAGACTTGTATAGTCATTCTGGTATGTCCTCACCAATGCTGTAATTGTTTTGCCTACTGAGCGAGCAGATAGCATGTCGGAAATATATAGAGTCTCATTATTTATTGTTTAGTAGTTAGAGGCGAACACTATCGTTAAAATTAAAGTCTTATTGTTTGGATCGGAGGAACACAACCATGGATTGCTAACAACACTACCTGTAATTGGGCACCAAGTCTTGTCATTAAAAGGTTTCTCATAGTCGCTGAGGATGTCAATAGTTATGTATTACATAAATTTGCAAATAGTATTGCAGGTGAAATTTATATAGTATGTAGCTAAGCTGCCAGCTGTAATAATGTCTTGAGTAGTATCAAAGAATTAAATATAGCTTGCCCCTTCAGCCGTATTAGCAAAATAGATGGGCTTATTATTTTCAATATTAACTATAGAAAAAGTGACAGGCATTGGCTTGAAGGAGTAGTAATTTGTTACAGAACTATAGTTTATAGTCATCCAGCATTTTTGGCATTGATTCTGCAAACTAAAATCCGTTGTTGATGATACATTACCAGTTTCTATTACTTTAGTTCTATCAGTGCTGTAAACAGCATAACTCACTGTTATCTGCGAAGGGTAGGGATTGTATGGCAA
>Ga0302191_10002331_pt1 | contig 11899 bp, 9 predicted proteins | sample II_Bog_E3_1_FD_198775 | JGI IMG/M metagenome (GOLD analysis project Ga0302191, IMG submission 198775) | Peat permafrost microbial communities from Stordalen Mire near Abisko, Sweden - II_Bog_E3_1 | ecosystem: Environmental > Terrestrial > Soil > Wetlands > Peat | place: Sweden: Abisko, Stordalen...
CGTTAGGCAGCAGCCGTTCGTAATAGCCATTCAAGTTGCCTAAAGGGGCATAAGTTATTTGTTCGAGCTTGAGACCGGGAACGCCGTAGTTTTCAATATCGCCGGAGTACTTCGTGTAAAGGGTAACATTGCCAAAGCCGGGGATATTGATCTGCCCCCTGATGCCCAGGTTTGAGGTTACCGGCGTAATAATGGGCGCGCCGCTTGATGAAAAGCCGGTTAACTGCAAATAACCCGATCCGTTGGCCTGCTCTGTACTGAATAAAGGTTGATTGAATACACCGCCCCCAACAGATTGCAGTTGTTTCGCTATAATGCTGGGATACGAATTCTCCTGCCCGGCAAGGTACAAACCGCCGTCGGCATAACCTGCTGTCAATGAGTTGCCAATAGAAATATACCTGCTAAAATCGACATTAGCGCGCGAGGGTTTTACCGTATTGATACTGGGCTTGCATGCACTTAACCAAATTAAGCCTGCAAGGATAAATATGTAGTGTTTAAAATTTTTCATCTGCTTTAAATTTTAGGGGTTACCAGTGATAAGCCAGGGCAATACCTGGTATGTAAACATTTGTTTCGTAGGTACCCGAAAGCTGGGTTTGGATGGTGGTTTGCGTGCGCGGCATTAGGTGCTCAAATTCAAATGAAGCATCCAGGTCAAGGCCTTTCCCTAACTTTACGCCCAGGCCGCCGGTGAAATATACGCGGTTGGCATCAGGCACCTGTGGTGATACATAGCCATCGGGGACTGCCTCGGTGGCATAACCGGTACCAAAACGTATGGCGATCATGCTGGAGCACTGGTACTGGGCACCGCCGCGTAGGCTTAGCGCATCCTGGTAGTTTTGCGGAAAGCTGCTCACGTTGGTTTCAGGCGCCTTAATGTTGTAGGCGAAAGCCAGTGTTTTAAACACCTCCCAGCCCACTGAGTTGGCGTCAAAAGCTATTGTCCATTTAGGCGAGGGGTATATACCCACACCGATAGAGTTGGTTGCCGGTAGTTTCACGGTAGAAGTGAACGTGTTTGGCGAAGCAAAATCAGCCTGCAGCGTGGGGGCTACCGAAAAAGTAGCGCCACCGGTGAAGTCGGTTGAAACTCCGCTGCGGTGGGTAAAACCAAGCGTTATGCCCGATTCTGTTTTAAAATAAACGCCCGCATTCCAGCCATAGCCTTTGCCCGTTCCGTTCAATGCCGCCTGGCCGTCCTGTGCTTGCAGGTTTGATATCGGGATAGCCTGGGTAAGGCCGATGGTGGCATGGTTATAAACAAAGCCCGCACCAATGCTCATAAAGCTCGCTAGCTTAACGCTGAGGGTAGGCTGAATATAAAAAGTTTTCAGGTCCAGGCTTTCCAGCGCGTAACGGCCTGTCCAGCTGTTGCCCCAATCAGTTAGGCCGCCAAAAGGGTTATAAACGCCGAGGCCAATTTTCCAGCAGGAGGCCTTTGGCCCCCATACGCCATAAAAAGTAAACGGAGGGGCAATTTTGTTGGCCGTACGGAAAGTTTCGGTTGTGCCGGAGGGGTTGAACCCCGAATCAAATACCAGCGGGGTAAAGCCGCCCTGCACATAATTTTGCGGTAACATAGCAACCGCGCCCGGGTTAAAAAATACGGATGCTCCGTCCTGTAAGGTTCCGGTTCCGGTGCTGCCCATTCCTACTTGCTTTACACCCTCCAGGTTTACCTGGAAACCCTGTGCAAAAGCAAATACCGGTGTGAGTGCAAGCACCACAAGTAAAAGTTTTCTCATATTAAATTAAATAAAATTGTCCGGCGTACAACGTCGTTTATAACTGGATTTTGTGTACACCTTAAAAGTTGATAAAATTACTTTGCCCCGGAGCAGAAAAAAGGGCTGAAATGCGGAGACTTTGGTCAAAAAGTCGGAATTAAATCCCGTTTAATATCCTATTTTTGCTGTAATAATAGGTAAGTGATTTAACAACCAGGTATAAATACGCCGGACAATTGTAATGCTTTAATTAATAGGATTTTATAATTATTAAAATGTCGCCGGTAATGCACAGCGTCTATCCCTATGCCAAAAAAAATAGCCCGCTTAAGCTTCCCGAAATTTGTCGACTTGTATGCCGACAAGGCAGTTGGGGCCGACTTTTTTATTACTGAAGAAAAGCAGTTGCTGGAATTGAGCGAATACCCGTATCGTTCTGACGGTTATATCATCGGTATATGTACCCGGGGAACTGCGGAGGTAGAAGTTAACCTGCAGGTTTACGAGGCAAAGCCCGATGCCATGCTTTTGGCCACCCCGTTTCACATCTTAAGAATATACAACAGCAGCCCAGACTTTTTATGCCGCTTCGTCGTATTCTCCAGGGCTTTTTTAACCGAAAACAGCACCAATAGTCATTTCCTCGAGTCCTTCAGCTATTTTAAAAACTCATCCACGCCGGTGATCTACCCCGATCATGACCAGGCCAAAGTGATGCTTGAAATATATGCCCTTATCCAGCAAAAACTACAGCAAGAAGAGCATCCCTATCGAACAGAAATATCCAGGAGTATTTTAACCATCCTGTTGTACGAGATCGCCGCGGTGTATGAGCAGCAGCACGTGATCATCAAAAGCAAACAAACCCGCAAGCAGGAGCTGAATACCTTGTTCCAGAACCTGGTTTTTCATCATTATAAGGAGCACCGCAATGTGCAATATTATGCCGACGCCCTTTTTGTATCGCCTAAGCACCTTACCGAAACCATCAAGGAAGTTACCGGCAAAACCGCCGGCGAATGGGTGGATGATGCCGTTATACTGGAAGCAAAAGTGCTGCTGCGCAACCATGAGATCAGCATAGCGCAGGTAGCCGAGGACGTGCATTTTCCTGATCAATCCACTTTTGGCAAATATTTTAAAAAGCATACGGGCTACTCGCCGACGGAATACAGGATAAAGGCCAGCAGTTAAAGGCGGCTTGGTGTTCGGTCGTGAACACGATGAAAAAAAAGAAAAACCAAAATATCTCCGTCAAAATAAATAGATTTGATTGTTATAAACCAGGTACGACGTACTTTATCTCACTAATGCAATGATGAAAAAACAGACATTTTTATGCGGCCTTGCTTTGGCCATTTTCGGCCTTGCCGGCCTTAACCAAGCCGATGCACAAAAGAAAAAAGCAACGCCTTATTCGGCTGCCAGCAAAACAGTAACGGTGTATCTCACCGCCAAAAATACAAACGACCGGCTAACCCAGCAGGCAGAAAAACTGCACTTCACCGCGAAACCACAGCCGGTGGAAACTGAAGTGGCCGTTTTTGTAGATCCGTCGAAGACTTTTCAAACCATGCTGGGCATCGGCGGCGCATTGACCGACGCCTCGGCCGAAACCTTTTATAAATTACCAAAAGACAAGCAAAAAGAGTTGCTGACCGCATATTATGACAAGGTTGCCGGGATTGGCTATACTATGGGCCGCACGCATATCCAAAGCTGCGATTTTTCGAGCGATAGTTATGGTTATGTAAAGGACGGCGATGTGTCGCTGAAGTCGTTTGATATAAGCCACGATTTGAAATACCGCATTCCCTTTATCAAAGCCGCCATGGCTGCGGCAGGAGGGAAGCTCAATATCTTCGCCACCCCATGGAGTCCCCCGGCATGGATGAAAACCAATGGCGATGTACTGCACGGCGGCAAACTAAAACCGGAGTACGACCAGCCCTGGGCAAATTTCTATGTAAAGTTTATCAAAACCTACGAGAAACTGGGCATCCCCATTTGGGGACTCTCTGTACAAAATGAACCGATGGCCACCCAAAGCTGGGAATCGTGCCTGTACACTGCCGAAGATGAACGCGATTTTATAAAGAACTTTTTAGGCCCGACACTGGCCAAAGCCGGTATGAGTGGCAAACACCTGATTGCCTGGGACCATAACCGTGACTTAATGTACCAGCGCGCCAGTACCATCCTGGAAGACCCTGCTGCAGCCAAATATGTTTGGGGCATAGGCTATCACTGGTACGAAACCTGGACCGGCGCCGGTATGAATTTTGAAAACGAAAGGCGTGTGGCGCAGTCCTTCCCTGATAAACCGTTGATCTTTACCGAAGGCTGCGCGGAGCGATTTGACCTAAATAACATCAACAGCTGGGATTTGGGCGAAAAGTATGGTTGGTCCATGATCAACGATTTTAATGCCGGCACCGTGGGCTGGACCGACTGGAACGTACTGCTTGACGAACAGGGCGGCCCCAACCATGTGGGCAACTATTGCTTTGCGCCCATACATGCCGATACCAAAACCGGGCAGTTGATGTATACCAATTCCTATTACTACATCGGGCACTTCTCTAAATTTATTCACCCGGGCGCCAAACGAATTGTTAGCGCTGCCAGCCGCGATATGTTGCTGAGCACAGCTTATATTAACCCCGACGGCAAAATTGCCGTGGTGGTGATGAATAAAACCGATAAGGATATCGAGTATTATCTTTGGATAAAAGGCAAAGCCGCCAAAACCACTGCCCCCGCGCATTCGATAGCGACTTTGATGGTGGAGTAGCGTGTGGAGACTGGGGTGAGATACACCAGGGTTGCCTGTTAAAAATATGGTAATCATAATGCAATAAAATATAGCCTTTTAGCGATTTGCGGCGGTGTTGCTTAAATTTGAGTATAAATTGAAGCAACGCCATGGGAAAGTTTTATTCGGAGATACTCGATCACCACAAGGAGTTTATCGAAAAACAAAAAATGTTCTTTGTGGCTTCGGCGCCCCTAAATCCTTGCGGGCATGTGAACCTGTCGCCTAAAGGAATGGATAGTTTCCGGATTTTTTCTGCAAATAGGGTAGCCTACATGGATATCATCGGCAGCGGCAACGAAACTTCGGCCCATATTTTGGAGAATGGGCGTATAACGTTCATGTTTTGTGCCTTTGACGGACCGCCGCTTATCCTGCGGTTATATGGCAAAGGCTATGCGGTATTGCCTGGCGATGAAGATTGGCCGGAGCTTTCTTCAAATTTTACGCTGATGATGTCAACCCGGCAAATCATTGTGGCCGATATCAATATGGTGCAAACGTCCTGCGGTTTTGGTGTGCCTTATTACAGCTACGAAGGCGAACGCGACCAGGCTTATAAATGGGCAGCAGCCAAAGGGTTGAATGGGCTTGAGAGCTACAAAGAAGAAAAAAATATGATGAGCCTGGATGGTCTACCTACAGCCCTGGCAAAAGTTTAATAATTGCCTAATCGGAAAAACCACCCATTAGCTTGCCGGTCATCTGCACAAAACCCTCGGCAGCTTTAACACCCAATTCCCTGCCCCTGAAATCTTCCATCGCGGCATGGCCGCAGCCGTAAATTCCGGGCGGGTCCTGGCTTACGTGACAATAAACCGATTTGCGTTTAATTTCCTGGGTCTCGGTAATATCTACAAAAATATCCGGGTGAAAGCCAAGGGTTTGTTCGCCGGTGCATACCTCAAAAAAATAAAGGCTGAACTTGTTTTCGGCCCGTATCCAGCTCTGAATAGTCAATAAACTGGCGCACTGGTGGTCTTTGTGCGAATCGATGGGCCAGTGGGTAAAAACAACATCGGGTTGCTCGTCAGCCAAAAGGCTTTGCAGGTGTTTCAATGTTTCGTTGCTCACCACCGTATCGCCATCAATCTGGCCTGCAAAAACGGATTTTGTATTCAGTACTTTACAGGCATTTATAGCTTCCTGTTTCCGGATACGTGCGGCCTCATCATGGCTTTTGCCGTCGATCCCGGCTTCCCCGGTTGTGAGGTAGATGATCGTGACATCATGCCCCGCGGCCACCAATTTAGCCAGTGTACCTCCGCAGCCGCTTTCCGGGTCGTCGGGGTGGCCGCCTACGCATACGATCTTTTTCTTGTCCGACGGGTTTGTGGGCTTTGCATGAAGTAGTCCCGGCAAAGAAAGCACGCCAATGCCGGCTGCTGCAGTCTTTACAAAAGCCCTGCGTGATTTTTTTGAAGTATCCATATTACGAATTAATTAGTCGAATACAACGGTTTTATTGGCGTACACAAACACCCTGTCCTCAAAAACCAGCTTCAGTGCATTTGCCAGCACAGCTGTTTCAATCTCCCGCCCTGCTTTCATCATATCGCCTGCCGAAAAGGAATGATTTACCGGGATGATCTGCTGTGCAATGATCGGTCCTTCGTCCAGTTCGTTCGATACAAAATGTGCAGTGGCGCCAATCAGTTTTACCCCGCGTTCATAAGCCTGCTTATAGGGGTTCGCCCCGATAAATGCAGGCAAAAACGAATGATGGATATTAATGACACGCATAGGGAACCGGCTAACAAAGTCCGAAGACAATATCCGCATAAATTTAGCCAGTACAATGTAATCTGGTGTGTGTTTTTGAATCAGCGCTAAAATATGCTCCTCAAACTCCTGTTTGCTGATGTTTTCGTGCGCAATATGGTAAAATGGTATCTCGAAACGATGGCATATATCGCCCAAAATCGCGTAATTGCCAATCACGGCATTCACTTTAGCGCCAAGCGTTCCATAAAAATTGCGCACCAGAATATCGGCCAGGCAGTGATGTTCTTTGGTCACCAACACCACCACCTGTTTATTGGGCAGCGGGTTGATATGGATGTCAGCGTCGGACGGAAGTACATCACGCAATTTTGGGGCTATAAAATCCCCGTCGCCGGTATGGGTAATTTCCAGTCGCATAAAAAACCGGTTGTTGGCTTCGTCAACATGCTCCCCCATCGACACAATATTCAGCTGCGCCCTGGCAAGCACGGCCGTTATGGATGCCACGAGGCCAACCTGGTCGGTACATTGAATAACAATGATCATAATTGTGAAAAGTAATCGGGTAAATATAATAGTTGATTTGGTTGAATGAGTTGATTAAGTTGGGCCTTGTGTTCAAAAAAAGCAAAAAACCCGTAACAATCGCCGATATTTGGCGTCAGAACAAAAAATACGTCAATGATCATGCGGTACTTTTTATGTTTTGTCTGCCCGCCTCTTGCCATTCTCACTACAGGACGCATGGGTTCATTTGTGCTGAATATCATCCTGACTATTTGCTTTTGGGTCCCCGGCATTATCCACGCTATTTTGGTGGTGAACGACTATTATGAAGACAGGCGTTTCCGGCGGTATATACGCGAAACACGCAGACGCTATTAACTTCCGCAAAAAGTCCATCCGCATTCCCGAACGGGTAAAAATTCCCTAATAAATACCGTCAGCCTGACGGGTATTCAAATTTTTGTTAATTTCACGCAGGATTTATTTTGTTTGTCATTACAACCCCTGAATGCTATTGATTAACAAGGTTCGTGTAAGGTATGTCTTTTGTCTGCTGTTAACAGTTAGCTTTTCTGTAGCTTTTGCTCAGGTAAAAACGGGTGACCTGTTAAAAAAACTGAAGCAGGCGCAGGCAAAAAAAAATTTTCCCACGGATACGGGCAGCGTTTCGCTGCTAAACCAACTGGCTCATCAATATCTCTACGAAAACGCCGACAGTTCGCTCCTGTACGCAAAAAAAGCGCTCAGCCTTTCGCAGTCCCAAAATTCGGTTCCCGGCCAGGCACATTCGTGGCATAGTATCGGCCGGGCATACTATGTTATAGGGGATTACGACCGCTCCCAGGATGCCGCCAGCCACCTGGTGGCGTTCAGCGAAAAAATAAATGACACTGCAGGCATTGCAGGCGCTTACCAGATCATGGGGCTCATTTACATGGCGCAAAATAAATATAAGGAAGCCATTGCCGATTTAAACAAGTCCCTGGACTTGTTTTTGAGTATAAACAATAAGGGCCAAATCGGAAGGACCTATTTTAATATAGCCATTTGTTACGACGATTCTGGAAAACCGGCAAAGGCCTTTTACTTTGTGAGCAAAGCGTTAAGCCTGGCTAATTCAGTAAAGGATACCGAATTGCTTTCGATGGTGCAAAACCGGGCGGGCGAGATATACTATCATTTAAAGTACTACAAAAAAGCGTTGGCCTATTATCAAAAAGTTGCCGGCGGGAATGATATCACAAAATGGGAACAGGATTTTGCGTGGTCGGGCATAGGGCAGTGTTATTATGGCCTGGGAAAATATAGCCAGGCTATTGCGGCTGCGCAAAAAGGGTATAGCTTGAGTGAACAGGTCAATTCCGCATCGGATGCCCTAAGGGCGCTACAGGTACTTTGTGAAAGTTATGCCGCGGTTAAGGATTACCGAAACGCATACGATTACCAGGTCCAGTTTAAAAAACTAAACGACAGTGTTTTTAACAGCGATAAGGAGAAACAAGTAAACTACCTGCAACTAAAACAGCAGCAGGCTGACAACAAAAGGCTGGAGAGCGAAATAAAAAGCAATGAGTCTGAGCTGTCTTTCCGGGAGAGACTCCTGTTTTTTAGAAATATTATTGCCGGTGCTACTGTGATCTTCGTCATTTTCATCATTTTCAGCAACCGGCAAAAAACGGTGTTGAACAAAGTGCTCAAAAAACAGAACGAAGATATTTCGCAGCAAAAGGAAGAGATATCGCGGCAGAAAGAGGTGCTCAACCAGCTAAACAACACCAAAAACCAGCTGTTCTCGGTCATCAGCCATGATCTGCGGAGCCCTTTTGCGGCCATGCTGCAGTCTATTGACGCAATACGGGCAGGAGACATCTCGGCCCAAGAGCAGGATTTTTTGCTGGAAGACTTTTACCGGCAGGTAAACCTGGTTACGGCGATGGTAAATAATTTACTCGCCTGGGCAAACAGCCAGCAGGAAGGCGTAAAATGCCACCCCGTAGTGCTGGATGTTACACCGGTTGTTGAGAATATTGTTTCCGTTTCCAGCTTTTTGGCAAAAAACAAAAACATTTTTTTGGACCATCAAAACACAGGCGCGGCGTTGGTGTTTGCCGATCCCGACCATGTGCGCATTATCATTCAAAACCTGGTGGGCAATGCCATTAAGTTTACGCGACGAGGCGGCCTGGTGCAAATATATTATTCGGCAGACGCAAAATTCATAGGCATCCACGTGAAAGACAGCGGCGTAGGCATAAAGGCCGAAAAACTCCATAAACTTTTCAAAGTAACCGGTAAAGAGATATCCGCTTACGGCACCAATAACGAGGCCGGCTCGGGTATAGGGCTGGCGCTGATCAAACAATTCACCGATGCCAATAACGGAAAGCTGGATGTGCAAAGTAAGCTTGGGGAAGGATCGGAATTTTCGGTTTACCTGCCACGGGCATAGGTAGCCGGTTTCAAAGCAGGCGTCCTAAAACGGCACTTTTCCCAAAAATATTTTATCTTTAAAAAACCAATTTTAACTTATGAGTTCACGGAGGGATTTTATACAAAAATCGGCTGTGCTTGCCGGCGGCGGAGTGCTGGCATCGGCCTTAAACAACCGGGCATTCGCCATATTTAAAAGCCGGGTAATGCCCAGCGACCAGCTGAACATCGGCGCGGTGGGCATTAACGGCATGGGCTGGACGGATGTACAATCGGCATTAAAAGTTCCGGGTGTTAACCTGGTGGCCATTTGCGATGTGGATAAAAATGTAATGGACAGGCGCATAAACGACCTGGCCAAAATGAATTACGACACCAGCAAAGTGAAGCGTTATGACGATTACCGGGCCTTGCTGGATGATAAAAATGTCGACATTGTAATTGTGGGCACACCCGACCATTGGCATGCGCTGATTATGATGCATGCCTGCGAAGCAGGCAAAGATGTTTATTGCGAAAAGCCTGTGGGCAACTCCATAGGCGAGTGCCAGGCGATGGTAAAAGCCCAGCAGCGTTATAACCGGGCGGTGCAGGTGGGCCAGTGGCAGCGCAGCCAGCAGCATTTTAAAGATGCGATGGATTATGTGCACAGCGGCGTGCTGGGCAATATCCGTACGGTAAAGGTTTGGTGTTATCTTTCGTGGTGCAGGCCGGGGCCTATCATCCCCGATATCGCTCCTCCGGTGGGCGTAAATTATGCAGGCTGGCTCGGCCCGGCTAAGACCGTGCCATTCAATGCAAACCGCTTTCATTTTAATTTCCGCTGGTTTTGGGATTATGCCGGCGGCCTGATGACCGACTGGGGCGTGCACCTGCTTGACTATGGGCTTATCGGCATGAATATGCCCATACCGAAAAGCGTTTCGGCCTTAGGCGGCCGCTTCGCCTACCCGGATTTATTTGAAGAAACGCCCGATACCTTAACCACCCTGTATGAATTTGACGGCTTTAATATGGTTTGGGACTCGGCCCTCGGCATCGATAATGGCCCCTATGGCCGCGAGCATGGCATTGCCTACATCGGCAACAACGGCACGCTTATCCTGGACCGGCAGGGATGGGAAGTGATTGAGGAGCACAGCAGCAAAAACAAGGTGAGTAAACCGTTGGCGAAAGTATCCGACAATGGCCCCGACGAACACTGGAAAAACTTTATCAGCGTAGTAAAATCAAGAAAGTTTGAGGATCTGCATTGCCCGGTACAAGCTGCCGCCCATGTGGCAACGGTAGCGCAAATGGGCAATATCGCCTACCGCAGCGGCAAAAAGCTGGAATGGAACGAAGCAGGGCAGGGGTTTACCGATAAGGCAGTGAATAAGGAATATTGGATAAAGGAATATCATAATGGGTATAAACTGCCGGTGGTGTAGGGATTTCGGATTTCGGATGTTCGATTTCGGATTTATAATCAGGTAGCTTAATTCCGAAATCGAAAATCCGAAATCCGAAATAAATCCCCACTTTTGCACTGATTTATGCAAAAGAGCAAGCTGTTAATTATTGACGATGAAGAGCGCCTGCGCAACCTGCTGGCCAGGATACTGCAATTGGAGGGATACGATGTGCTGGTTGCATCAACGGGAAAAGAGGGGTTGAAAAAATTGCAGCAGGAAGCCATACCCGTAGTAATAAGCGACGTGAAACTGCCGGACATCAATGGCATCGAGCTTACTTCACAAATTAAAACCGCTTTCCCCGCAACCGAAATTATCGTTGTTACCGCTTTTGGCACCATCAACGATGGTGTAAAGGCCATCAAATCGGGAGCGTTTGACTATATCACCAAGGGCGATGATAACGAAAAGATCATCCCGCTGGTAAGCAAGGCCATGGATAAGGCGCTGCTGCAATACCGGGTAATTGAACTGGAACAGAAGCTGACCAGCAAAATCGGCTTCGAAAGCCTTATTGGCAAATCTGCAGCCATAACTGATGCCATTAAGCTGGCGCAAAAGGTTGCACTTACAGATACGACAGTACTATTATTAGGCGAAACAGGCACCGGCAAGGAACTTTTTGCCGAAGCGATACACCAGGCCAGCCCGCGGCACACCAAATCGTTCGTAGCGGTGAACTGCAGCGCGTTTACCAAAGAATTACTGGAGAGCGAGCTTTTCGGCCATAAAGCAGGGTCGTTCACCGGCGCGTTGAAAGATAAAAAAGGCCTTTTTGAAGAAGCAGATAATGGCACGATCTTTTTAGATGAGATAGGCGAACTGGACCATGACCTGCAGGCCAAATTGCTGCGCGTGCTGGAGTCGCAACAGTTTTTAAAGATAGGCGATACTAAGCCCACTAAAGTAAACGCGCGCATCCTGGCGGCTACCAACCGTAATTTGCACGACGAAGTAAGCAAGGATAAATTCAGATCGGACCTCTTTTATCGCTTATCCGTTTTCCAGATCACTTTGCCCGCATTGCGCGAAAGAAAAAAAGATATCAAACTGCTGGCCGAATATTTTATGAGTTATTTCGGGCTGAAGGTCAAGAAACAATTCGCTGGAATGACGGAGAAGTTTGTTGAAAAACTGGAAGCCTATAACTGGCCTGGCAATATCCGTGAGCTGAAAAATATTATCGAACGCGCCGTGATCCTGGCTGATGATAATGTGCTGGATGAAACGCT
>Ga0302191_10002341_pt1 | contig 11864 bp, 15 predicted proteins | sample II_Bog_E3_1_FD_198775 | JGI IMG/M metagenome (GOLD analysis project Ga0302191, IMG submission 198775) | Peat permafrost microbial communities from Stordalen Mire near Abisko, Sweden - II_Bog_E3_1 | ecosystem: Environmental > Terrestrial > Soil > Wetlands > Peat | place: Sweden: Abisko...
CCCCTCATTTAGGTCTGTAAAAACGAGATAAATTGTTGTTATGCTCTCATTTGGAGTTGCAAACAGCTCCTTTCTCAAATTAAATGTAAAAACGTAAAATGAATTCCTTCATAAGAATCAAACCTTATGGAGGAATTTTTGTGAATACATCTGTTGTTGTTTCGGTTAGCTCACTCGTAGAGAAGTTATTTCAATTTGCTTCAGTGGATCTCTTTGCTCATCGCAAGTTTGTAGAGCAAATGGTCGCTGGAATTATTGGATCTCAGTCGACGTTGCTTTCGAACATCGGTCGGTTTTTAAATGAGAAGTGCCGACTGCACCACACTGAGAAGCGCCTCAGTCGGATGCTCAATAATTTCAGGATTCCATTGCAAGAGCTACAAGTACGAATGCTGGAATTAGCCTCCTTCCGGGTTCAAGACGATGCTGTGATCGCATTTGATCCCGGCGACATACATAAGAAATATGCTCGCAAGATGGACGGCCTTTATCCCGTCTGGGACGATAAATTGGAAGAGTAGGTCTTCCCCTGGGAGTTTATTTCCAGTTTTGGTAAACTATTTATATCCAATAGTAGTTTAACAATAGGCACGGAGGCCGAAAGGAAGACCTGTATGTTTGATCATTACATAGCTGTAGACTGGGCACAAAAGAATATGGCAATTGCTCGAATGACAAAGAGCGCAAAGGCTCCTTCAGTAATTGACGTACCTGCAGATATCAAAGAACTTCAGCTCTATCTTCGGAAGTTAAAAGGGAAAATAATTCTTACTTTTGAGGAGACTACTACCTCACAGTGGCTTTACACTGAATTAAAGCCCTGCGTAAACGAAATCCTAGTCTGCGATCCTTATCGAAATAAACTTTTAAGTGACGGCAGCAAATCCGACAAAACTGATGCAATAAAGTTAGTTCAATTACTGCGAGGTAATCTATTGAGGGTTGTTTTTCACAGTGGTGATGAATTTATATACTTGCGTAAAATCGTCAGTGGGTACGAGGACCTTATTAAATCTGGAGTAAGATTAAAAAATCAACGCTGGGCACTATTCAGGGCTCAAGGAAAGGATGACCTAAAAGAAGAACTTAATCATCCCGCAGAAAGGTTCGTGCTTCAAGACCTAGATGGAGGAATTAGTGAATATGAGAGAGAAAAAGAACAGTATGAAAAGGAATTTGAAATACTACGTAAAAACAATGAAATAATTCGATGCTTGAAATCTATTCCTGGCATAGGGACAATCAGTGCAGTTAAAATTGCAGCACTAGTGGTAGATCCAAAAAGGTTCCCCACCAAAGGACATTTCTTTGCTTATTGCGGATTAATTAAACATGACAAAATAAGTGGCGGACATAGCTATGGTAAAAGAAAGTACATTGTCGAACCTCCCCACATTTCCAATCTAAATTAATTTGTTAAAACTAAAAGGAACAAACCAAGCACACGGAGGTGTTTATGGACATGGAAGTACTAAGAAGGAAGATCAGCACATTTAGGGGAGATGGAGGCAGGGTAAGAATTACGGATGATTCATTACTCATGGAGATCCTGATGGCATGGGAGCAGTGGAAGGGTCCAAGCAAGGATTTCTATAGGGAAATTGGAGTGAGTCAGAGGGGGATGGCTTCTATCATAGGCAAAGCCAAAAAGTTGAGGCGTGAGGGTCATTTCCCTGCTGAGGAATTTAAGGAAATTAAAGTGAATGGGCCTGAACTCACTCAACCCGGTCCCTGTTTAGGCATTGAGCTGTGTTGGGATCAGAATAAGGTTATCCGATTTCCACAGGTTGACCAATTGCTGGAGTTTTTGAAAAAAGTTGCATGATTTCTTTTAACCGGAGAACAAAAGTTTTTGTGTGTAAGGAACCAACAGACATGCGGGCTTCCTACGATACTTTGTTTGCGAAGGCAAAAGGGGTCCTAAACCAGGACCCCTTCTCCGGGCATTTATTTCTTTTTATTAATTCTAAGAGAACATCGGTGAAGTGTCTTTTTTATGATGGCACTGGTCTAGTCATACTGGCTAAGCGGATGGAGCGAGGTTTATTTAGCCGAATTAACCCTAGGTATGGTGGAGATATCACGCTGACTGCAGCCGAATTTGCCCTATTTTTTGGTGCGCCAGGCAGATCTGGTGCTTTCAGTGGGTGAAATTCCCATCTCAGAAAGGAACTAGCCAGTCCACTGGGAATCGAGTCTTGGGCTAATGGAGGCAACGACATGAGCTAAGCGTAGACAGAGCGACACTCGGGCCGTAATGCGAAAGCGTGAAGCTATTGAGCCTCGTGAAGGCAGAACTCGGAAGCCGACAAGGTCGAAAACTTGGAAGGCAATAGTTTGCTGACCATATAGGCAAGGTCAGTGATGCTCCGACGGGGTCTTAGGGCACAGCACGGGTGGAAATGAAGGCACTAGATAACTGGGAGATCCGCGACAATCTCAGGGGAAAAAAAAAAGCAACTGAGTATGCAAACTGAATGGACCGTCCATAGGGATGCAGATGTTGTTGTGGAAGTCGGATCCGCTGGTAGTACTCGGAATCTGGGAAAGCCAGGTACATGGGGAAGCGGCGGAGCAGAGTGAATTTCCTAAACAGGGACACATCTCGTACACTCAGAGGTAAGAATCAGATGTCAACACAACTAGATAGGATAGCAATCAAAGCTAAGCAAAGTCCCAAGATCAGATTTACTTCGTTGATTCATATAATCAATCCAGAATTCTTGAAGGAGACCTGGTTTGAGATGAATCGGAAAGGTAGTCCTGGTATTGATGGGAAAACGATGGAGGAATTTGGTAGTGACCTAGACAATAAAATCAATGATCTTTACAGAAGACTGAAGATGAAGAAATATCAAGCGCCACCAGTTAGAAGGGTGGATATACCTAAGGGCAACGGAAAAACGAGGCCACTAGGTATTCCCACAGTCGAAGACCGACTCCTTCAGCGAGCGGTAGCTAAAATTCTAAATACTATATATGAATAGGAATTTCTAGATTGTTCATTTGGTTTTAGGAATGGGATAGGACCTCATGATGCGCTAATCAGGCTTCGGACCCATCTTACTAAGAATAAGGTAAGGGTTGTGTACGAGGCTGATATTCGCGGATACTTCAACCATGTTAATCATGAATGGTTGGAAAAGATGATTAGCCTCCGAATTGCAGACCCCGGAATTCTCAGACTGATAAATAAGTGGCTGGGAGCCGGAGTCATGGACAATGGTGTAGTAGTGGTCAACAGAGAGGGTACTCCTCAAGGGGGACCGATCAGTCCATGCCTCGCGAATATATACTTACACTATATTCTGGACCTATGGTTTGAGAAAGTTATCAAACCTAGGTTAAAGGGAGAAGGTCATCTGGTGAGATTCGTTGACGATTTTGTTGTGTGTTTCCAGAATAGTAGAGAAGCAAGTGAATTCAAAAGAGCTGTGGAAGAACGACTCAGAAAATTCGGTTTGGAAACAGTGCCGGAGAAAACACAGCTTCTGCTATTTGGGAGGTATGCTAGGGAACAGCGCATATACTACGGTATTAAAATAGGGACCTTTAATTTCCTAGGCTTTAAACATGTGTGCGGAAAGGATTCAGATGGCAAATTTGCATTGATTCGAATTCCATCACAGAAGAGCATTAGGAAATTTCTCGACGGTACTTATGGATGGTTAAGGAAGAATATGCATAAGGCACGGAGAGTTCAACAAGCCAAACTGACGATGATGTTGAACGGATTTTATCAATACTTTTCACTTTATCACTGTCAGAGAAAGCTTGCTTGGATAAGGCACGAGGTCGAGCTGCAATGGATACGGGTTCTGAAAGATCAAAGTCAAAGACACCGTATGTATTGGAGCTATCTGTCGAGTGCCGATTGGTTTAAGCTACCCTTTGCACCTCTGGCCATTCATCCAAAAGTTTAGGTGTAAGCTGAGAATAGACTGCGGAAGCATTCTGGGGAGCCCGTTGCGGGAAATCTGCACGGCGGGTTCTGATCGGGGAGACGAGCTCAAGAGAATCAATCTCGAGACTCGTCTCTACCAACCAGGGGGCTAATTTGGAAAAAAGATTTATTGATTCCCCTTCAGAAATAAAAAAATCATATTCTATTACTTCTCAGTTGCAAAATATGTCGATTTAAATCAATGTTATTTCACTTCGTATGGAGCAAGTGGGGATAGGAACTATTCAGCCAAAATCAAGACTAGAATCACTCAGCAAAGAACAAGTGATTCAAAGGTGTCTGATTATTGAGGATGAACTGGAGAGATTAATACGTGAGAATTATGAACTGCGTGGCCTGCAACTCACTGATTCACAACTGACCCTCATTCTCAACGAACAACTAGATGAGTTAAAATCAAAAATATTCGGAAGAAGTTCTGAGCGATATAAGAAACCAGTGAAGACTGGGGATCAGGGTCACAAGCCACCTCCCAAACCTAGAATCAAAAAGCCCTCGGCCTTAGGGGAGCAAATGGACAGAAAATCGCCTTAAGAAAGTGAATCTATGTAAGTATTGAATATCCTATCGTTTTTTTATTCGCGATACGGAACGTTATCGCGATAGCCGATCACTAAAATTATCGCTTACTCTTTTTGTTTTGCTTAATTTCCTAAATTCCTATATTATGATTTTATAGGGGGAATGACTATGGCGAAACTTTTAACGGTCGCTTCTAACGGCCAAATCAGCATTGGGAAAGAATGGGCAGGCAAGCAAATTGTCATTGAAAAGGTGAATTCCAATGAGTTGCGGATTTTAAGCGGTGCTTTTATCCCAGATAAAGATCTGACCTTTCATACGTCAGAAGCCAAGGAAGTGTTAGCGGAGTTTGAGGCTTGGACGGAGAAAAACCCCCCTAAGAAAAGCAACCGTGCAGCTCTCATGGCTAGATTAGAGAAAAAAGCTCGTGAAAAAGCAAAGCCCTAAGCCCGAATCTACCCATCATGAGCTTGCCGAGTGTGATCTGGAGTTCCCTAGATTTCAAAAGGAATTAGAGCAGCTGGAGCTGAAAGAACTTCAGGAATTAGAAAAATGCCTAGAAAAAATTGAAAAAATGACTTGGGCTCAAATCCTGGCCACTTCCTCAAAGCAAGGCAAGCGTGGTCTTAATTGGGAACCCATTGCCAATCAAAAAACAAAATCAGGCGCAACAATTGCCTCGATTCGAATCACTCAGAAATTTCGAGCAAGGGTCACCCGCGAGGGCGTCTCTATGCGCTTCATTTCCCTTCATCCCGACCACGATAGCGCCTATGACGAACGTGGTGGAGAGCAGATTCCAGTCGATCCACCCAAGTCAGGTTAGCCATTGCGACCACTGGAAAATACTCTCATGCGAAGCAAGAAGAGTCGAGCGGAAGTTTCCTTTGTATTTAATCAATCGAATTTGTGGCATGTCATCAAAACTCGTTTTATTCTTAAATAATATAAAAATTCTAGCCCGTGGAACCTCTCACATGCTGTTCTTACTCTTACCCACCATCCACACCTCATACACCTGCTTCAAATACATCAAATAAGAATAAAAATGTCCACACCTAGGTCCCCCGAACACACCGCACCCAGTAATAGCCGTCCTTGCGGCTGTAGGCCCCGTAGAGGTCGACATTGCCATTGGAGCCATAGAAGCTGCAGGCGAAGTCGGCATCATTTGGAGAGACCGACGACGACCAAAAAGATTTATCTTTCGTTCCAGGTAGTAATTCAGGATTATATTTTCCACTAGGGATAGTCATGGCCCGACTCAAGGCTTCCCATTCCTCTTTGGTAGGAAGCCTTGTACCTAACCCTTGGCAATACTTTTCCGCATCGTAGTGATCCATCTCCTTCGGAGCAACCCCACTCCAAATTAGACCAGCAGCTTGGTACATGGGACCTAAGGCTGTAAAAGCAGGAGTTACTCGCGGGTCATTCGATGCAAGCGATACAATATTATCTTTATCTTTTGCTACTATCGTCCTTACTGTCTTCACTATTTCAAGCAGCTCATCTTTTTCATAGGCACCAAAATAATTAAAAATAAACTCCTGAAATTCAGAATGCGTCAAAACTTGATAAAACTGGAAATTTGAAAGCACTTGTGCGACTTGATATGGTACCCTTGTTTTTTCAAAGTTTACGAAATCCTTCATACTCAAATGAGTTGTCTTCAACGATTGAATAAAAAGAGGAATGGCTGAAGTAAAGTCTCCTTCTGAAGCCAAGACCCAACCTCTGTAATAGGCAACCTGATGAGAGAAGGCAGGCACCAGGTTTTCCAGTTCATCTAGGATAGCTATTTTTTCCTCTTTCTTCAAAGTCAGAGTCCTTTCACCTAAAGAAAGAAAAAGCTTCTTATACTCCTCCTGTGCCTTTGAAGAAAGTTCGCCACGAAACTTCTCCACCCTTTGTAAATCAGCTGCTCTTTCAGTGCGCTCTTTTTCTGTTAACTCCGACTGAGCAATCTTACAGATTTGATTTAAAGAAATCACACAGCGTTTGATATCTCCTAGGCTATGGAGCAATTGCGCTGCCATGTATCCTGTATCAATATGAGTTGGGCAGGTTTCCCACGCTTTAAAGTATTCTTCCGCTTGTTTTCCTTTAAAACCACTATTTTCTGCTAGCTCAGCCTGTTGAAGATGAGCGAAAAAAACAGCTTTCTTAGAAACCTCTTCTAGAGTTTCTTGCACAACGGCTTGAGTGATCACATCCTCTGGATTTTCAGTAGAGGTATCAACAGTCGCATTTTTCCAAGCAAATTTTAAAGCTTTCTGCAAATTCTGGTCTGCTTGATCCAGCAAAGCCAATGTTTCAGTGACGTTTTTCATTTTGTCTTGCTGAAATTGAGCTACTGCTGTGTAGTAATATCCTTCAGGTAAAGTAGGATTGGAAAGAATAATTGATTTTCCAAGTTCTTCTGCTTCAGTAAAATGTTCTTCGTATATCTGCATTATTACCTTGGAAATCATCACTTTTTCTTCTTCTGATTTTTCCAGACGCACAAGCCGAGAACACGTCCCTCCAGCATAGGAAAACTCTGGCCAAATCACTGAAAAGCTGAGGACAATCAGTAAAGATCCAACCCACCTTAAGTTTAAATAGTGAAAAATAGTATTTTTTATCTGATTGATTCTATTCATAAAACATCCTACCTAAATTTAATCCTAGGTCTTCCAGAAGGAGCCTTTGACGGAGCTGGACAAGACGTGGGCGCACCATGGACTGAGTTAGAACCGCTAGGAGACGAGTAAGAAGTGTTTGTCGATGATCCTTGCGTCTTTAATATCGCTAAAACACTGGGAGAGAGCTGGAAGACAGGATTACTTGAAAGCATAAAAATAGGACAGTCAAACCCATTCACAAGATGACTGTCGGTTCCATAGGCTGGATCTTCATTTAAAACTTGAATTTCTGTGCGGAGTCTAGCCAAAGCAGCCTGAAAGGCGCTGACAAAATCATTAAAATCGCTCTGATGAAGTTGGTGTTGGCATTGAGCCTGGTTCAGGGTGGGCGTCACTTTTTGCAGCCATGAGTCAAGCATGCCTCGATAGGTGTTCACGCTAGACTGACTGTAAAACTGGTTGTTTGCAGCAGACTGGTAATCTTGATTCGCTCGTTCCACTGCACGTTCTACTTCATTCATTTTTTCGTGCGAGTCTGTAATGGTATCGTCCCAGTACCGATTTCTCCACCACTCTTCACTCCTTCCTTCATTCAGAAGTTGTATTCCAAGCTGCCAGAGTTCTCCACTACAGGCCTCCCGTGCAGCTTTCTGAACGTCGTACTTTGGCTCAATTTCACCATACTCCCTTTTGAGAGCCTCCAGCTCCTTGTCATAGGGGGCAATTTTTTGAGCAATTTCTTGAGGGGATAGTCTTTTTTGCACTCCCTTGACCTCGTGAAGATGGTCTTGAAACTTCGCCATTCCGCCCAATTGAGTCGCACTTCTACCGCATTGACTACAGTAAAGACCCCGCATCAATTCATCATAGATAATATCTCGTTCCGATTGTTTACTCGATATTTCCTGTCGAAGTTGAGGAATCCTTTGTTCCCAATATTTGATGTTGGCTTCATAGTTCTTACAGGTCTGAATACGGCTAGAAATCGTTTCAACTGTCCGTTGCCACGTACTTCTCGCATTTGCAACACTTCGTTGATCTGCTTGGAGATCCACCGCTGCTGCACTACTGGAAAAAAGAAAGACAGAACCTAAAAGCGTAAAAGAGATCACAAACAAACACTTACGTTCATTGAATTGCTTTTCCATGCGGATCACTGGATTGACTGTTTTATTGATGGGTTTTTAAAAATGATAAAAAACCAAATTTTAAATACTTGAAATTCATTGACAAACACTGACCAGAACTGACTAACACGAGGCAATCTTATATTTAATGCTTGATCCATAAATACCTACTATTTGTGTCAATTCCTTTCCCTTATTAAGGGATAACGGAAATTTAGTTGGCCATTTTGAAATTTGCAAGTTTTTTTACTATGAGTAATTAAATTAGTGTTGATACGGATTATTTAATATATTTCTTTGAAAGAATTTATGAGACAACCTAAAGTTGTTGGCGAGGATGAGTGGACTCGAAACTTCCTCGATACCACGAGGTCCACCTTCTCGCTGACAACACCTACTGCTATCCCCTAACGGCAGGTGACCTATGCGTGAATTGGAGCATATCGTAGTTTTTATCTAATTCAAGGATAATTTTAAGAAAGAAAAAGCTCACACTCGTGTTTTCTTCTTTGTGCTAGCCCTGCCACTTCACGATGATGGACATACCGCCATCGCATGAACAGCTGAATAACCCCCTGTTTGTCTCCTTCGTTGAGTTTTTTAAGTAGTGTGGAAGTTTTGAATTGTGAGATTCCAATATTGTAAGCTAAACTCACTAAGGCTGCAAACTGGGCTTCTTCTAGTGGAATTTTGATTAGCAGAGCAATGGAGTTTTCAATCTCTGCAACGTCTCGTTTTAACCATTCTTCGGCCTGCTCTACTGTCGTGGTCATACCGAGCTTTACACCCTTTGTGGTTCCCCATCCAATAGTGGGAATGCCAGCAAGGTCCAAATATGCTTTTGATCTAAAATTCTCAAAGGATTTAATGAGCTGTAGGGCCTTCTCGTTTGGGTTGGGTGGTTGCATCAAACCTGTCCTTGTCAATTGAGTCTTGGAACTGGTCCATCATTGCTGGGTCGGTAACGGAGTAACGGTTTTCCTGCTCTGCTTTTTCAGCAGCAGCGTTTAATTGGGATTGTTCTTCTTCTATTCGCTTTAACTCTATTTGATTGTCGTCATTTTTAGTAAAGTAGGCTTTTAATAAAAGCAGCAGAATTTGAAATGAGACGAGAAGTAAAGCTACCATTGGTCGAACCAGGGGCTTGGTCTCGGGTATTGCTCGACCCAAGGTTGCACATCGATCGGGTAGGCTGACCCATTGCTGAGCCAGCCCCGCCACAGAACCTCATCGTGCCGATTTCCGGCAATGGGCTCTTCAGAACGAAGAACGTTTTACAGCCTAACGTATCGTCTGAGATCAGAATATCCTATTTTGATCTTCGGCATTATGAATGCACATTTCTTCATGAGGGCTTCTATTTCCTTCCAGGATTTGAGACCATTTTGACTTCTTCTGGATAAACACTTTCTCCAGTACCGTCTGGTCACATCCCTAAAGGCATGGACTTTCCCCATGTTCCCAGCAATTCCATAGTAGTTGGAATACCCCACTAATATGGAGTTGATCATGTTCACTTGTACTTTTGGATCTTGGTGCATGATTTTGAAGAGTTTATTCTTCATAGATGCTCTCGCTCGGGAGAAACGCTTTCCTTCCGTGCGAAATACTACCTTCGTGCCATTGCCTTTACGGTTGATGGCTCTGAAGATATTGAAACCAAGAAAAGTAATACGTCGACGATCAGTCGGCCCTGTATTAGTTCTAAAGGTCAGATCCGTCGTATGAGTCTTTTCTTCAGCGATTGAGAGGCCAAATTGTGATAGCCTTGTTTGAAGCAGGACCTTTACGTCCTCTAAATCTTGTTTATCTTTGAATAAAATCAAGAAATCGTCACAGTAGCGCACAAGATGTGATCTCCCGCGAAGTCGTCTTTTTATTTTATTCTCAAACCACAGATCCAGTACATAATGGAGATATATATTGCTTAAAAGGGGTGAGATTGAACCACCTTGTGGAACACCTTGCTCCTCTAATCGCCACTGTCCATCTTCCATTATGCCAGCTTCAAGCCATGAATCAATTAATTTAAGGACTCGTTTATCACCGATTCTAAGATTCAGGAATTTTCTTAACCAATCCTTGCTTAAGCTTCCAAAGAAATCTCGAATATCCACTTCGAGTGCATAATTCAACTTCCGCTCATGCATCAATTCGTGAATCGTTGCAAGTGCATGGTGGCATCCAATTTTCGGACGAAAACCAAAAGAACAGTTTAGGAAGTCCTGTTCATAGATCTCGTTTAGAATTTTGGACATCGAAGCCTGTATTGCCCGATCAACAACAGGAGGAATGCCTATTGGACGTTTTCTGTTGTTTAACTTAGGTACATACACTCTTCTGACCGGTGGTGCTTGGTAGTTCCCTTTGTGGATAGTTTCCATAATTGGAGGTAGTATCCAGTCGAGATTTTCCAATGCTTGGTCTGCCGTCATTCCATCAACTCCAGTTGCACTTTTCCGGGGTATCTTTGCAAGACACTCTAGAATTAAGCTTGGAGTTAAATGATGAAGTAGGTTATCAAACCTCTCCTTAGGATTATTTCGAGCTTTTGCTGCAATCAGTGCTCGCCTAGATTCCGGGTCAAATCCTGGGTTGATTCTGCGTCCAACCAGGTTATCCACCGCTGTGTGTGGTTCCGAATTCCTCACTTGCACATACTCCTTTCTGCTGCCCCCTTTTCTCCACGATCATTACTCGCTTCGTAGATAATATGAAGCAGTCTGACTTCCTAAAATTCAACGCCCCTATTTGAATATTTCAGGGCTGCCAACTTTCTATTGGCAAGTTTTAGGATCTCCCAAGTTCATGAAAACGCTCTTGTAGTCATGCCGTAGGTCTACGTCCCCGATAGATGATGAGAGCACTTGCAATAGCGTGTTTCCCACCTTCTGCCTTCCGAGCCATACCAAACCCGTCGACATCTATAATTTGTTTCTTTCGAGGTTTGCCCCATTCATCGCACACGATTCGGCCTGACTACTCGATCCTCAGTAGCTCCGACACTAGGTTACCCATCACATCGTACTGAGAACTTCACCTCTGATTGCTGGTCTTTAAGGTGGTGACCTTTGCATTTCACAAGCTCCTTTCACGCTTTGCTTGGCGCACGGTATGGCAAACATACGCCCAAAATTCGCCACTTCATCAATTAATATGTAACATTCCGTAAGCCAAGGGTAACTGATACTTCATTTGAAGTAACGGATTGTTTTGATATTATAAATAAGCCATTTGCTGTAACCGTATGATATCTAATCGGATTTTTATTCATTATAAACCGAGTTATCGTGCATGGCAAAATTTAATTCACTGAATCACAACACTTTTTACTCTGTATCAAGTTTCAACGGAATCGAAACCTTTCTATATATTCATAAATAAATATATAGAAAGAGCTATAAATGAGCCGCCAGAGCTATTTTTAGAAGAAGTGAAAAAAAATGTGCGTATGTCTGTCATGCCAGAATATGCACAGGTAGCCAATGAAGACTATTGATATTCTAGTCTAGTTGGTCTAGTCTTAATCTATGGGAAAGACTACTTCTAAATACAATATGTACGAAGCTAAAACCAGACTCTCTGAAATTGTAGAAAAAGCTAGAGAGGGAGAAGAAATCATTCTTA
>Ga0302191_10002342_pt1 | contig 11864 bp, 7 predicted proteins | sample II_Bog_E3_1_FD_198775 | JGI IMG/M metagenome (GOLD analysis project Ga0302191, IMG submission 198775) | Peat permafrost microbial communities from Stordalen Mire near Abisko, Sweden - II_Bog_E3_1 | ecosystem: Environmental > Terrestrial > Soil > Wetlands > Peat | place: Sweden: Abisko, Stordalen...
CCTACTAATTCATCAATTATAAATTATTTAAAGTCAATAAATACAATTCCAATTCGTATTAAAGAACGTTTAAAGAGATAACCATGAATTTTTAAAAGATAAAATTGACTGCTATCAATTAACATATTTCCTAAAATTTCATTGTCAACTATTTCATCAAAGCTAACAATAGATGGATAATTTTTAGGAATGTATAAATAAAACTTGTAGTAAAAAATGGTTGTTCTGAACTTGATTTGAAGCGATAGACTAGACTTCCCTGCAGATGTTATCCGATCACTGTCTTCGGCAGATCCTTTTCCTTGCTCTGTTACCAGTCTAGGGCGTACAGATCTTTTCAAAGCCCTAGAGCCCTCTGCCTACGCAAAGAGCCCTATAGCTACCAGAAACTTGATACGGGCATCCGGTAAACGAGAAATCTCATCAAGTCCTCAACTCCTTATCAAGCCCATCCAACCACGATGTCAGTTTACAGGATATACCCAGACAATAGCTATCCCTTTCATTATCTTATATGGCAAATTTATTAACACTTGAATACTTATGGGTTTCTTTTGCATGCACGAAGAATAACTTTTTATTAGTTATTTTGAATCCATGCTATATCTCGATTAGTATTCTTTTCAATTAATTTAATGTTTCCTCAATATAATGCATGGAATGTGATTAACAGTTTTATCCAGGTTATACGTTTAGAATGAATTAGTTATTTATGCTCGATTATGAGTGATCATTTAATTGATTTCAGCTCAAGTATTTATTTATAAGATAACTCAATATTCTCTTCAATTGACTGATCTTTTAGTGCTAACATGATTTAAGATTCTAAACATTAGATATTCAATCCAAATTAAATTGAAGATAATAATATTTTGATATAGATTTTATGCTAAGTTTTTTGTTGTAGCCAAAATATTTATCATTTTTGTCAATTTGGTTAATTTGTATAATTACTTAATGAAGCCAAACCATAATTTAGATTTTTAAGAATTAAACAGAAAAATAAAAGAGTAAACATGGCTGAAATTTAAAGACAAATTTAAAAGGAAATTTAAGAAATAATACTGCTCCGATGTATTCATCGTTCTATCATCTATAAGCATAACAAACAAATAATAATTTAAAGTGGTTTCTATTGGATGTGGAACAAAATCATTACCAAAATCTGTAATAACTTAAGACAATAAAGAATAACTAATTTTAGACATGCATGCGTAGATGTTGGCCATCCAAGGATTCAAAAGATTTGCACTAAATGAACTATGTAAATAATCAAGCCAGTATTTTAAATGGAATTAACATAAAAAAAAATATCAGATGAAAGATTGCTATGAAATTATCTTGTATGTTTCGGAAATTTTATGTGGGGATGCATGCATAAATAAGGAGCTTCAATCTTTTTCGGGAGCAAAACCTTTAAAATATTTGCAATAGTAGTCTTATGCTGATATGAGATACGAGTCAAACATCCTCAGAACCAAGCCAGGAAGAATAGACTTACCAATGTCAAAGAGATCTCCGTTGCTTTCATGCTCTGATCTTATAGGATTGTCAAATATTCTGGGAATTCAAGGCAAAAAATTGTTTTCTGCAGTAAAACCAATTTACATATCAAGAATAATAATGGATTGCCCTTCTACATTTGATGAAAATATAAAAAAAAGCATTAACTTATAAAAAAGATTGCACCTTCTTCTTGGCCGAAAACCAGAGTTAATTCATAGACAAATATTTAATATTATTATCGAGGGAAAAGAAAAAGCAATATCTTTGCAGTTTAGATCAAATTAGCCCATCCTCAATATATTATAAAGGGCTAATGAAGATCATTCAAGGGATAAATAAGGATTTTAGCTTTGTGCCATCATTATTGACTCTGAATAATAATGGATTAATGGTAAAACTGGATTACCTTAAGGTAACAGTTTAAAGAATTACAAAACAAAAGGAAAAATTAGTCGATTTTGCGAAGCATCATTATCAAATGATTTTTAGATGTACAAAGAAAATAACTAGACTTTTAAATACAAAGCAATTTAATCTAGAATAAAATGGCTCTTTGGATAGTGGATTGATGTTATAGCAAAGTGAAATTATCCAATAAAAATAAATTGATAAGCAAATTAGAATTAGTTATTTATGCATTACAAAGATATTTATTTGACCATTAATATATAAGATGAATATATTATCATTGATGCCATCAAAGTTATTAGGCCAAAACATTTTAAGTCCATATTCCGTGGATCCTGCGTCCATTCCGGCAATAAAAAATTCCTTCTCCTTCAACCATATCTTCTTTGAAGATGCCTTCGAAGATTTCTCCATTGGAAAAAAAGAACTTTCCTTTTCCATTCTTAAGATCTTCAGTAAAATGACCTATATTATGCAATAAATACCCTAATAACGTTCCCAATAATCGTCAGTTTAGTCAAAATTTTTATAATCGAAGCTATCCTATAACTTGATTGGATGCTCGTTATAAAGAATACCCTCACCATAAAATTAATCGTTAATCCACTGTCCTTCGTAGGCTTTCAAATTTGATTGATAGTAAAGAGTACCAAATCCATTCATTTTATTTTCTTTCCATTCTCCATCGTAACTGCCTCCATCCTGATAATAGAATTTTCCTTTTCCATGACGCATACCATTGAGTTTATACCCCTCATATCGACTCCCCAACTTAAAGAATTCTTCAACATACTGAGGGTGTATTTCAAGTTCACTGCGATCGACTATTTCTGGTGTTTTAGTAAATTGAAGATCGAATGCATTGGTGTGGGTTGGGCGATGTTCAGAATGTTTTGATTATGGAGGCGTCTCCTGTTTTATAACTTCATAGTTGAAAGACTCAGTTGGCTTGATATAAGTACTGAGAACTTGAGGAGATGATGTAATATATGAATTGCTAAATTGAAATTTGGATTCAAAGCTCGAAGGGAGACCTTGTATAATTGAGTACGCATTATTATCAGTTTTTGGCGTAGGTTGAATAATTGTTCCTAACTTTTGAAAAGCAAATTATTTTCTTTCTTAATTATTAGAAATATATTTTGAATTTGATTCGAATGCATATTCAGGTCTTTGAGTGAAAGGCATTTGATGACTGAAATTAACATTATTTTTTGAATAAATTGGCATGTAATTTGCTGAATTTATTCTACTTGCTTCATCAGCGGTTTGCTGTTGAATTAATTGAAAGCTATTATATGACGAAGGATTTGAATTCTGATTATTTGTGATATTTTGGTATGATAATGGTGCATAGATGTTTGATGGAGCTGAAATATTACTAAAGCTTTGCTGAGGTACTCTATTTGGTTCATGCAGTGGATAAGGGACTGCTCCTGAAAAATTAGGGGCCTGTTTATAGATGCTATTTGCTGTTGTGTTGATATACTTTGCTGGCTCTTCGAATGATTTAGCAAAATGATTTATATTTTGTGGAGAAATACCATTTCTATCATTTGAATTTTAGGTTAACGGGTACATATTTACTTAATTATTATGTAGTAACAAAGGATTTCCTAATTTTTGGGGTTAATTAGACAATTTATGTAAATTTTCATTATGAGAAATGACTTTTGGCTGGCTGCGGCTAGTATTTCTGGGTGCATTTTGATTGGCTATAGTTCTTGTTATAAATGTTTATCTTTTTGTAGTTTTGCGGACTGAAGCTTCTCCATGAGTATCATTTTGCATAAGATTACTCATCTAATTTTGGCTATCAACAAAATTATTGAGGTCCATCCAGTCAGGTCTTCCCCTAATATCTCTCTTGAGCATAAGCTCCACTAATTTTTTCTGGTCTTCTCCATAGATATCACCAAACCTATTGAGATTTTTTTATATTTTTTGCCAATTAATCCTTGAACAATCGTCCATATAGCACTCGTCCTTTCTCTCAAGAAGTCCACACTCCATCATAATCATGCCAAGAGTAAAAACATCATTTTTATAGGGGTTTTTATTAATAATTGGTTTTTGGGACTCTATGGATTCGCATTGTTCGGGAGATAGATAGATATTTTTTAAGTTTCGATTGTTGTGTACGCTTTCGATATTAGTTTCAGCTCCAATAGCAAGGGGGTCCACTATTTTTATGTTTCCATCCTTGCTCATCATGATTGATTTTGATGTTAAACATTCATGCTTAATTTAATTTTTTTGAAATGTGGCAAGACCCATGATAGAGCACGCAAGAATTGAAGATAATTATTTTTGATCAAATTTTTTCTTCTGTAGAGCTCGGTCATTAATCTCATCAGCTAAACTTTTGGTTGGATATTCCCATAGAGCATAAATTTTATGTATATTTGAGCACATTTGATCTTCGTTAGCTTCATACACTTCTATATCGAAGAAATTTTACTTTATAGATTGGTGAGGTGGTCATTGCTTATATTTTTCCTGTTTTTTATTTTTTCAGAAGCGATGGTAAACTACCTCAAATCGTTAAAAGTTATCTCACGCAGCAGATACTCTCTTTGTGTCTTTTTATGAATGAGGTAAGTAAGGCAAAGGTCAATATTTTTTCCTTGAACGGTATAGTCTGAAATAAATTGCCCTCCCTCTTTGAAAGGATTGTTTGATGTTTGACCCATTAGTTATAGTGGATAAATAATAACTGTAAAATTCTATTCAAATATTTCAACTCTATCATCAGTTACAAATTTCAATTTGTTCGACCCCTTTTTTCTTACTCTTTAGTTTCGACAAATACAGAGTATGAGTCAATTGCAACTCTTTTTATTTGTCATTCTTTATCTCCATAGAAATATCCTGATCAATTTTTGTATTGAAAGACATCAATTTTCTGCGCTTATGCTGACTTTATTCCGTAGCTGCATTAAAAATGAAATACGATGATTAATTGTCTGATAAATTTGATTTTTAAAAAGATTTGATGCTTTTACTGTTGTCTTTTTTTGCTTATCTGCAGATTATTTGAGCTTTCTATGAAGTAGTAAAGATCTAATTGAAGCTAAATTTGACTCATTAGTTTCATTTTGAAGATCATCAACCCACCCATCATACTGACAAGTTTGTTAATTATTCTTTATCCCATATAAAGAGCAATTAAAAGATAGAATGTCGGATGATCTCAAACTGTCTGATTATCTTAGAGACTTCTCGGTTTTGATTCTTTATTTTAGATCAGAATTTATGCGGCTTCTAAATTAAATATATAAAACCTGTAAAGCTTAATCATATGTGATGAAATATTATCAAAAACTTTCACTGGCAGGAAGTTATCTCCGAACTAAGTTGTTTTTTTAGGTTTGCTTTATTAAGATTTTATTTTATTTTTATTCTTTGATCTTTGTTAATATAGGCAAAATTTTCTAAGCTGCTAGTCTTCAAATGGACATTTCTTTGTATCAACAAAGGCATTGGATGGCTGTAACGATAATTCAGCCCTATGAATTGCGACTTTTTAATTTTGTAATGAACTAAAACTAAATAAAATGTTTTTTTATTTCAATTGTAATTGCTTGTCTGAAATTCGCTTAATTGTGCTGCTTTATTTATGCTTATTGCCAATATTGGAGGTCTTTAATTTAAGTCGCTATTCAAATATATGAAGTCCATTTTTCATAATATTATTGATATTTTTACGTGGCTGCTCTTGGCAAGGAATATGATTGAGATGGATGCCCTCGACCATTAAATTTATTGTTTGCATTTCAAAATTATTAATATTCAATAATCAAAATTAATTAAAATACCATATTATATAAAAGAGAAAACATAAGTCTGCAGTTTAAATGATTCAGTGGCTAAAAGAAATTACAAGAGCAGACTAAGTTATTACGATGATTCTTGCTTTTATTGAGATTAAATATAAATCGTTTAATTAAGTATTCACGGATAGGAAACCAGCACAATATCCTATAACTTATTCAAATTATGTTTAAATGAAGATGATATTCCAAATGAAAAATGAAACGCTACCTAAGATAATCAGAATGATAATAAGGAAAATGAATCATTAAGTTAATTTACGTAGCTATTATTTAACTTTTTTATTGTTTTAGCAGATATTGTCCACAAAATACCTCAAAGCCGGACAAATTTAACTGATTTCCTTCCACATTGGAAGCACTATATCTTATAAGAACCATATTTGATCTTTGTATAAACTTTTTATATCTTTGTAGATAAAACACTGGGTCACCTTCAAGTTTAACTTTTCTTATAGTTTGGCTTGCTAATTAAATTCGTGAGTTAGCAATGCAGCCCAACTTATATACAAATCATACTCTTGAAATGAGTTTCCAATGTCACACCCATGAAAGATTTGCTCCATCAGAAACTAAATAAGTTAAAAATTTACCCATTTTTGCTAATCATTTGATTTAGGATTGAATTGATTGTTTTTCTTTAAATTTTGTAACAATTAAAGATTAGTCATGTGCAAAGCCATATCTGTGTTGAGAATAAGTCTCGTGATTATATGTTTTGCATTCTTTTGGTCAGTTGATATCTTTAAAAAATTTATATCTGTGTCTTCCTACAATATCTTCCATAATGTCCTGACGTGCATATTTTAGAGTACTGATTGATTTGCTGATATTTTAGCCAAATCACTGCCTGTTTTGACCTCGAAACTGTTGTTGGTTCCATCTAAATTAGTCACTTATTACTATGATTAAGATCATGTGCTAGCCCAGCTATCATTATATAGAAATATTCTTCTTCTGAATATAGCTTTTTTAAAGAATGATCTTTCACCAAGCATTGATAGTTTAGCTGGATAAGGATATATTATACCATTGTCAGAGTGAAGGCGTGAGAAAAGTTATGATAGGCAACAGGGTTATAACTTTTGGCTAGAACAGCAACCATCTTGTGTAGGCTTTGATCTGAAATTTTAGTCTTAGCAAATGAGCTGGTCTTTATTAGCTTCACAGCAAAATTAACTAAATCTTTAACCTTGTATTGCAGGACTGGAAAGTGACGTTGCTGCATGTGGTGCAGTGACACATATTTTGCATCTGCGATTGACTGAGATTTGATCAGCGAAAAAGACGAGGGAAAGTCGTTTTGACGGCGTCCATGTTTGGAGTACAACAGCTAGACACTGGTCATGTCAATTTGGCAGAATCCATCTGCCTAATTTTCTTCCTTTGGGATTAACATATAGACTCAATAATTACATTCTATTTTGATTCAGTGATCTCTTAATATTTTTATGTCACATACTATTTTCTCCTTTAATAGGAGTTGTTGAAAGGGATTATTTTTTGTTCTAACGTAAACTTACATTTTAAAACTATTTTTGCATGTATTAAGTTGATGGTTGGTAAAACTCACTTATTTGCTAATTTTGATTTATTAACATCAGGGTTTGGAAATTATCGTGTTAGAACTCTTGAGGTAATCGAACTGCCCGGTCGCATCATAATTATAAAAATTATAACCTCCAAAAATGACTAACAAATCAGTTTACCTTCCCAATTCTGAAGATAAAATAAAAATAAAGTGGATCGATCAACATTTTTTTATTTTATATATACTTTTTTAAGTTTAGTGATCAAAAAAAGAAAAAAAATCAATCTTCTTAATTTGATATTCTTCTTTTTTTTAATTTAGATAAATTTTTTTAATCCATAATTTTTCAATAAGTAATATCTAATATTAATCAGCAGGATATCAATCATTATTTTTATCAATTATCAATTTCTCTTGATAAAACTCGTCTAATTAGAATTACTCATGCCATTTGATCTTTGTGGTGGCAGCATTAATTAAAAAACGAATGGTCAAACATTTTAAGGACTTGTCACGATAGAAGGCTTTTTGGCCGAATCAATGGAAAACAAGTTCATTTGTGGATCCATATTTTCAAGCATTAAACAATCCTTACTTGCATTATATAGTAAATCGTAAAAGATGGATTATGGTCCTTGTAAAGACATATTACTGCTTTGTTGTAATAATAAAAATGACTGTGGAATGCACAAACTCCACTGACTGGATGCTGATTACGAAGGATCGATAAACCATAAAAACTATTATTTATAACAAATGACCAAAATAAGAGTTTTTGGGCTCTTGAGTATCAATTTGGGAAAATAAATATTCAAGATAAGAAGTAAATAATATATAAAATTATAGTTAGTATTTATTTAATTAAATCCCCAAAATTATTTAATATGATCAAGTAGACAATAAGTTTAATAATTTGATGAATATATCATCTTTCATGCTAAAAGGCATGTTCCGGCAGATAAATTGTATCCTTGGTAACAACTCAAACAATTTCCAGAGTTGACATCGTAAGTTTTACACCATGATTCACAATTATGCATTAGGTATTTTTGATATAATAGCCTTGGTAGCAAGTTAAGCAGTATCCTGTATTAATATCGTACGAGGCGCAAAGAGAGTTTGCAAGCACACACATTCCGTTATTAATATAATATCCCGAGTAGCAGTTCGTGCAAACTCCATTCAAGAAAGATTTGCAATAAGGATTCGTTGCGCTGCTTCCTCCTCCACTATAAAGACATTTTCCATTATTTAAAACGAAACCAGGTTAGCAGCTATTACAATAGCCATTCATGAGATTGAAGGTCACACATGTATTAGCACATTTTCCATTTGCATTAAAATAATATCCAATAAGGCATGAGAGGCAAACTGACCCGCTATATTGAGAACAATAAGGATCAATGGGCGTATCATTGAAACAATTATATCCATTAAGAATATACCCTGGAATACAAGTCAAACAATTTCCGGTTGAGAGATCATAACTTGCACATAGAGGATTTGCTGAATCACATTGTCCCTTGACCAAAATATAAGTGGGGTCACATGCAATGCAAGTGAGATTCGAAGCATAACTGGAACAGCCTGGAATAATTCCAGCATTTGCTATCACCAATATCAGGCTTAAAATGATGGTGCAACTCATTACTTTTGGAAACATAATGATATAATGATATATAATTTGTATTATGCTCATACTAAAAGGAAATATTTCATATGTATTTTATCTAAGATACAAATTCTGAAAAAATCAATCACAATAAGATATAATGAGCATTAATTATGAATAATTATTGTATGAATTTTGTTGATCCAATAATCTTAATTCATAATGTTATCACTTAATCATTGCTACTATTAATTTGGCTTCAGTTATAATTCACATAGAAGTATATAATTTATGATCAGAAAACTATATTTTTTATAAAATATTGAAAAGATGGTAACAAAAAAGCATTGATTTAATTTATATCATGCTATTACAAAAAATTGATATATCAAAACCTTATTAGTTTATTTATTAGGCTTCTTAAAAAAATTATATCCAATATCATAGAGAATTAAAGCAAAACAATAAGTAAAGTAAATTTTGTTGTAAAATATTCTTCAGAGATATCTTTATCTTCAGCAACAAATTTTTTATATAGTATCAGATCAACGGAAAAAAATCATCTTATTTTAAAAAAAGGGCATCTTTAATTTAGAGTGATACACTTATTTTTGAATAGAGTTACAATTAGTTTTAGCTCATTACATAAACTAAGGACTATATGAAGAGTAAAAATCAAAGGTCAAACAATCCAAATTATTTTTATATACAAAATGGAATTATGATCTGCGGAATCATTAAATATTCTCAGCAAAGAAGGACTCTTCTTTTTATATCAATTACTCCCAATAATAAAATTAAATTCAGTAAAAATTCAAAATTAATATGTCTCAAAAGTCTAAATTTAAATTGATTCCTCATCATTGATCAATACTTATAGTATCCGTTGGAGTTGTAAAGAACTCGCAAGAACGGAAAATCTTTTTTGTAGTTGTCCTATTTCAGATTTTGCACAATTTCCTCATCTCCAGAAAACAACTTAATAAAACATTCTTAACAGACGTCTACGTAGTCTCCCCGAGGATTAGGATCATTACGGCAGCCTAGGCAGATGTATCGAGCTTCACCAATGGCTTTACTGCCTCCTCCACAGCTGTTGCAACTAAAACTATGTGTACTTTCGATGTCTTGGATTTTTTATGGTTGAATATTTTACCCAAGACCTTTCAAAGCAATTCTCTTCCATGGGCCATTGAGAAGCACACTATTCTTCTCATATTTATAGTGATGATCTGGAATAATGCTTTTAGCTTCGACGCAATTTCTGCAACCGAACTTTACTCCATCCTCCCACTTGAGCCAATAATAGGGAAAGGTAATATTACTTGTGCATTCCCAGCAAGTAGGATTTTAAATTTGTGGAACGTCCACATACTTGATAAAATGGTTTGTAATTTTTGCCACATTTTGCAATCCTAACACATTAATTTCATTTTTTATGTGTTAAACTGATTGCTGTTGATCCTCATAGATATAAAACTCTACATCGATGGAAGCATCAACATTTCCTTTGTTAAATTTAGCCTTATAGTTTGACTTGACAACACCTAAATCAATTCCTTCAAAACATTTTTTTAAACCCTCAGCAGAGAAAATATTTTTTAATTTTTGAATATCTTCATTTGTAGCTGGAGTAGCATGAGATTATTAGGCACTCGTCTTTTATTTAATCGGTTCAGAATTTTGAGAAATAAGCTCGTTGATACGAACTTAGAGTTCTACTCCACTTGGATGACCCACATAGTTTATCTTACCAAATTTATCCACCAAGCAAACGAAAGGAATTCCTGAAATTGAAAAGTCTTTGACCAAAGGATGTTCACCATCCCAACCTCCAAGAGTCAAATGAATGACATCAGTCCATTTTTTTGTTTAAATTCTTTTAATAATATCTTCCTTGTTCTCATCAACGCTCACTCCAACAATCTTCACTTTTCCAGACCAGGATTATTTGTTTTTTTCAAGCATAGTTTGGTTATGCTGCATTGGTCCTTGGCAGGGTCCGCACCATGTTGCCCAAACATCTACGAGCAAAACTTCTCCCACAGTGGGTTTCAAATGAAATTTTCCCTCTTGAAGAACATAGGAAAGTTATCCATAATCTCCAAAGGCATCTCCGATAGACAAGCTTTGAGAAAGGTCAACTGGTAAGTCCTGCGATTCACATTCAGCCAAAATTAGAGCCACTTTTTCTTTGGGGAAGGAAGTTTAAATAGATCCTTAAACAAATTCCCGATGAATCTTTTTAATCTCTTAATTTCCTGGTTTCTTCTCAAAAACTGTAATTTCTTTATATTAAAGCACAGCTGATTTCTCTGCTTAATGTTTTTTAAGAATGTCAATAACCTTGTCCAACATGGAAATAAGATATGTTCTTAAAGGTATGATAATTATAACTCTAATTAGCACAAGATGTTATAAAATATAAATATCTATTGAAATCTGATGTTGAAAGAATTAACTTACTTATAGGATTATACAACAAAAATTGAAACGTATATTATTCTTGCAAATAATAGAAAATATTTTGGGTTCAAGAATATATCAAACTATAATTATTTCGCAAAAAAATTGGTCATTGATAAAAAGGAAAGAAAAATTATAAAATCATAAAATAAAATTTATTCTAAAGAAATACCAGCAATAAATCGCAAATAACATCAACAAATTTATGAACTATTTCGTATTTCCATAATTTAATTTATCATATTATAAAATCATGTTCATGATTGTTTTGCTATTATTTATCAATCATAATTGAGCTTTCGAGAATTACAAGAAAACATCATTAGAGATACTATGTTTGATGAAGAAATATAATACAAAAGGATATATTTTAATTAAATTACTGAGTTTACATAAAGAATATTCTGGTATTATTAACTAATAATATATTCAATATATATATATAAAAAATTATAAAAAGCATTGAATAATGAATCATTTTAACCCTCCATTGACAGCAAAGCTCATT
>Ga0302191_10002343_pt1 | contig 11863 bp, 12 predicted proteins | sample II_Bog_E3_1_FD_198775 | JGI IMG/M metagenome (GOLD analysis project Ga0302191, IMG submission 198775) | Peat permafrost microbial communities from Stordalen Mire near Abisko, Sweden - II_Bog_E3_1 | ecosystem: Environmental > Terrestrial > Soil > Wetlands > Peat | place: Sweden: Abisko...
AACCGCAATAGATATAATCTTCATTATCGAGAAGGACAAAGGCAACGTATAAAGCCGCTCGCTACGCTCACGCCTTTTAATGTTTTTTTAATTGGCGCTCTGCCGGGCCCTTCCTACTTTTGTGCTTTGGAAAATTAAGCCGCATTGAGTGGCACGCCAATCCCGCATCCAACGGGCAAGTTTCTTCCAAAAAAAATCTTCACACGGTGAGTTGCAGCAACCTGGAGTTGCGAAGCGGGGCCACCAGCGAAAATCTACAAACGAATAATTTTTAAACAACGCGAAAGCGTGCAGCAAGAGGAACGTCATGTTCCCTAAACACCTTGCAAGGTCTGCGGCATGCCTTCAACTGGATTTTTATTTTCAAACCGGGCAGGCAGCAAACCGGCCAAGGCCGTGCCATGCCCACAAATCAAAGCGAATGCAACCACAACACAGGGTAGCAGAGTTCTATTTGAACATTTTAGCAGTGCCCCAGGGCGTAACAGTTAAAAGTATTGATGCTTCAAATGCCGACGAGGCCGAACTTGAACACCAGACGATGGAACAGATGGTGAACGTCACGTTCGAGGTTCAATGTAGCCTGGCAGAGGCAATCGAAAAATTTGGATTTGCATTAAATTAAACACTTGAGCACCGCCGATCGGCGGTGCTCTTACAAAACCTTTTATGGAAAAAGAAAAAATAACGCCAGAGCGGCAGCAGCAGATAATTGATAATGTAAGCAACCTTTTAACAAGGCTTTACGATAACTATTTGAAGTGGGACGACGGCGAGGAGGAAGAGTACACGCATGACTACGGCAACTTCATTGAGGAAACCAAACACGAAAAGGCCTGCTGGAACGACTTCTATAAGGACGGCAAGCTGATAGGCGACACAGGTTTCAAGCTTGTGGAAGTTTATTACAACTGCCCCATGGATGAATTTAAAGCCAACGGTTGGGACAAATGTAACTTCAACCGCTACCCAAAGCCAAAGGGAGATTGGGAAATCGAAATATACATTAAGGTTGAACACCCAGACGGCAGGCACGAAGTGTTCGCGTTTGGCCACTTCTACCGATTGTACAAATGGGAGGCGCCAGTAGATTTTTATTATGAAGGCTATGGCAGATAGTGCCTTTCCTGCTCAAGCCGGCATGCTGCAAGAAAAGCAAACCATTTTTAGAATCCTGTTATACCATTGCACTCGCAAGGCAGAAAGCATCTGGCCAGCCTGGCCAAGGCAAACCAAAAAAGCCAAGAAGAGTACACAAACCAAGGCAGTGCAAAAGCCAAGCAGAAATTGTTCTGGAACAAAAGAAGTTCTTTGAAATTACGGGCGGCACCAGGGAATACGCTGCATCTTTACGTTACAATAAAAAAATATATTGTCAAAAAAATTTTTGTACAGTATATAAACATTATAAGCAAGTATGTTATCGTGTGGAAGCAATAACAGAAAGCATTAAATCATTAGGCCAAAAAAAGGTCGATTAGGTCTGCAAACTTCCACCTCTTGCAGGCCTTTTTTAATCTTATTAGTAAATGAAAAATTTAGAAATGGTTAGCACGCCGAAAAGTGCAAAGACAAAAGTTAGTGATGGAATATTGCCTATGCTATTAGATGGCAAAACAGGCGAACCCATTTTAGTTGGGCGCGGCAGCAAAGAACAAAGAGATTACGCGCTGATTAGAAATCGCAAGACATTTGAACAAGAGTACGCCGATGTTACATTCACTCAAACGGAAGACGCCTTCGGTAAAACTGCAAAGGCTGAATGGACCGATGGAAGAGTTACCATGTGGATGGCATTGGAGGTGGAAAATGGTGCTTTGGTTATCCCTAAACGTTCCGACTTTGAGACCGTATGGGCTGAGGAAGCAACGCCAAGCTACTACCGATATGTTTGCAATTTTAAGGTGCCTTCAATTAATGAGGCAAAATGCTTGGGTGTTATAATTGATAGGATATTGCAAACAACAGACAGGTTCAGGCCAGATGAGGTTCCGGAAAAAGATTGGCCAAAAGAGTTTTTTCTTGCTGTTTTGAAATTGAGGGGAATCCATTCGATGCAGCAATGGCAGCAAGAAAAAAAAGTTACAGATAATTACGAAAAGCTGTTGCAAAAAGAATATGACTTAAAAGAACAATTGGCAAAGGTTAAGGAAGAAATTCAGCAAGCGAGGAATGAAGTGCATTTGTTGGGGATAAGAGTAATTGATTAATAAACAAATCAGTGCGGAGCCCATGGGCTCCGCACATTTTTCATCTTCGGTCGGTTTCGGTCGGCAAGCTGTAAGAAAAACAAACCATTTTTAGAATTCCGTTCTACCATTGCATTCTGGTTTGGCCGGCCAGTATTTAAAAGTAAAACACAATTATGAATACAACTACAATGGTTGCTGCTGAACCTAAAAAAGCAGATTACGCTTCAATGACCGACAGACAGTTGTACACTGTTGCAATTGCTAAATGGAAAAATGCAGACAAGTACACCCCTAAGAATTGTAGCCTGGATTATATCAACAGGCATGGTGTTCATGTAAACATTTTCCTTAGCGTAACCGGCGAAAACTTTGATGCAGCATTTGAGATTATATTCAAAGCTGGTAAAGCCAAAGTAAAAACCTACCAGTTAATCAGTATTGTAGATGCGGTTAACATTGCAGAGGATGCAAGCTTGGCAGATGTATTTGAATTCTCACCAAACTGCGATGGGCAAAACATTAACGGCGTTACGCCTCAAAAGGTGGCAGCATAGTTATTAGCACAATCCTAAAACAAAGCCTGCACAGCTCATGCGATCGCATGAGCTGTTTTTGTTTGTACCGTTGCCCGACCGGTGGCAAGAATGCTGTGCTGTAAAAAAATATTTGGTTCGGTTTGGTTGTTTCACTCAAAGTATAGTATTTAAAAGATTGTACGGCAAGCCAACCGGCAAGCCATAACCATAAACCAATAAGAATGATTAGGAAATTTGAGATAGGCGACATTGTAAGATTGACAGAAGAGGCAAGGAACATTTGCTACGGGCTAATAGGAAACCAAAGCCTTATGACTGTTGCAGAGTTTATCAACGATAGGTTGTACTTGGTAAAGTGGTTTGAAGGCACTGTTGAACACGAGGCAAGACTTGTGGGACGTGCTTTAGAACTTGTTGCAAAACCAACAAACCAACCAACGCCTTGAGCAGAGCGAAAGGCAAACCAAGATACAAGCCGGCATTATAACAGTGTCGGCTTTTTATTTACATGGGTTTGTTGTTCCAACCATATTGCCAGCATGTATCCACAACAATCCGTTTGTGGTTTTGGAGCACGTTCTTCAACTCCGAAATGTTTCGTAATATAAACAGCTACCAAAATAATTTGGCAGTCCAGGATTGACCCGTTTTAAACCATGCCAACATAAGAAAAGTTTCCTACATTGAATGTTCCTTCAACCAAGGTTTAGCCAACCAAGACCAGAAAGAACCAAATGAACACAGGAAAAGTTTCCTATATACATAATGGTGTAAGCAATTCAACCAAGAAAGACCGAGAAAGTGCCGAGTATGAACCCTGCCAGTGCGGTTTTTAAACCTTTACAGTGCGTTTTACAGTGCGGGAAATAAAAAAGGGTCCAAACTTTTACACTTAAACCCTTGATTTTCAGTGACCTCGTCAGGATTCAAACCTGAAACCTTCTGATCCGTAGTCAGATGCGCCCCCAATTAAAGAACAATGTTCTGTTAATGCTACTAAAATCAGAATTTAATTCTGGTTGAGTCCCGCAACCGACTGGTTTGGTTCGGTTTGTGCCGGTTTTCCCCCGTACGAAATGCCAAGTTTTGCAAAGGACGGACAGGTCTTTCGTTCTGTTCTAAGGCTTTGGAATTGCTTGCCCAGGGTTGATAATAACGCCGAAGCGAACCCTCAAAGTGCGGTAGTTAGTGCGGAAAGTTCCCCAACCGCGCTGTAACAGCAAACCATGTGGATATTGCACTTTGTATATTCTTGCAAAACCTTTGCAGTAGTCGGGTGTGACGCACTGCCGGTAACTGGCAATTTGCGCATGGGGTATTTAACAGCCCTGTTTAAAATCATGTTGAACCCAAATTGTTCTGTGAACCCGTTCCTTGACAAGCGGTACACCAAGACAGACGACAAGAAGCAGTATCTAATCGAAATCTCGGTTTACATCGCTGGCAAGCAGTTCAGACTTTCCATGAGGTTGTATGCGACCCAAGCCGACTTTGACAAGGCCGTAGGCGGCAAAAGCTGCGGCGATAGTGTCGGTGTCTTGAGAACGAAAATTTATCTCAATTTGGCGAATGGAAGGCATATTTTGGATACTGTGCCAAACATAACGAAGGAAAAGTTTACCATGCTTTATAAAGGTAAAGCGGAAGCGAAGGTTGAAGTGAAAGTCGAACCGAAACCTTTTGATAAGGCCGACACTGATTTGTACACTTTCTTCGACGAACGTGAGGAAGTATTCTTGGAGGACGAACGTTATAAGACTGGCCGCAATACCATGAGTGCGGGCAATTCAATTAAGAGTTTCAGGCCGCTTGTTTCAATCGGCGAGGTCGACGAGAAGTTCATACTTGACTACAAGGCTTGGATGAAAACTAAAGGCAACAGCAATGCGACGACTGGAATATACTTGAGGGAACTTAGAGCCATACTGAACAAAGCGATAAAGGACGGGATAATCGACAAGGGCAAATATGCCTTCAAAAATGTCCCAATAGGTTCGTCTGGAAAGTCCAAGGGTGTTCTTTACCCGCCGCAGATTAAAGCATTTTGGGAGTATGAGGCCGTAACCTTGAGGGAACGGAGGGCCAAGGCATTGTTCTTCTTCTGTTATTTGTGCAACGGCATGAACTTCAAGGATGCGGCATATTTGAAGTTTCGTAACATCAAGGGCAATACTCTAACGTTCGTACGTGAGAAGACAAAGAGGACAAACAAGATTGAGGATAAGGAGATAAACGTTTACATGCTGCCCGAGGTTCGCAAGGTTATTGAGGATTGGGGTATAAAAGACGGCAAGCAAGATGATTATATTTTCGACATTGTGAAGCCGAACTTGAACGGCATTGAGAACGAAAAGAGGCGTGACCATTTCCAGAATAACCACAACAAGATTTTAAAGGGCATTGGTATCAAGTTGGGTTTTGATGTCAGTTTGGTCTTTAAACTTTCACGTTCTTCGTTCGCAACCATGTTGAAGTTGAAGAAGACTCCAGTATCTTTTATATCTGATGCCATGGGGCATGCCAGCCAGTTAACCACGGCACATTATTTGGCTTCGATACAAGACGACAACTTGAAGGAAATGTCGGAAAGTTTGTTGCAGTTTTAAATGTTTACCATTAGGTAAACCAAATGTCATTTTGTCATATAAAAAGAGAAGGCCAGCGATTTGTTTTGCTGGCCTTTTTTATTCCTTGTCTTGGTTTTCCTTCAACTCTGCTTCTGCGATTGGTTCAACCTTCTTTAGGATTTCGTGGGGGTCTACGCTTTCGATTGTTCCTTCTGCCGTGTTCTTCGCCTTGTCTGATAGCGAGTTTGTCAGTGTGATTAGCGGCTGTATGAACGTTAGGTTTGGGCTTAGGACTAAAAGGTTTTCAAATATGCTTACCGTCTCGTAGCAGGCAATCATGAATGACACGATGAACATGAAGTAATAGGGGCTGTACGTGAATATTGACTTGGTTAGCTGCTCTAAGATGAACACGGTCGTAAGCATTATGATGTACATGAACGTTTTGTCTATAAGTCCGTGCCTTAATATCTTGCTTCTGAAACTTTCTCCCTTCTTTATTGAAGCCATGACGCCGGTTATCACGTCTATAATGACCAAGCCGAAAACGGATACGAGGTAAATCTTTATGCCGGCCAGTCCCATGATGGCGGTTAGTATCGCTTTGTAGACGACGTTGGAGGCACTGGAAACATTAAAGGAAACGTTTATAAGCTTATGGGTAACGGCTTTCAAGTAAGGCATATTCATTCAAGGGGTTGTTTGTTATTTATAGTACTGTACACATCTCTATAAACTCCGGCTTGACATACTCGATTGCCATTAGAAAATATTCTTGCTTAACTGGACATGCAAAATAGTTTAATTTAAGTCTATTGAACTCCCTTGTTACTGGCTGTAGGTTGTCAAGGTGGTTTATAATGTTTGGTGGAACTTCCGTTATAAAGTACGTAATTGGTATTTTGTGGTCAATGTCATACTTTATTTTATTGCAATTGAAGTAATCCAATTCGACTTTAAATCTTTCTTTAAAGTCGTCGGCAGTATAACCGAGCAACTTAAATGTAGTTTCCTTTTTCTGCCTACCAAAAAGAGTTCTGTAAAGCATACTTCTCAAATTAACTTTTGTTTTATAATCAACATCAGTTAGTACCTTATGTTTTTGCCACTTGCTAATAACTTCTTTATAATGTGCGTTGTTTTCTTTTCTCCATTCCTTGTTTTGTCTGGCAGAAGCCATTGCTGCTTTGTCTGGATTATTTTCACACCACTTCTTTTGAGAAGCCGCCATCTTCTCTTTGTTCTGCTTATAATATTCTTTAGCATAATCCCTTCTTGCTTGAACCTGCTCTGGATTTTCTTTGTATTGTTTTTTTCTTCTTTCGCTAATAGCTAGCTGGTTGGCCGCATAACGCTTATTGTAATCTTCTTTGGCACATTCTTTACAAAAACTTTGAACGCCGTACTTTAGAACATAAAAATCTGTAATTGACTTTTCTACTTGGCACTTGCTGCATACTTTACTTAACATTCATACTTTTATTTTTTATATACTGCAAGCATATAAGAGTATCATTATGAAAGTAAATTTTATAGGTGCAAATAATTTCTTCCAGATAACACCATAAAAACTGTACCCGTTTCTATCGTATATAGAGTAAGGAAGAAAGCATATACAATAGAACTGGGTACAAAATAAAAAAAGAGACATTCGATATATAAAACCAATACACAATCCCGGTTATATACCTAATGTCTCTTTTTTTTGAATGATGCGCTGCTTGGATTTGCACCAAGGTTCTCCACCAAATGAAAGTGGCGAGATAGCTACTTCTCAACAGCGCATGTATTTATATAGTAGTCGGGTCTAAAACAATCCACGGTCGCATTAGGGACCAACCACCATCTCCGAAATATTTCGTAGTATAAACCGCTTGCTTTAGAATTGGCCTTGGTGGTGGGTCCCGTATTGCTTTATGGGATAGTCCCGCTTTATTGGTTATGTCAGTTTTGTATACTTTAGGATAATATACATTGACTGGACTGAAGAACCGGTAGGGAACGAGTTAAAATTAAGGTACCATTGAACAACGTTTGTGTCTTGGTTCGTGGCTATCGTCAAGCCGATTGTCTGCGAGTTGTCCAAACTGTTCAAGGCATTGATTTTAACAATGCCGTAGGAAGTTAGGTTACACACACCCTCTATGCTTACCAGGGTTTCTATAGGGATTATTGCCTGGCCGTCCGAGCCGTCGTTTCCGTTTACAGTTACTGTCTGTGGGGTGTCGCCACCCAACTCGCCGCTGTTTGAAGGGTATACCATTACGATTTGGTAAACAGGCTTGCTGTCTACCCACGTCGCTCCGGTGTTTGTCTCGGTCGTGCTGTAGTTGACTGCCGCGCTGCCTGTCGAAACCTCAGCTATTGCGGTGTATGTCGGTTCTCCGCCTTCCGTCACTGGCGGAGCGGTAACAGACCTGATTTCTGAAAGCTTGCCGCTTGTAGGGTCAATGTAAAACCACAGGTCGTCGAAACTCCATCCGCCTGATGGTTCTGCACTCACAGCCCTTGCGACGCCTGGGATTGCAAGCCTTGTAAACTGTAGCGGGTAGTACTGGTATACGCCAACCAGGCCGCTGTTTTCTACCAATGCCATCCTGTTGCCGCTGTTGGTCTCAATCTCGCCGTCAGTAGGGTTGGTGTGGCCGTTTGAGTAAGGGTCAACTGTGAAAATCAACTGCTGGAATGAAACCCATGCGCCGGATTGCTTCTGGAAGTACTCTGCCCAGATGTTGGTTGGCTTCGGCCCGTACTGAGCACCTTGGGAAACCGGCAAAGCTGCCATCCAAGAGAAATCGCCGTCGTTGCCGTTGCCAGCGTTAGGGGCAAGTACGCTATACTCTGGGCTGAAAACGGAGAAGCTTGTAACAGCGTAAGGCGCATAAGGCAACCACCCGTAGACGTTGCTTGTAATCTGCCTTATCTCAAGAAGGTTATTGTTGCCGTCAACCACAAGCCAAATGTCGCCTATCTGCCAGCCGCCGCTTGGCGCAGCGTTGAACACACGTCCGGCCGCGTTGGCTATGCTTGTGTTTACAAAGTTCCATATACCTGTTGACTGCACGCCGTCTGTGCCGTACTCGGAAGGGTAACTGTCAAGGGTTGGCATGACTATTTTCGCCACGAGGTTGCCGTCAGCCAGTGGCGACGTGTACCAGTATTCAACAGGTCCGCTGCCTGCGTCAATAGCAACGGTCAATCCCTCATATCTGTAAGCGATGTTTATTGCTGCGTTGGCCTCTGTTGTCGAAACAAAGGGGACTGTCTTGCCTGCAACTGTCTTTCCGTATTTTGAATCAACCGCCTTGCCTGCGTTTACGTTGAACTGGTCGTTTATGTTAATTGCCATTAATTATGTTAAAAAGGTTATGGTTGTATCTGTCTGGGTTGTCGGGTATACTGATATGTACACGCCGAACGTTCCTACCGTCACTGGTGCGTTGAACAGGTCGGTGTCCGGGTTGCCTATCTGGCCTTGGTTCAGTTCGCTGCCGTACCAGTCAAGCTTGACCGGCTCGGTCAAAGGCTCCGCCATTACGAGGTAGTTCGGCGTTGTGTTGCCTCTAAAGTCTGCAACGACATTTGCACCAGAAGTAAACTGCCCGCTGCCTTGTAAAGAAGTGATTGAATCAACAGTTGTAAGAGTTGTAGGGTCAGAAACCCAACCCCAATAAGCGGTGAACTGCGGAGCAGGTTCAGAACCGCCGTTGATTAGGTTCTCAACGATTGAAGGGTCAATCTTGTACACAAGCCTTTTGCCTACTGCCGTGAATGTGATTGCATAACCGTTCATGTCGCCTTCGGCCATTCCGATGCCGCCTGTTATAGCAGTGATTTCCATGAAGCCGTCCTGGCCAATTAAAAAGAAGTTGTTGAACAAGTCGCGGATTATGATAACTATAGGCCTGCCAACTGCATTTTCGACCCATGCACGGTTTGCAACATTCATTTCTGCGATGGCGGTTGTTATAGACTGCTGGTAGTACTTCGTGCCGTTTGCGATGTTCCTTTTCAACTCTTGGTCAAGCTTGGTGCTGTTCTTCAACAGGCCTAATTGTACGAACTTGTTTGAGTTGGCAAAGCCTATTGCGTTGACCATGCCGTTTAAGGTTGAAAGCGTGTAGATGTTCAGGCCGTCTATCGCTGTCAAATCGTCATATAAGATTGCGTACAATCTTGACACGCCGCTTGAGACAAGGTTATATTGGTATGGTAGTGCTTGTAAACTGGTAAATGCCATTGGGTGCTTTATTTATTTAGTAGGGTTGAAAGGCAAAAAGGACACTGGTGTCCCCTTTAAGGCAAAATGGTGTTCTTAAAGATTATCAAGCCGCTTTGCTGTTGTGTCTTGTATGCAGTCATGTAGTAACGGTATGAACCAATGGTGACCGGAGCCAAGAACAAGTCGTCTGTGTTTATGCCTATCGTGCCGTTGTTGTTGGTTGATACATACCAGCGCTTCTTTATTGGTTGGTTTATCGGTTCTGCAAAAACCAGATATTCTGGATTTGCATTGCTTGTGAAGTCTGCGAGAATGTCGCCCTGGTCTACAAACAAACCGTTGTATTGAAGTGCCTGAATGTCGGCAAGTATATTGATTGAGGTATTGGAATCCACCCAGCCCCAATATGAAATGAACTGGCTTACCGGAGCAATGTTGCTTATGGCTGGCATTACGGTAGGATTGTATAACCTCAATACGTTGATTGAGATTGTAAACACGATGCCTGCAACCCTGTCGCCGAAGCTGTCTGAAACCTGCTGGAAGTTTGAGGTCTGTTTCAAGTCAATCGTGTAATCGTTGCGGAAAAATGAAAAGAAATCTTCTGCGATGTTGGTTGCATCTGAAATTATTTCATCGCCGCTGTTCGTGTCGTCCGGGTGTATCTTGTCGCCTATAAAAATATTCCAGCTATGAACAAGGAATTTGTCTTGAACAGCCGACTGTTCAAATTCGATGTTCACGACCGGATATAAGAGGTTGCGCATTGAAGCAAACGTGAACTTGTCATTATAAACAGTCTGGTTTACCTGCTTGTGGTTCTCAAAAAATGAAATTAATTTGTACTTAAGAAAATTGAGGGTTAGCATTGGGTCATTTAGATTTTTATGTTTAAATACTTGAGGACTCTCCAAATAACAAAGGCAAGTATTGCAATAAGGATAATGTACCAATAGCCGGGTATGCCAGTCCTTGTTGTAAGCACTGTTTTAGACTTGCTGCTTGCGACAACGTGGCTGCTGTCCTTGAATTTATTTGCAGTGTTCGACACTTCAACCTTGCTGGCGGTGTCTGTCTTGTCAACCCTTCCGGTTTCCTTTATGGTCACACTCTTTATGTATGGCTTGAATATCGGCAGGCTGTCCGTCTTGATTGTATCAACCCCGTACTCGATTACGGTAACCTTAGACCAGCTTGAATCGCTGCTAAGCTTAACCGTCGAGTCAACTCTCAAAGAGGCCTTAAACGCGTCCGTAACGACCCGTGTGCTGTCTGTGTGTGTCTGTTGTATTGAAACTGCTCTGTGCGTGGTTGAACAGCTTAGGAAGACGGCACTGATTAACAATGCCGCAATCCAGAATTTTATGTGTCTCATTTATGTTTAATTATGCTACGGCCAAACCATAGATTAGTTTACTATCCACCAGTTAACAACGCTTGTCTCTGTCGAACTTGAGGAAGTTATTGTGAATGAGGTACCAGCGGTTACAGTGTATGAAAAGAAGCCTCTTGTTCCGCCTGCTGTTTTGACGGTAAGGAATATCAAGCTTGATGCGGTAACAGAAGTCGTTGAAACAGTCACGGTACCAGCAACCAAAGTGGCCTGGCCTATGATTGCATTCGTGCCGGTTGTTATGTTAATCTTCTGTGCGACCGGAATTGTCAGCCCACCTCCAAAATACGATACTCCACTGTTAACGTATAGTGCATAGGGATTTGTTAAAGTATTTACGTTCGTACCATTCGTCGGCGCGCCAGCAATGTACACAGTTGCAACGTTGCCTGAATAAGTAACGTTTGTGTTTGTGGCAGCAAGTGTTGGTGTCTGGAAAGAGTTGAAAGCGGTTGTTGCAGAAACAGTACCGGAAGCGGCAGTTGAAGTGTCACCTATAGTTGAACCTGCCGCGTTAAGTATAGAACCAGTAGTACCCCAAGGGGCTATATTACCAGAACCGCCTATAGTAAGCCAAGAACTACCAGATAGGCTGGTACCTATTGCTGTTCTTCCTCCTAAGAAGTTGTTACCGTTCAGTACGTACATAGCGTAGTTAATCGAGCCGCCAGAACCAGCTCCGTTCACGTACAAGCTTGCAGTAGTAGTTACTGCCGCGCCACCAGAAGTTACTGTGCCTATCGGATTTACGACCATGTTCGCAAGGACCGAGTGTGTTCCTGATGTGAAAGTCGTTATAGGCGAGGAACCGACAATAACATTTGAATATGAATTGCCACTTGCAAGCGTAGTAGAAGTAGAGCCGTTAAAAATTATCCTGCCGCTTACAGAAGATGCACCGCCAAATGGAAGCCCTGTAGTGCTTTGAGAAAGTATTGCGCCACTACCACCTT
>Ga0302191_10002344_pt1 | contig 11863 bp, 6 predicted proteins | sample II_Bog_E3_1_FD_198775 | JGI IMG/M metagenome (GOLD analysis project Ga0302191, IMG submission 198775) | Peat permafrost microbial communities from Stordalen Mire near Abisko, Sweden - II_Bog_E3_1 | ecosystem: Environmental > Terrestrial > Soil > Wetlands > Peat | place: Sweden: Abisko, Stordalen...
TTTGCCTTCTTAAATGATGTCTCAATGGACTTTATTTTTAGTACATGCCAATTATATAAACATTAAATATCATTAAAAGATTTTCACAAGTATAGTTCTCTTTTAGACAGTTACCTCATATCTCTGTGCCCTCTAAAAGGAGCGATAGCGCCCCTTCTTTTTAGTTGCTTGTAGGCAGCTATATATAAAGCACTCTCCCGGCGAACATGCGAATGTGTTCCACCTATACTGTTATCATAAGCTGACCCGTTCAATAATTTTTTTATTTTATCAGAAATCTTCTCCATTAGAGGTTTGGCAGATTTATCTCCACATAGTTAATCTTCAAAATAACAGGCACTGTATTTGTTGCCCATGAGCTATCCTTTCCGACAAAACGTGTAATCGTAGAATCTAAAATATTTGTAATCGCTAAACTTTCTGAAATTGAGCTAATTGGCATTCTTGTTATCTTTTCGATTTTTTCTACGGGTAAACCTACTCACTTTTCTGTTTAACTTCCTTTTGCATTTATAATGATATGAATGAAATTTCAGTGATGTCCTCATAAATGAATGATAGGATCGGGGCATACAAGAGTATATTATAAATTATTATGTAAACATTAAGAAGTCATGATTAATATTTTATTCTATTGACTGATAAATTCTGGCAACAATTTTGATAACTTTTATAAACGGTATTAATCAAACCCACCGAAATATTTTTTTATTGCTTTTCAGTGAAATAGCTCCTCCCATAAAATAATACATATAATTCACAAGAAATAGAATAAATATTACAATCATTAAACTATGTTATTATCTCGGCAAATCTATTTGCAGTATCATTAACTTGATAAATGACGTCATGGAAGCACAATCATGTTTATTACATTTGGTAAGAAAAAATAAATAACTTTAAGGACATAAAATATCAATTATTTATCTGTTACTCATAAAATTGGAGCTCCCTTTTATAGAGTTGTGATTTCTCTTTATGTCCTCGAAAAGGAGCGATAGTGCCTCTTCTTTTCAGTTGCTTATAGGCAGCAATATATAAATCGCTGACGCGGCGAGACTTTCGATGTGATCCTCCGAGATTGAAGTTATAATTTTCTTATCTGTGCAATAATTCTCTAATTTTAACAGAAAGCTTCTCCACCTGGGTTTTAGAAGACTTATCTAAGTAAAGTTATTTATTCAAATAATGTGAAACCTGATATCTGTTTCCAATGAGTTGCCCACTAGGTTGGAAGCTGCGTCCGTAAAATCTGGAAGCTATTGAACTGTTAAATGTCATGAAAGTGATTTAATTAGCATTTCTGTTATAGTTTCGATTAGTTTTATGGGCATGCCGGCCCAATTTTTTGTTGTATTTTCTAGTATTTTTATAACGGTAATGCTTTTTTGGATTGGTGTTAACGAAAGGGTGATAGGTTCGAGGCATGGAAATAAAATATATTATTCTTTTATTAATCAATAAGATAAATAAATATCATGTCAATTGATCATTTCTGGTGAAATTAATGCCTACTCAGTAAGCAACAATAAGCATTCTGGAATATGCCCGTTTTGTTTATTGTTCTTCTCTCATTGACATCCAAGCGAATTCAATAATTTAAAGAAAATTATAACCTAATTGCAATTAAAAGGATAATCCTCTTTGCAGAGAAGTGTTTTATTTTTCTACCTTCCCAAGGGACTCTTATAAATAAAAAAATTAAAAAAATTTAGGAAGATATCAAATAGTTTTCTATAGTTTTCTTAATTTATGCTCCAATCTTAGATTTTATATGTGCTCTACAGTATCGGCTAAGTCGTTGTAATTGTGGTTCCAGTTCTCCTATTCCCTCAAAGCTATATTAACCTGTGCCGAAAGATCAGCAACCATGCTCCGATATTAAGCCAGCGACATTTGCAGTTCACCATTTTTTTGATAACTAAGATCCTTCATGAGTTCAAGCTAATTTTTGATCGCCGCAAAAGCTTTGATTTTATCTGTCATAACTCCCACCTAAAATCTATACTGTGTAATTTCTTCGTTGAGACTGTGATTCTAAAGCATCAAAAGGTTAATTTTCTGCTGTGATAATCTAATCTCTTCCTACTTCTATCTTCCCACTTATCTGAGAATTATGTTTTACTATTAGCAGTTAGCGTATCGCATTTGTAGTATTTCAAACTCTTTCTCCAGCTCATTATCTTTCTGGTTTAGTTACATTAAGTATAGCCTTCTTGAAAGACTTTAAATTTCAGTATTTTGCATATCAATTGTAGTTCTCATGTCTTCGATGACTTGGTTGCTTTCTTTTTCGTTATCTTAATCTTTATTTATTTACTCTGTAAATTCGAAATGATTTTTAGTTTGAAATCGCTCTCTCTTCGTAATTTTTCACACTCCTTCATGAGTTATTCGATCTATATCCTCGAAGATATACCTTTTGACAACTACGACGAAGTTTGAACAGAAGGGACTGATCCTGCATTTCTATTTGATAGTCCAACGAAGAGGTTTAAGAGTGAAAGAGTGGATTTTGCCTTGGAGTTTCCATTGTAATTTAAATAAACTATTTTCTATTTAATTTGCCTAATTAAATTTGTAATCATTCCAAGTAGTGTAATCTATAAAAGAAAATAATATCTCTTCAAACTGAAAGATTTGTATATTAAAAATAATTTATAAATCACGTTATTTTTTAAGCATAAAATGGCATATAGTTAGCAAATGTGGCTGTAGTTTTAGTCTTCCCTCCTGTATAGGGTGACAAAACTGCATCATTTTTTGAACTTCCTTGGATCTATAAAGCATTTCTTTTGATCATGCCTGTCACATATTACCCTGAAACTGCGAAAGAAATATATATAACTCCAAATTTTTAATGCCATTGTAGATTACTTACAGGAAAAATCTGATGCTGTTAGTTTTTCATCTATCCAACAAATGCAGGATGATATCCTTGTGTTTGGAAAAATAACAGTTAACAAGGTTGGTCACCTAAAATTGCAGCCCACCGGCCCTATAGTTTTTGTTGAATTGTATCATTGCCCGGAACGTAAACGAATACAGCGGATTGTTGACCATATGAACCATGCGATGTCATTTATATTTTATAATTAAATAATTAAACTGTCAAGGATTTGAACATTATATTAATACTTTTTTTATGCAATACTTGACATCATAATATTCTAAATCAAAATTATAAAATTCAATAAAAACAAAATAACTCATCATTTTAAATTCAGTACAGGTCTCACCCTTCGAATTGAAGAATAAATTATCTTCATCTACACCTGTGTTCGCCTGTCTTCACTTTTACAACAAATCGAACTCTCCTCACCTGCTTCCGGTTTAGAAACTCGGAATTCTCCAATCATTTCGCTGTTTAGACCTTTACAGGTAAATATTCGCAGGATTAATTCATCTGATAGCTATTCATCCATTAAAAAATTAAAGGATCCTCCCGCAAACTGGTTGGTGTTTGCCAGTTCCGATCTCGCCCATCCCTTCTTGATCTTTACCTCGCACCACATCCCCATAAACTAGCTTTTCCATACTCTCGATATGCTTTTCACTTCTACCTTCAATTGGCTTCGGTATGAGAAATGAGTTGTTTTTTTATTCTGCCACCGCATAAATTGCTTGAAGTCTATATAAAAGAGAGTTTACTCTTTTCACGAATTTAATTGTTGGATAACTAACACTTTTTCTAAAATATTCGGCGTTTGCCAAATGCAGCTGAACTCTTTTAACGATTGGTGTCCACGACAGGTTTAGCCTCTTGAATTCGTCTCGCCATGTTTATGTTATCACTGAGTATCTAAAAACTTTTCACCACTCTGATTTTGCAATTTTTCTTTTATTTCTCAGTGATGCAGTAGATAACATCTCCGAGTTTATCAACTGAGTTTCGCATGCAATCAGTTTCACCATTTTTATGCATGGGAATATTTTAATCTCCAGCAGTCCTAAGAATCGTATGGGATTCACACAGCCCTGAAGGGTAGCGGGAGTGTTTGATTTTCATGAGATTTTATAGATGTTGTGAATAGCTTTTGCGCTCCAGCCAAAGTTGATATTTTTTCATTTTAGAAGAAGTTAATTTAAGCGAAATTCTATCTTTGCGATTGAGCATAAGAAGCAGAAATTAATTAATAGCATTGGGAGAATCAGATAAATAAGACAATGGGGCAAATATATAAAATTTACAATATCATCACTGAGCCATTGGATCACCTTTTCTTAAATAGCAAGTTAATTTTCTAGTTTCTACACATTCTCTAGTAGTGTTAGTCGTCATTCTATTCGCTAAGGTAGCTTAATTAGTGAGGAAACATCATGCGTCTACTAGCATGGAGAGAAGAAACTTTACCCTTCATTGGCAACGGATTGTTATTAATCAAATTGGGCTCATCATCAACTGTAGGTTTTTATTTGGTTTTACTGATATCTCCTTCAAGCATATATTTTGCGACTTTATGCTCGTCGTATTTTACAATCATTCTGTTGCCACCGATTTTGTTGAATTTATTGTGTTTACGCTTCAATAATCCTGCCAATATATCTTCCTTCTCTTTCTGCCTCAGCTTAACTAAGGCATAAGCGGCTCTATTTATCTCCTTTCTTGAAGTTTCAATCAAAATAGGAGGTGGTCTCTGCTTTGGAACGAAGCTATAATTGGTCGGCGCTCTCTACCTAAACTAATTGTCTTATTCCTATACTTCTTTCCTTTTTGAGAGGCTAGAGTTGTTTCGAACATTTACTAATTTATTCTTGATTAACTGAAGAGCTTGACTATTGCTACGAATTTTGTTTTACATTTAACGATATTTTAAAGCTTACTTTTTCTAAATGTAAGGGTCAATAGTTTTGTTTTACAGCCTTAAAGTTTTGAAGAGACTATCTTTGCCCAAGTTTACAGTTCGATCGGTAAAACTTTATAAATTTTTTCTATATTTTAATTTGCTTGACTCATATTTTTAAAACTTTCTCTCCTTTGATTCTGCTCCAAACTCGTCAGCCTGACTTCTCACACTACCCTCAGTATGGTTATTATTCCGCTCATGCTCTAGCTAATCAAACAGATTGCGATCTGACTGACTGTTGTTGATATAAGTCCTATAGGACATATCATTGCTGTTTTTCCGCCGGTTCTCATCCAATTGCTTCAAAAAGTAATCCTTTTTTGCGTTGCTATGACTAGATTTGGCTGGTTACGGTACCATAGTTTTGGATTTGAAATACTAAAGTGTGCTTTTAGGTGCGCTGTCCATCTTCTATCTATAAGTCCGGTATAGCTTAGCCATTTATCGATTCAGCATTATCTGATTATTCATATCGCCAGTCAGTAATTTTTACCGTGCTCCTTTTATCTTTTACAAGACCTTCTCCATGTCACTTTTTGCCTACATTTTCAATATTTTCCGAGTCTCATCGCTGCCTCGATCAATCAAATGCTTATGATCTATGATGTAGTTATACTCCTGGATTTTTCCTTCCATCATCTTAATAATGGGGCTTGTTTCAGATGGTGAACTCTACTAAATGTAGCCTCGACTTGCTGCTTCCTCAGTGATCCGCATCAGGATACGTTAAGTTTGCAGTGCCTGCAATTCCTACTATATTTTTAATATTTTATCAGTCTTTGGAATTTACTTACCAAATTTGCGAAGATTAATGTTTTTGAGGACAGGAGTGGGTCCTTATCCTTCTGGTCTTGATTTTTTATCCATTGCTGTTTTGCGGACTCTATATCCCCAATCGTTAGCGAGGCGGCACTAAAGTTATTGTTCTTCTTTGTAAATTTATCGATATGTTTTATTCATGAATGTGAATAATTATTAATCTATAGTTTTAATAATCAAAAAGGCTATTAATGATGTTAACTGCTTTGCTGAAAATTTGACTAAAACTATACGTGATTAATCTTATAAAATAAAGTTATAAATAAAGATATAAAGATTATGAAATTTCTTTAATACATTTATAATTTTTGATCACATCCCTTCCAATCACTAAAATTAGGTTCTCTATAATTTTTGTCTAAATTCATTAATAACAGGTCATTTATATCAATTATGTAAGACTTTTTTATCAAAAGATATATTACTTTTTAAAGATTTTTTATGAAGCAATAATCTTCATCTGGCAGCTCAACCGTCAAAGACAATACATTCAATATCTGCAATAAAAAGACTTTTTAAAATATGAGTATCTAATCGTAAAGGTTCGAACATAGATCATTTCGCTCATTTCTCACTGAAAAGAAAGATATGAGTTTATATTTGGAAAATACAAATTTGAGCTTTTGCTAAATGAGAAGATAAAATTAACTATAATATCGGCAAAAATAGTCATTGATTAATAAATTTGAACAATACGTCATAAAAAATCAAATCTTATAAGACAAAATTACAAAATTAGAGATTAACTATGGAAACTAGCAAACTTCGCATTAGCTAACGATTCGTTAACATTAATCTTTGAAATTATACGTAGAATAATGTAAATTATATATTACTTCCCTAGAAAATTAACTAAAAGAAAAAATATTAAAAATTAACAATAAAATTTCAGCCTTGGAAAGTGAAAATTACAATTTGAAAAAAGTTAATTCATTTCTTAATGAATAGCTAGACAAAAAATGTCATTAGTATAACAAATTACAAAATTAATATGGTGTCTTAAGTAGTAGTCAATCATCCCTGCGCTAACTTGCTTAAAGTCTATTTAGTAACTCATAACATAGATCTGAGAGCTGCAACAGTAGAAAATCTTCTCTGATCAGAATATATAAAAACAAGCTTAGCATTTCTGTTTCCAAGTCAGATAATTGATCAATAATTTCTTAAATTTCTGAAATTCAATAATTCATCGTAAAATATATTAAAGATAACTAACATCATATTTTTAAGTTTAAAACAAAATTTAATTAGGATGCCTGCAGCAAAACTATCCATATTGTAATGCCAAATCCTTGTCAAGGGCAAATTTTGAAAAAAACAGATTTTATTCTACAATAGATTCTTAGCTCAATCAAATTTAGTTATACTTTATTTAAGTATCTTGAATTAGCATATTCCAATAGGCTCCTTTCTTTATTTCAACATTCTACCAGAGTCAGATGCTGACCACTAAGAAGATAATTACTCAAATAATTAACTTCTAATATATAATTATTAGTAGGTACATTTTTAAATCCAGTTTATGATAAAAGAAAAGATTTTTTGGTCTTAATTGAATTGTATTTTCCTGAGAAATTAATTGTAATGAAACAAATTCTTCCTGTCTGCTGGGAATTTATTTGAGTTAATTTAATTATTTTTGCGTTTGATAAAAAAGTCATATACCTGATGAAAATTTTCAATTTCGCTAATTTTCAGGTTGAACTTTTATTTTGTATAATTGAATTTTCTGGAGTATTCGACTTGCTCGTGTCGTGTTCAATGGCTTTGACAACTGGTGGGTATTCCCCAATAAATTTATAAATAAATTTATTAACAAGTATTAATCATTTTATAAAGTGTAAGACTTTTTTAGATTTTAGAATGATGATGTAAATATAAATTGATAAACTTTTCTCTCAATGATTGATTCTCGCTAGCCCTCAAAAGGTTTCAGGTAAACAATTAGAAATAAATCTTCCTGTCATATGAATCAAACCCTAATTAAAAAAGATGATTTCAGTTCTCAATGTTTGTTTCATCATGTTGGCAATGATGAAAATGATGAAGGGAAATTATATACATTCCAAATGAAACACAGTCACTTTTAAATAAAAGATAGAATTACAAGAATTTAATAAATGAGGAAAACCAACTATAAATTTTATCATATCAATGAGATGATGATGGATGAGTTCTAACATGAAAAAAATAAAAATAAATGCTTATAAATTGAAATTAAAAGACTACAAAATATCATTCAATGACTCAAACCAGATATGACCAATTAAGTCATGGCACAGCTGTTCGCAACTGATCAAATTTCATAACTTTCAAAAGTGCAAATTTCATATGAAAGATAAATCGAAAAATTATCTAAATTGAGAAATGAGAAGGAAAGTTAAAACCAAAGATTAATAAAACAAAATAAAATGTTAAATGAAGAGCTTGAGAATAAAAATATCATCATTGAAGATTTCAAGGAAAAAGAATATAACCATTACTTGAGTCATCAATCATCCATCTTGAAAGTAAAAAGCTCTTATAACCATTCATCAATCTCTTCCATTGACCAAGCCTCTTCCAATTCAGATAATGAAGATAATCGGGTTTTCAATTTGCTGAATCATCAAAAGAATGATAAAATCCAATCAAGAAATAAATATAAAACCCTATCTGACGAAGAGAAAAGTCAATGATGATAAATTAAATTCATTCATAATTATAATCTACATCTACATCTATCTAAACGTTATTTTTTAAAAATAGAAATATTTTTTCTTTAGATAACGTAATTAAAAAGGAGGTTTTCTTCCATAAGTAACTTGAAATAAATATTATCCTAATATTAATATCAAATCCTTGTTAAAAGCTCATTTCGAAGCAAATTATTTTCATACTATAATTTGTTAATGTTTCTCTCAATCGGGTTTAGTTAGACTTTGTGCAAATCTTTTGCAGTACCACATCGCAATAGATTCCCCTTTTGATTTTAAGACTCTTTGATCGTTAGAGGTTGACCATTGATAGGATAATTATTCAAATACTCATCTCCTAATCTATAATGTTTAGTAGCTGCCATTTTCAATCCAGTTGATAGAGATGATTGATTATTCACTTGAAATTGAATTTTATTGATGTCAGAAGTTATTTGTGGTTCAACAAATTGTACCTGTCTGAGAATTGGTTTTGGCTGATTTAATTATTTGATTTGTTTGCGAAGAAAGTCACATTCCTGATGAAGGCCGTCAATCTCACTAATTTTTACACCTAATTATTGTTTAAGACTATTTAAGTCGCGATTTTTAATATCGATTGCTCTGTTTAGCTGGTCGATTTTAATCCTTTCCAATTGGGTTTCTTCCATATCAACTCGTATCTTACTCATGTCCTTTTTATTTTCGCCCAATTGGTAATTTTCTTTGGAGTGAAGCAATCCATTGAGCCTTTAAATTTAAATCCCGAGCTACATCTTACTCTTCCTCAAGTTCTAATTTTCTTTGAGGTACGCCTGTTGTATGTAATACATCTGCTAATTTTTTCGTTTGAGAGTGTTATAATTGGCCAATATGCTCTAATATTGAGAACGTAGACTTATAAACATCTGCTGGCTGGTCTAACAACCTTTGCAATCCGTACGCATAAGTATATAATAACAAATCCATATTAATTGTTCAGTAAGAAATAATCAAAAATAGGAGTAACTCAAATTGTTTCTCGAGAAAAATATATCAATAAAATCATAGTTACTTCTGCATATTTCAAATCACAAATTTAGAAGATACAGTCCGCAATAGTTATTGATGATAGTCAATGCATATCATTGTCATGACGAAACAAAAGGGTATAAAAACGTTGCTGGAGTCTCCTGAGCCAAAAAATAAACCATTCCTATGAAGGCACACAGGTAGAAGACTACATTTAATGTTAAAGTCGAAAATATTTTTGGGAGTAAAATGTAGCTGTTTTTTCTGTAATCCTCCCACCCTGCCTTCTTCTCATAAGATAATTTCTCTTTAACATAGATGTTCATTGCGAATAGGAATCCTCCAAGAGTATAAAAAATAAGAAAACCAACAATATGCCCGGCGCATAGAACGAATGAACTGTATATAAGGACTTCTCCCAAATAGTTCGGGTTTCGACTGTATTTAAAAAAACCATCAGAAATCAGGCCTGAATAGAAAGGATAGTACCTTTTCGACGACGCAAAGTGATTGTTTTTTGATAGTCAGCTCCCATCATTAAAAATACGCCCACTAAGTACATCACCACTAGAAAGATCATTCTTGCGGTTGAAGGAGAGTTAACACCGTAACCAGCTGCCAGAGGCACAGGAATTATCCAGTAACTCGTCAATAACAGGAACAACACAGCGTTTGATCCTAGAGATCCTTTTTGTAAAACTCTGGTATCTGGAAACCAAAAATCCTTGATCACCCAGCAAATGCCGTAACTTCCATGCAGAAAGAGGTAGAGATACATGGCCGAACTATAGTTCTGAAAAAGATGCATGAGTAATAACACCCAAAGGAAAGTTGCTCCCTTAAAGAGGTCCAACTGATAGCGAAAGACCAGCACTCGTGGGCCGGCTGACTAGTGATAAATATACCCATGTCATAGAAGATTTTGGTTTGTAATCTCTCAACTTTGAGTGCAAAATTATCAGTGGCCTGAGGCTTATCTTAGAGTTTCATGATATAATGCAAATATGAAGGCCATGAATGATGGAAATATGAGCGAATTAATAAGTGTTTAATTGAGACTAGATACACAAAAGAGATCATATACGCAGACCAGTGGATAGTTTAGTGCCGACTGCCCACTGTTTCACGTTTTCCAATTACTGGGACTATAGTTTAGCGTAGACCTGCTCCCAATCTATGTCTTTATTGCGTTTTATCTTCTCTTCCTTGGTGACGACTATAATCTTATCTTTATTTGAATCGATGTTATCGCCTGCCATTATGCTTTTACCTTGGTTTAACCTTTGATAGTTCTTGATCTACAAATACTTAGCAAGGCATATGTTTTGCTGCTGATTTAATAGTTCATCTTCACTGTTGAGGTTATCATCGCCAAATGTTTAATCCTATTCTTAATAGTGGTTCATTTTAATATAAATTATACTGATCTGAAATACATTTGACTGCGTGCATTAAAATAACAAAATAAGTGGAAGATAATCATTGGGGCAAGTGTAGATTGAAATTTTTCGACAGTTACAGTATCTCTTCTCCTGTTGTTGACTAATTCAAACTCTTATCTGCTCGAATGCACTTGAAGATGGGAAAACGCAAACTTAGTCCTCCATAACCCGTATCGCCTAATTTATGAGTGGATGACACCGTAAACTACTGCGCATGCACTTCGAAGATCATTGAAGGTTTGAAATAAGCATCTACCGTTGTCCTCCACATATCATACTCCGCCGGCAAGGTATCAACCTACAAATCAACTTACAGCTGTCCATCTTTAATGTACTGAGTAATAATCTAAAGCATCTCGGTTGTAAATCCACTTCCGACAAACGAAATAGGCATAATTTTATCCTTATATCGAGTACCCAGCAGAAAACTAGCAAAAATGTGACGGTTATTTATGCCGATTCCACGTTTTGCACCCATTACCACCAAATCAAGTTGTATCTGCGAGATGTTTGGGTCCTTCTTGCTGGACATGAACCCACGCTTTATTTTCTTCCAATACACACGACTGTCATTGGTGTAGTACTTATCCGTCGCGCCCTTGATCATTAGACCTTAGTATTTGCGCTACAATGCCTCGTTAAAAAATTAGAATATCTTTGCTCTTTCCTCGGGGTAGTTGATGACTCTATATTCGACCAGCTTGAAGGCGGGGATGTCAGGAATGAACTGTCTTCGATGCATGAGTTCGGTTTATAAAAGACACTATCCGTTTCTTTATAACACATCGAAGATGTACACCAAAAAAAGTTTATCCGAATCTTCTTCTTCCTCCTAAATTAGTTGTACTTCTTTGATCTTTTTGTGTTTCATCAGTTCGCTGAACGATAAAGGGGTGAAGGTTTTCCGATCCAGAGCCATGATTTCACCATCAACCTTGATACTTTCAAGATCAGTCGCCATCAGCTGCTTTTAGATTTAGTCATGCAAGCTACGGAATGTGTAATCTTGAGATTTTCCGTTTCTACTTCTCATCTACAATCCTTTATTTCTGTCAAAGGTAATTACAGT
>Ga0302191_10002354_pt1 | contig 11841 bp, 10 predicted proteins | sample II_Bog_E3_1_FD_198775 | JGI IMG/M metagenome (GOLD analysis project Ga0302191, IMG submission 198775) | Peat permafrost microbial communities from Stordalen Mire near Abisko, Sweden - II_Bog_E3_1 | ecosystem: Environmental > Terrestrial > Soil > Wetlands > Peat | place: Sweden: Abisko...
CTAATAGTATCGATTCCAAATGAGTTTATAATTTGTAAAAAATGTAATTGTATAATAACCACCAAGATAGATTCGCATTAATAGCATAAGTTATGTATCAAATTGAATTTAATGATAACTTCGTTAAATCATTGTCGAACTCCTGATATTTCAATTTCTGTATTTAAAAGTGGCTGATTATTTCCTTCTTTTGCCGATCGACTTCGAAGATATAAAACGATGAAAATAGCTGAATTAATGATATTTTACCAGAGAGAGATCCAGATAAAATAATCCAGATAATCAAACCAACTACAAGTCCATTATTTTGAGTTGATGAACTGCTGAGAGTGACAGTTGAAACAGGAGGACAATAATAGCAGTTCATGTTTACATTTACATAATTTGCCTCGCATTGTCCGCAGATTATTCCATTTGTCCCACACTGTTGAGCATCAACATTTGCTCCGCATGCACTCGATAGTCCACTATCCACCTAACAACTTAAACAATTTGATTGGCATGGCTGACAAGTACCAAATGATCCAGAAGGAGTATAGGAAGAGCCAACATCTACTGCTGCATATCCTGGAAGACAAGAACTGCATACTACTTGAGAGGCTACATTGGGGTCATAGGAGCAGGCTAAGCAATTTGGGGTTGCAGTGGAACACAGCTCACAAGTCCATACATAATTCCCGTTTTCAGTGTAGTTAACACCATTGACAACCAAAGGTAGAGAAAATGCATTATTTGCACATGAAGTACAGTTAACTTCTCCCGATGCGGTGTAAGCACAAGAGTTAGCATTACAGTTCGGAGACAATACTGGGCAATCTAGACTTAAAATGAGAACAATGAGAGAAAGGAAAACGATTACAGTCATAAAAAGCTATTAATAATGGATATTATTTATTGTTAAAATTGGGAGACTATTCATTTCCGATCAGGGATCGTTTAGATATTAAGATGGTTTCTTTCTCACTCATTAAAAAAACTAACTTTTCTTGATATGAAACAGAAACAAAGAAATTCAATATGTCTAATTAAATTTTTAATAAGAATATTTGTATTCAAATTCTATGATAATTAAACAATTTATATTAAAACTAAGATTAATATAATTTTAATATATTCTTCTTAAAACTTGCCTTTATTGTATCAGTATTTTCATATTTTGTAGCCATTTTATCATTTAATATTATCAGAATAAACAATACTTATCAATCAATTAGATTTTATAAAAGATTTGCACAATTAACCATCAATTTAAATCATCAAAACATTCTTCACAGATCCCAATATTGCATTTTTTATCAACATAATATCCTTTTGGGTTTTTTTTGTTTTTACCGCATCGATCACATAAAAATGGTAAATTTTGTTTTGGAATAACATGGCTCAACTTATGGCCTTGATTACAAGTTTTATCTACAAAAATTAGTGGCCGGCACATCACACAATATACCACATTGCATTCTTCACACTGCTGACGGGCCAATCCGATTTTTTTACATTTCGTACATTGCTGACTTGTTAAATTCTTAAAAGTATCAATTAATAATGTTAGCTAATGCCCTTTTTAGCAGGCATTGACCAGTTGTTACTGATAGTGTTCTTTGGTATCAGCATCGACATGATCAGATGTCAGAATATGCATTACAAAAATTTCAGGTGTTAGTTCTGCTGAGCATTCAGTTGAAAATGGGCAATCTAATTAAAAATGCTTTGGTTATACTTTCTAATAATTCCACTTCGATTTGCATTTTTCACACTTGATGTTTTGGTTTCCGCATCTATAGCAATAAGGTGCTTAGCACTCGCAACATTTAATTGGCCAAGTAACTAAGTCCTGGCATTTAAGGCATTGATCCTCATCTTTATCAAATGCTTCCTTATCTTTTAGCAAGTCTAACAAAAAAATATTTTTATCCATTTGATTTTAGGAATGATTATATCTATCCAGCCTCTAATAGTAAAATAGTAAAAGTTATGATTGTATGATCTTGATTAAATCTTTAAAAATTGGCATGAGTATATAATTTTCTGTTTGCCTCGCGAAGAGATCAAATGCGGCCATTAAATTGTATTAATTCTATCTTTTTGTGAGAGATAACAATAATGATTTGGAGATAAATATGGTTATAGTTTGAATGCACTAAATTATAAAATTGGAGGTAAAGTATATTTATTTTATTACAGATTTAGAAATGTAAGCCATTCATTAATCACTACTTCCATCTAAGGCGTATATTTGCAATATCAATTTCATGGACTGCTCATTTTGATCAGCTTTAAGTTGACGAGCACTGTTAAAGTTAAAATAATTTAATGATCTTCACAACAATCCCTCAATAAAATAATCTTCCAAACAATTGAAAAATAGGAATATGCTTAATCGTATGGTTGCATATTCTAGTTATCTGCGTTTATGAAATCATTCATTGCTTTCACTGCTTGCTACTTGTGTTGGCTTTGGGGGAGCAAAGGCGATGTCACGCAATGATTTTACCACATTTTCTTTCTGTTGTACTTTATCTCCTCCCAATAAAGGAGTTTGCCCGTAATTAATCGATTGACGAACCAGCTTTGTCATATAATCCACCAATTTTTGACGATCATATGGAGTTCGAACATAGCCGACTGAAGTAGTCTGAACTACAGGATCCTGGAGTGTATTGAGAGATCTGTCGAATACTCGTTGATGATTGCGCAAATAGGTGGGAGTGGCTTGAAATACTCCTCTGCCTAATTCGGCGATTGACCTGAATCAATTTAAAATAATACACTTCGCGGAGGTACATGAGGTAGAGTTCAATAGTTTTATTTTTTACATAAAAAGAAGCGGCCTGTGCATAAGTGAGATGCTTTAGAGTGCCACCAACAGATTCAGTTCGGAAAAATTTGTTAGATTGTCCCCTACTAGCAGCACGGGAATGGAGAATTTGGCCACGGTCGAAGTCGATATAGTATTGTGAAGTGTTGGTCCAGTCTGCACGAATAAGTAGATCCATCTTCTTCCTGCTTAAATAATTAATAATCCAGGTGAATATTAAATGAAGATTAAGATAAATAACATCGACCTTGTTATGAGTGATTATTAAACTAAAAAGGAATCCTCTTCTATGATTTACATTGATCCAATTAAATTTGAATAAGATGTATGCAGCAGTGAATATCAAGCGTATTAAGCAAGAATCTCCTAGAACCATCTTATCAATCTATGAACGCATGATTGATTCAAATCTTCGGCCTATACTACCTACACCCTCCCCACGACTGCATTTCCCTCGCGGCGAAAAATCACCTCTCCTAAGAAATGGATTCCACCCATCACGTTTTCTTCCACTAAATCATAGTCCCATCCGAATACGCATTCAATTTTAATTTTATCCTTCTCAAAATTGAGTTCATACTCCTTGAGAAGTAGCAAAGGATCAATAATATCCTCTTTGTTATCTTGAGCTTCGCTCAATCTAGCACTAAGATGAGCCAGAATAACCTTCAGATCACTATCAAAAAGTGGAAAGTATATTTGCCGATCAGATGGACTTTTGTCATGGAGTTACCACTTATAGTTTTGGCATTCTAAATACTCTTCAATGAATTGATTATCATAGCGACTGTTTGTTCGGCTTAACGCAGGCTGAATCTACGCTACCATATCCTTCACCATTTGTTGCTCTGAGTATACAAATAAATACCTTATTTTTGGCTTTTTTTCTCTTTCTATAATCGTGACTGTTTCAATATTTCAGCATCTTTTTCCTGTTTCTACAAATCAAGAGTCACTGATTCAAGTGTTGGCCGATTTTTTAACCATACAGCATTTTTGATATCCTCTATCTTTTACACTTTTTTCAACAACAGAGAGTTCACCAAAGTTTTGATATCCTCTGAAAAGCTAAAGTTTTTTATCATTTTTTTAATAACTCTTTACACTTGTTCCCATAATTTATGAATGTACTTCTAACTTAAAAACTTGGCATAAGGATCACTTTTTAAATCTTTAGAAATGAATAAGGCTCGAGATGTCACGAGATTTATGATTAACTCTCCAATTCGAAAAGCCGTGGATGAAATCGAGGAACCATTACCAGTTTGGCAAGAGTTACACCAGCCACACAGCAGAAGATTTCGATCTTGATTCATCAACATATTGTCAAGGGTTAGGTTAGGATGAGTCATATTTGTTTTTTGTTCGCAGTATATAAGGGCATCAATAAGCTGATTGATATAAAATTTTGATGTTTGTTCCGAGAGGGCGCCTTTGGTATGAATATACTCTAGAAAGTTGCCTCTCCTCACCTCCGTAAAAAGTAATATATCACTCTTGAGGAAATATGAAAGTCGTCCTACTAACTCGAAATCGGATGATATTGGTTTTAGGATATTGTTGTGAGTCAACTTCTCCAACAATTCTTTTTCCTGAAGGTAAAGGGCTGCCTTGTTGGAAGGGAATACTTTAGCGATGTAGTGATCCTCTTTGATCACAATGTTTAATAACCTACTTTAAATAAATTGTTACTCAAAGATAGAATGATGGGGCATGGGATTCATCTTAATCTATGGGGGTAAGGCATTGTTTTCTATATCCAGATGGGGGTTCACCTCCATTAAAATTCTCAAGAAATATAAATTATAGTTCCTCAAAATATCACAATGATTTCCCAATCCAAATATAACAATTAACACTTTTCTATTTTACACTCTTACAAACAGCAAATCGGATTAGAATAAATAAAAGAGGGGATCGGAAAAATTCATTTATATTTTACCAAAATTAAGCAGCATACATATCATAAGTAGTCAATATTATCAAATTTCTGCCTCTTCTCCGGAACCTGACCTTGATTATCCTCTTCCATTTCCCCTTGGGGATTCCTACGTCGATTTTTTTATTTTTCCTCCTACATTAGTTTACCCATTAAGGCTATGCGATTTTCCCTTTTAGTATAAGCGGAAAGGAGTTCAATATTCTTCCTCTCCCGTACAACTTTCTCCTTGGTCTCTTGATAGGTAATTTCTGGTGGCATTTCAAAGGCTTCATCAACAGGATCTAAATATTAAGATAGTTACGTTTGTAAGGAAGTGCCTTTTTATTGAGATCCATCAAATAAATGGGAGGAATATATCGAATATTTGAGTTCAGCTTTTCCTTTTAATAGTTATTGACAGCTTCAATATCCGGCTCAAATAATTTTTTACCCAACTCTAAGTCTGAAATTCCTTACTTTCGATAACATCCAAACTTTTTGTATCATAATTTCCCTCCTTGCGTTTAATAATCAGTTCTAACAATTTTTCAGGATCGTAATAGCCTCCCATATCGCTCACTACCAACAAGTGTAAACTATTTGGAATGGTGCGTCCTTGTAATGTCAATATTTGCTTGACCTCCACTGCCAATTTCCTGATTACTATATTGAATAGTTTATACTTTGCAGAAGATAGTGAGTAAGTAAGTTGACTGCTTCGTTCTGAAAAGAGTCATAACCGTCTGAATAAATGAAAGAGTGCGAATGGATGAAAGGTATTGCCCGACGAATACCTTGGTGAATCTAAAGATTGCCTATTTCTAAGTCAATTGGTGATTCATCCTTAATTTAATATCAATTAAGATATAAGCTAGCACTTAAATTTGATTATTATTTACCAAATTGATATAGACTAGCATCTTACCTGGATTTTTAAATGTGTGATTATTTGCATAGTTAAATGACTTTAACAAATTAAAATAGCTGTTGCTGGGAAAAGATCATAATTTGATTTGATTGACTTAATAATGGTATAGTATAGTGATTAATTCATCAACTAGTAAAATATTTGCCTTTGCTATTCCTACTATAGCCAGGATTTGTAACCTTCGAATGATAATCATTCAGAATATATTCTTAACGAATTACTCCTGGATAAGCGGCTACTGTAACACGACTTCCTCTCATTCGTTACATTTCATCTATTAGTTTTTGCTTTTTTTATGGAGCCGCATCTATGTTATTTTTCATTAATTTATCTTAGCTTTTTATTAATTTTTTGTTATTTTTGTGAGCAGATTGCTTTTTTTGAAAAGTATAAGTATCTTAAATCAAATTATTCCTTGTCCGCCATGACTGACCTGATGCTCCCACTGAGTTAAAAACAATTTACTTTCATTAAGTTGCAAATGACAATATCTTGCCTTCTCTAAAACTGGTTTTTCGTATAGAAGTGGCTTCCTCCAAAGCATCGAGTGCCTCAAAGGTATATGATGTCCAACGTTTTCAGGATTCATAAAATTATATTTTATTACTATAGTTATTTGTAAACTAAATGGAAAAATAATCAAAACAAGCATTAAAGCAAAATTCGAGTGACTCTAAAATATATGCCTGCTTTTAAGATGCATAAACCTTAAAAATATTAAATTTTCTAGATCAAAATCAGAATAAACTTATCTTCAAGGGCGTCAATGAGGAGCAGGGACGTAGAATTAAAGAATTTAATTTTGACACCATCTCCTTTCTGACTGATAAACTCGTATAAATATCAATATTCAGAAGCATGTCTACGGAGATATCGTAAAATAAACTGTATAGGGATTGCTAAAGGGTTAAAGTAGAAGTGTCCTTCTTTATGGTAGTGACGAATCTAAAAAATAAAAAATGTAATGTTAGTTGTAAATAGACTGATAGGGGAGTCTCAGAATGCAGGTTTACTTCTCTTGACATTGGCTGAGTTATTTCAAAGTTGTTATGATAAGTAATATGAAGATAAAGTGACAATTAAACTTTCATGCTGGGAGTATCGAGACGGGCAACTTAGTGATGTTGTTGGAGGAACCAACGAAAAAAACCTTGGATCAAAAGGTAACTGGATCGCTGATGATTTAATTGAGGGGAAAGTAATTGTGGGTATCCCTTAAATTATAATTCGAAATGTAAAATCTGCACTAAAAATTATTAAAATATACATGAAGAAGGTGGAGGAAGCCAGATAGCAAAAGGAAGAAGAAACAGAGACTTTAATATTTACTGTACTTTATCAATAATTTAGATAAAACTGTAAATTGATAATGTTTACGATAAGCAGGGTAATACAACAGAATACTTACTGTCCAAATTTCATATAGTTAAACTTGCCAATCCGTTTTTTATCAAAAATCCTTCTAAGCATCCCCAGTGGTTCATATCTCTTTTTAATTATCTTCAAACTGAAGCTTTAGATAAAACGCATAAACCAGAATAACAAACTTATAATTAAGATAGTGAACTCAGTATCTTTTTAAGGGATTGTGCAATAACAAATGTGCATCAAATTCTATGCTTTACATGCTTCACTAATAAAATGAGCTCGAATTAATGCCTAACTGCTCTCAAATTTAACTCATACCTTCAGCAGCTTAAAATGCAGCCCAAGATAATAAAACTTAATCTTTTTGGACTCAAGCAACAGCAAATAATCCTTGAGGGCGATCTCATAAAAGCACAGGATTAATAATAAAATTGGATGAAAGGATAAAAAAATTAATGGCTTCAGATTGATTAAGTTTAAAGCAACAAATAACTGCAAACTATCCTGGAATTAAACCAAAAGATAATGGAATATGCTAATTTCCTTGAGTATTAATACGCCAATGTATTTACAGTTGCTTGCGATAAGCTTTAAAAATACATATTTAACGAATAAATTGAGGATTATTTTTATGCTAAAAAAGTGAATATCTAAATTACTCCCCAACTTAAAGAGGCTCTATTAAAATTCTTTGCTCTGAGAAGATAAATAATCGAAAGCGAAAATAAAATTGTAAAGAGAGTAGGAAATACTATGACAAAGCTCAAGCGATAAAATGGATAAGATAGGTAATCAAAATACATGCTCAACACTAAATTAAAAGAAAAGCAAATATACTAAAAACTTTTCGATATATACAACACTATGTCCTCCCATTTTTTATATGAATAAAACGAAACATTTATTGCTTATCTGGAGAAGTATCAGCAGAAATTACAAAAATAGGAGGAGAAACCCATTCTTACAGCCAATTTTACTTACTATGAGCCATCGCAAGCATTCACTTATGCGATGTAAAAATAAAAGTAGAATAAGACACAGCCAGTGGCCACTCAGAATCGTTAACCTTCCAAAAAGAAAAAGAACATTGATTAAATGGAGATGATGTTTACCAACAGTAATGCCAGTTTATGTGGTCGTAAATTTAAAAAGTGAAAATGATTAATTTTACTAAACAAAAGGAAATTATCTGATTATTATTTTTACCTTCTTCAAATTTAATTTATCTATTAAAATATGGTCAAAATTAATATAATTTAATTAATGCATAACTTTATTCTTCCATTTTGAAGGATAGATATTATTTGATCAGAAATTACAACCATTCTTAGTATTTTTATATTTTAAAGAGAATATGAAGCCATAATCAATTTTTATTAAGCACATATAAGTTGCTTGATGATAAAAAAGGAGATGTAAGAATAAAATTTAGGGCTGATTTGCGGTTCTGAAGTACTATTCGCTCCACTCAGACCATTACCAAGATAATTGTCAATAACTTTAGCTTAGCAAATATTCTCATCTTTGAAACCACATCGACCATTCTCTTTTCCTATATAATTGTAGTTGACGGAGGATTTTGCGTATACCTATCCTTTCTAATCAGTGGAGCTACTCTGTTTCTTTCATTTCTTTGGAGTGGTCGTTTTTGTGGAGCTATCCTCAATCCTATAGTGGCAATGCTATATATGGTCAAAAAATAAAAAAAAATATCAGGATTAAAGGAGGTTCTTTATCTAATTTGTGAATTTGTTGGGACAATCATTGGTAGCGTGATTGGGTTTGTCATAACAAATAACCATTCTCCAGCCATCATCCTCTTGTAGGCAAAACTTTATAACACAAACACAGGCATTCTCTTTTTTGAGTCATTTATCAATAGCTGTTTGTTTTGTGTGATTATTCTCATTCTCATTACAAAAGATATTACTTTTGTCGAACTATAGCTTCAGATATGGTTTACTATTCCTATAATCTACACAACTGTCTCAATCTTTGGAGGGATAACAGTTGGCCCAAATCCCTTTTTTGGGTTAATTATTCCTTTTTTCAATTGCCTTTTTACGGATAATTGGACTTTAATGTCTTATATTTGGCCTCTAGTTGTTGCTCCTCCATTAGGTTCTATAGCCGCTTATTTTTTCTTCTAATATTTTTATCACCGATTTGCTTATGTCTACAAGCGGGAGTTGAAAGAAGAGTAAGACCGTAAACGAAGACAAGACTACGAAAATACAAACATGTCTAAAGCTAAGATGGCGATTGAGCTAGTTTGATTGAATAAGATGATAATGATTATTATGTAATTTATAAATAACAAATGGGAGTAGCCTGTGGAAAGGTTAAAAGTGATCCTGTTACTTAATGTATATTAATGACGACTTAGATACGAAATCAATGTTCAAATTCAGTAAGATGATAGGCAAAGGAGGCTTTGGGAGAGTATGGAAAGTTTCAGATAAAAAAACGAAGAATGTCTATGCGATGAAAGTGATGGACAAAGCCAAAATAATAACAAAAAAGAGTGTGGGCTCTATTATGAATTAACGCAGCATTTTATCTCATCTACTCTAAAGAGATTGCAATTTTATCGTGAATATGAAGTGTGCTTTTCAGGATAGATAGAATCTATATCTTCTTTTGGACTATCTTGAGGGAGGGGATTTACGCTACTACTTGAGTCACAGATATCCTTTTAATGAAGATCAAATCAGTAAAAACTCTCTTATATGCAGAATTTATTGCCCGCTGTTTAATTTAGGGACTTAATCACATTCATGAGTTTAATATCATTCATCGAGATATTAAGCCCGAAAATATCATCCTTGATAAAGACGGATATGCTAGAATTACTGATCTAGGCATTGCAAGATATTGGAAGACATAAAATTCAAATTAAACGAGTGGAACTCCAGGATACATGGCTCCATAAGTGCTGCTTCGCCAAAATCATTCATTTTGTACAGATTTTTACGCTGTTGGGGTTATTCTATATGAGATGCTGGTTGGAGAGAGGCCTTATACTGGAAAAGATAGGAAAACAACTAAAGAAGAAATGTTAGTTAGGGAGGCAACGATACCCAAATTTTGTTTATCTCGCATATCTGCTGAAGGAGCGAATTGTATTCATAAAGTAAAACCCTTATTTATTCAGCTTCTGCAAAGAACAGCAAAAAAACGATTAGGACATAATGGAATTTCGTAAATATTCAGGCATCCTTGGATTTCAATGAATCCTTAATAAAGATAGCTGTTTAAGCAGCGCCAGATGAAAAGCCCAATCACACCTCTTGAAATTACACTTAACTAGCAATTTCTGAGACATACTCAGCCCGATGAGCTTATTAGAGAAAATATCCTTTTACTCAAAAAACCAGAAATTCAAAGTAATTATTAATTAATTTAGAAATATTTTAAAATTATGATTTCTTTCCTGGAGAAGATAAAAATCCCTAGGATAAAAAAAATGATAATCAACCTTCTGCCATGAGTACTGTCTCCACGACCTTTCTTGGTAAAATCATAAACTTATGAATTTTTATAACATTGATCTTGCATCATGCTTTTTCTATAATATTCATCTATTATCAATATTCTTGATTCAATTAGATTGGTCTGGGAAGAATTTACTATTGATTTAATTCGAATAGTTTTTTATTTTAGTTACTCAGTACTCATACATAAAAATTAGCCGTCAATATCTAGAGATTATTCTAGATATTCATAATCAAAATAATAGGCTTACAATATTTTGCAGGATTGATACACAGATTGATAATATACTTTCTTCTCCTAGTATCTTTAGCACACAAACTCATTTTAAAGAATTTGAAAGATGATGATAATCCAAGATTCTCTGATAAAACAATTACTAATTTATACTGTGAATCATTATTTATACTCTTGGATGGCTTTGAATATGAATACTTGATAAGAAGGGTAATTATGTTTTTTAAATTTCGTTTAATGTGATTTATTTACACTAATATATACGTGAATATTCTATAGGATAATATATCGAATTTTTATATTATAATGTGAATATGTTCTAAGGAATATTGTTGTTAATCATTAATATTTATTAATTTCATGTTCTTAGCAAGATTATTGCTTTTAATTGAAGGGAATATATGAGTTTGTCCAAAATTTGACAAAATTGATAACATTAATCTTTAATGAAAATATGACTTAACAATAAAATTGAGAAAAGAAGGAAAAATTAATGAAGTAAAATTATTTAAAAATAATTAAACAGCAAAAGGAGTATTAGCATTTAATTTTAAATAGACAATAATCGAGAGTCTTTTGCTAAGTTTTAATAGATAGTGAAAATACTTATCATAAGTACAGTTTTTACAAGCTCCTTTTTTTACTTGAATTGCTATCTTACTCTTATATTGCACTTTATGGCTAAAAGACTTTTTCAAATTTTTACATCAATTTACATTTCTCCTTTTGCTTAATTTTCCGAGCTTCTGAGCTGAATCGATCGCCAAGGGTGGAGGGGTTGTGATGAGAAAAGTAGCTGTTGAAGTCTGTCATTTAATCACTGGCAATCAGCCAAATATCGTCGGAGAACATTTCCTTTTTTTCCATCCTTGCGAACTCCATTGAAATTATTTACTGAGCTTTCTCATTAAAGAGATTGGTCAGGGATTAATTTGTGACCATGCAGTTTTTGTTATCGAGATGAATCATCTCGCTTTTGAGTGTCAGAGGCTAAATCAAACGGCTACCATATGTCTTTCGCTTTCTGATCGTTCCCAACTGAATTGATTCATTTTTGTTCTTTAGATTCGCGTAGAACTC
>Ga0302191_10002355_pt1 | contig 11837 bp, 11 predicted proteins | sample II_Bog_E3_1_FD_198775 | JGI IMG/M metagenome (GOLD analysis project Ga0302191, IMG submission 198775) | Peat permafrost microbial communities from Stordalen Mire near Abisko, Sweden - II_Bog_E3_1 | ecosystem: Environmental > Terrestrial > Soil > Wetlands > Peat | place: Sweden: Abisko...
CAAATGTAAAAATCAAATATGCATAGTTATTAAATACATTCAAGCTAACAGCCCAAAAGGAACTATTTTAGTAGTGATAAAATAAAAGGTTTTAATAATTTTTGAACCATCCAGCAAATAGAATTGTAGCGTGATATATTTGAACTCTAAGGAATTTTGAATTTTCATATTTTTTTCAGAATAGCTTAAGTTTAATTAAAATGAGTTTTAGTATATGTCTGAAAATCAATGAAAGATAGTTTGGAAGTCAGAAAGCAAGACCCCTTAATATCAAATGCACTCATAATAAAGTCAGGTAAATCGGACTTGAAAACAGCATTTTTAAATGTAAATGAAAGGTAGTCTAATTTTGATATCTTTAAACCAACTCACCATTTGCTTCAAATAAAATAAAAACTAAATGATACTACAAAAGATACTCAAAATGAAAAGATGAAAACCAAATCCATAATCACAATAATACTCATTCATAAAATATGTAAAAAAAGATAAGCCGCACCAGTGCCCCTTCAAGAGTGGATGAAAGAAACCAGAGTATTTATCAAAAACCAGCTCAATATAATAAATGAAGCAAAATAACAGCGACTGAACATACTGTGATTTTTTTCCTTTTTGATTATGTTTATCAAAACAAAAATAGCCTAATAATATTAATGATTAAATTTAGATGAAAAGCCAGTAATTCAAAAAATTACGGGTTCCTCCCCTCATACTCAACCCGATGGTATAAGGCCCTTCCTTTTGCTTCGTTTTATTTATAAAATTGTTGTTATTAGAGTATGCTAATGGAAGTTCAGAAACTTCTTTATAATAATTACCAATTACTAATGTTTAGAAAGTTTCACTTGAACAAGATTCAGGGTAGTAAGTATGCTGGCGTGGAGGAACAATTTCAACAACTCAACTCCAACTTTGAGTAACTCCTGCTCAAAACCATTAAGACCCCTTCTCAAAGGAACCTCCACTTTGATGAATTAGAAATCATGAAAACTCAGAAACTGCTTGGCGTTAAAAAAAATTAGAGTAACTGCGGATTACTCCAGGCAAGACGAAAGTTGCAACCTTTAAGTAAAGATGACATGCCAGAGTTAGGCCTACGCTTTAAATAGAAAACTACGCAGGCTTGCTAAACCGACCGTGTTGGTGAGAAGAGGGACTTCATGATCCGTAAAATGAAAAACACTTCATTTAGCTACATTCACAAAGATAAAAGTGAGGAAAGATCAGATCAAAGTCTGGAGAAAGATAATAAGCCATCAAATATTAGAACTGATCCTCACTAAGGAAATGGTCGCTAACAAAGGACTAAAGGGCATAGTAAATATCAACAACCGGCATGCAAAATTGCTCACACCAAAAAACTGCCTTTCCATCTTTGTGATTAAAACGAATACTCGAGGAAGGAGTAGATACCAGCTCCAGATTGGAATGTGTCCATCATTGCTAAAAGAGATGAGAATGTAGTGCCTTCTTTCGACAGTTATCAGGAACTGCGTGACCTCCTCTGAAATTATCAATGATTTTACTATTTTTGTGTTAAAACTTTGGATAAATCTAAACTTCAGTATTTTGATCAATTTTTCATCAGAATTCAATTGATAAAAATATTTTCATTATCTTTACAAACAATGCATTCAAGTTACTTGCGAGCTAATGAACACAAAACTAAATCATTTTTCGATCTTGATAAATCGGCAAATATTAAACTCCCCTTTGTTTGGTATTATAGTTATTTGAGAAAATATATATTTCTTTTATAATTACCTTTATTCTTTTATCATATATTATCTCATAAATTTATATCTCAATGAATTGTTCATCTTCTTCCGTATAAAAAGGCAGTCTTATTTATTTATTTAATATTTAATATTTAAACAAGATGAAGGTCATTATTCATCAGGGCGTATAAAAATATGCAGAGCAAGAGATGGTTCCTTGGGCAGAACTTACTAAATTTGTTCACAACCATCCTTTTTATACATCAGCCATGAAAGATATGAACCTGGTCGATCAACTCGCCAGAGCACTGTAAAAAAAAGACCAGTTGGGGAGTCGAGGTCAAACCAAGGAGTAATAGTATAAAATAGATCAAAGTTTGGAGCAACTCGGATTGTATTTAAACAAGGACACCAACAATCAAATCTTCACTGTCTTCGAGCACATCCTCAATCACCCCAAAGGACTGACTTATGAAGCGATTTCCAAACGACTGAAGGCTGACATCATTACTATCAGCCACTATTGCTGTAAACTAAAGAAGCTGCGACTTGTTGACTGGAAGCATGAAAAGTAAGGAGTGGTGGTTTTTCCCAAAGAGAATCTTGTCAAAAAGCAGAATTCATAGGTTGTCTACTCTATCAACAAGAATTAAAACAGTTATGATCTCAATAGCAGTCTTCTTTTTCGATAGCTGACCATGAACTAAAACATATGGATCAATATATCAAGTGCAGAATCAATTTCTAAGGGAGGATTCACCAATGAAGAAATCAAGAGAAAGATCATGAAGCATGCATAAAATAAGATGGTTCGGAGAACAGTTGAATCAATGAAATATTTTGAAAAAACAGCCTAAAGACAGGGCAAAGTTTTTTAGTTTAAGTATAAAAATGAGACGGATCAGATCAAGTCGGAAATAGCGAGAAAGGAAGAGGTACAAGACGAAGATGACGAAATATAGAACCTTAATTAACTTGTACTCAATTGGTTAAAGGATAAATTTCCATAGTTTAAGGGATAATATTTCCTTCGTGATCTGATAAACAATAAATTCAAAGATTATTTCTCAAGTTTAGGAGTAAAACAATCTAAGAGACAGTGCACACCTCTCAAACTGAACAGGTATATCAAAGTCCTAAACTATTTGAACAGTTAAAGTGGTATGAAGGAGAGTGAGCTGAGAAATTTAATAGTGAAAGATTAAGCTCCGTTTAATCTTGGCATTATGCATAAAAGATCACTGATGGGTATACTATAAGGATTGAAAAATCTTTAAATTGTGTTTTAGGATGAAGGATACTATTATCCTGGGTGGATAAGTGCAGCTGAGTGGACAAAACGTTAAGAAGTGGTCAGCATCAAAAGAATGAAGGAAGATGATGAAAATCATTAGACTCCTCCTAAAAAAAGAATTCATCTTGATCCAGGTGTAAATGGAAATGAAAAGAAGGGTCGGAAACGTAATTCCATTGATAAAACTTTTGCACATGGTGCTCAATATATCAAAATATCTGAAGTTCGCTATCGATTGGAGCTATTTTCAGCTTTATTAGTTGTGTAAACAAGTAAAGCCATTCAAAGATGCTACCGAAAGGCTTTTAACAGAATCATGTATGTAGACCGGAAAAAAATAGTCCAAAAATTTGTTCCTCAACTTCACGTTCTCCATTTACTCGAGGACAATAATGAAAAACCTACAATTTCATTTAATCACACCCTTGAATCTTTTTATGGTGAGTTAGATCAAATGGTAGAGGACTACGGTAAAAAATAAGAATTACAGTGTGACCCTTAATATGAGTTAATTAAATTTATCCGCAAAAATCCTGTTAAGAATGCTAACTATTTAAGGATTAAGTACGGAAAAGGTTGGGCCAACAAGTTCTAAGCCCTTTCGCAATAAAAAATAATATAAATTGATGAAGGTGGTTTTAGAATGGCTAACGTATAAGGATATCTCATATGATTTACATGAACCATTGTATTACTTTTAATAATTTGGGCAATTATCATAGGAATATTATTTAGTGTTAATTAAAGCAAAACATCAGAATTGAGAATATGGAGCACGATGATTTTTATGATAAATTACCATATGTTCTGGCAGAGGATCAGATCAATCCAGAGTATGTCATCTTCGGAACAGGACTCCAAGAGTGTCTGATTGCTGCCTACAAATCAAAAATGTAATCAAAGATTGGTCTCATCATTGACACTGAAAAGACATATGGATCTTCTCTCAAAACAGTTACTCTCAAATAATTTCATGAGTTATCCTCTAACCAATCAAAATAGAAGATGTATGAGTTTGTAGTTCCGGCCTCCTATCTTGAGACCAATCAAAAATATTTTGATTGGTGTTTTGAGAATAAAAAGCATCGAGGATATAACATCGATATCGAGCCTAACTTCTTTTTGGGATCCAGCATCACCTGTTAATGCCTTAAACAGGCTGATATGGACAAGTATATGGATTTTCATTTGGTCAACAACATCCTTCACATCAATAACAACGTCTTTACGCCCGTCCCTCTTTCCAAAGGTAAGATATTCGAATCCAAGCAATTGTCTCTGTTATAAAAAAAAACTCTATTGATGAGTTTGCATAAGCTTATCAAAATATATCAACGCTGGATGAAACTTGAAGAGGACTTGAACTCGACTAAATAATTTGATAAAGGTTTTGGTGATATCTAGGAGTCTCTCTATAACGAGTTTATAGGTGGATTGGATCAGTATTTTCTGCCTTTTGTGGAGAAGCTAGTGAAGAAGAATAAGAACATTCTCAATTATTTAACTTACATCATTTGCAACTATCAATACAATATTAATAAAAGTATACCAGCCCACGCTGCTGCGCTCTACACTTTAAAAGGATTTATCGAACAGTTTGGAAAGTTTATAAAATCATGTGGAATTTACGGAGAAAGTCCCTACCTGTATGTGGATAATGGTATTGGAGATATTCCTCAGGCTTTTAGTAGAATTGCTTCAATCTATGGATCTATTTATATCCTCCATCCCAAAGTGAGAGTTGATTCTGTTTAAAAAGAAGGCTAGTTATACTGCATAAAATCAAATTTGTCTCCGTAAAAGCCTATAAAAACAAAATAGATCTTCTACGGGCCGACCTATCTTAACTTGCGAAAGATTGAGGAATAATTTAGCGAGGAAAAGATACTAAGAGTGCTGGTTCTATGCGAAAAGGGAGGAAAATAATAAAGTTGTCCTGCCATTTGTTTTATTACGGATTTGGCTTAGTTTGTAAACCCTGTTTATCTATTCATGTTTGATAGTTCCACTCAATCGTGCCCTGAAAATATTATTCTCCATCAATTCGAAACTATATTAGAGGATGGCTTTACTGATATAAACGCAAAGGGGGAAGTTTTGCTGTCAACTCTGGAAAAGATATACGGAGAGAGCTTTAGATAAAATATTAAGTACTACTCAGTTTGTATTCGCACTAGGAGATATCCCAAGGCCAGCTAGATCAAGGAAAAGACTGCAATCGGACTTAATGATACAATGGGAATCGATTTAGACCAGCACTTCGCCAATTTTATCCAAATAATCGGAACAAAAGATAATTACTTCAAAAAGGATGGACAAGGTCAGGAAGAGGAAGAATAACCTTTTGGAGGATATGATACAAACTATTTACTGTAAAAGTTAGAGGGAATTAACATCAAAAATTAACCCCCTCAAATTTAATAATAGGAGAAACCAAAAGAAACTGTTGCTGCGTAGACGATCAGTCAGAGTGTTAATCCTGCCTAAATTCTTTCAGCCGAAATCCAATAATAAAAGACTGAGCAATTACCTCCTCCTCAACCTCAGTAATGATATGACTATTTGAAATTATCGTAATAATTGCTTTAGTTTTATTAGCTTTATTGATGGAGATTAAAAGATAAAAATCAAATAATTAGCAGAGGTCTTCTTTTGCGCAAATATAATTAGGTATAGCTAAGCTGAGGACTTTTTATTGTTTATTGTTTACTCTTAGTTGATGGAGGCTCGGAGTATAGGAAGGGCTTTTAGATTTTAATGGTAGAGTTACAGCGATATTTCAGAGATTTTAACGAATTGTTATCTCGATATATATCATTAAACTTTTTTTAGCTTTTAAATCTTTGCAAAGTAGGAGATTTTATATTTTATGATGTTGGAATCTGTTTCAATTTTTGATAACCATGATTTGTATATTTTTTAGCATCTCCATAAAATTTATTAAGTAGCTATCTATACTTATTTTTTTAAACCAAAGGTTCCTTCTGTCTATGGGCAATTGTGATTATTTTATCCTTTGCTAGTTCTTGACTCCTTTTGCTATTAAATAGTTATTTCTGAATAATGGATCTCAGGTATTAACTTTTATTCTCTTTCGCCATTATTACCTGTTTTAAAGAGTCAGTTTTACAGTTAGGAAATATTTTTTCTGTTTACTAGAGAATTAGTATCTATGCCTTCTTTTCTTTGATTTTAGATAAAATTAATCCGGTCTCCTTTCTATTATTTTAATGATGACGATAGGCATCGCCAGGAATCTGTTTTGGCATGTCCTTTAAGTATATATCTCTCCTCTTGTCATTGCCAATATTATTTGAATCAGCTCTTGGCTGAAGGGGCAAATCGTAAGCTTTCAGTTCGTTATAATTTATCATTAAATTATACTATTTATAAAAATTGACTCCACTATATTTAGCCTTATTTAAATTTACGATATATTTCATTAAGCCTATAACCGGCGATAAAGTGAATTATTGTCTGAGCATAGGCTGTCATCTTGAACTTTAATTACTGCTCCTCAATGTGATAAACAATTTACCTGTATTTATATTCGGGAATAATATTTATTGATAATTAACATGTGATCAAATCTCCGGTTCGGTAGTTATAATTATATGAGTTTTTTCCCACTACAGAAGAGGGATATCGATAAACCTTAAAATTCATTAACTAAATCTCTTGGTCCATGTTCCTACGATACTACTACTACAAGCACTATGAAGAGATAAAACTATGCTCCTTTCGGCTCCCTTAGCAGAAAAAAATATAAATTTGCAACTGAGGGATTAGGGCCAGGACAGTACGATATTTCACGTGAGCTCATCAAACCCTCTATCAGTAAATACGAGAATCGCAACATCATTATCGTCAAGATAAACGACGAGGGAGGACATCAGTTCAAGTCACGCACCAACCGTTTCGAATCCAAAGCGGAAGTCACTGATATCGGGCCGGGAACATGTATTCTGATCTTTATGAAGATGACTCCACACCACTGCAGAGGAAAAGTAGGAGTACTTCATTATCACGAAAACCCAATATAGCAGAGAAAATCAGAAACATCAATCATCAGTATATAATATCTCGAAAACAGCCAACTCTTTGTTCTGATCCACCAATAGTCGAATCAGAGAGTGAGAATCATAGCGAAACTCCCTGCAAAGGAGTCGTCAATTGGAGTCTAAACAGAAAGGAGCGTTTCGATCTGACTGTAAAATAAAACAATATGGTTGAGGAAAGGCAGAAAGCCCTTTCCTAGATCAGTCTATCCCGTAAGAAGCGAATCCGTCCTTCAGCAGTGTTTGCTTCCAAATCAATAAAATCTCATATTGAAACCCAGATTTACAAAACAAACAACGCTTTCAAAGTAGAATTGAGAAAAATGATAAATTTCAAAGATGATGCACCCGGACCAGGCTCATACGATGTAAATTTAAAACCTGAACAGTCAGTCCCAAATAAGTTTCAGTTTTTTGGATCCACAGTGGATCGGTTCAATGAAAAGAATGAAAATCAAGCAATTGGGCCTGGATCATATAAGATTGTAGAAACTGATAAAAAACAAAACAAAGAGTCTGTATTGGAAGTGCCAAAAGAAGAAAGGCATTCTTATATTCCAAGAAGCGATCATCCTGGTCCAGGGAGTTATGTCGTTGAAGTATAAAAAAACACGAAATCGCAGTCGGAAAAACAACTCTAACATCCCTTTGGATCAAATCATCCGCGTTCTATCTTCTAAAGCAAAGATAGGGCTAAGCCAATCGTGGACTAAAATTTTTAGATAAACGCCAAACTCCAGCAGCGACAATAGCGTAAAGACGAAGAAATGCATATTCGTAAGCTTATAAAGTAAAATCATCCTAGTTCCATCTTTGCTTCATCCTCTAAGCGTTTTTAAAATAAACTAGCTTGCAATATCGATATTGGAAGCTATGATATCACTCAAGAAGATATTAATCAGCGAATGGAAAAATACCAGAATATGGCAAAGCAGTTGGAGGAGTGCCAGTTAAACAAACCACCTTTTCAATCTTCAGAATAGAGGTTTCGGGAGGATAAAATCCAGCAAAACGGGCATCAAGATTGTTGGTGTTTAGTTAAGAGCGTAGAAAAGCAAATGATAGAGCATGAATCTCCGGCTTTTGTTTCTAATGACAAGAGAACAGTGGTATTTTCAGGAAGTAGTCAAGCTCCACCAGTGGGTCATTATTCCAGCGGAGATCGTGGCATGATTAAAGACAGTTTTAATTCCCGTTTCCGCAAGAAAAACTAGAACCATCAAAAAAAGAGTTAAATCTTCCTCAAAAACTAGCACCGATTAAAAACAGACCCTGCCAAACCAGATCTAAAAATATGACGTCCCTTCCCATCATTTTTGATTATGAATGATAATGAGTAAATTCAGTAATAGTACACTTTGTATCTTTATATAAAACTAAAGTTAAATTTTATTTAGAAAGGCAAATTATAGTTGATTTTGGATGATTCATCATTGGGGGTTTCTCTATTCGAAAAGGGACTTGACTTACCACTTGTGGAAGTGGTTTGTGAAGCGTTTCTTGATGAAACCGTCCTGCAACTAATGTTGGAATACCTCCAGATATTTTTTGAACTTGTTCGGGTCTTTTAGCCGGCGATTTTAAAGGTAGTGGTCGATTCCGTTGGTCGTTAACTGCTAGAGAGCCAAATGCGTTAGGTAGTCCTTGGCTGCAGCCACCTCTTCCGCTTAGTGTAAATGGTAGATTGGAGCAAAACCAAATTATTACAGGTCGTTTTCGCTGATTTAGTATTCGTTTGCTTTGTTGAACACGAAGTGCAATATCTTTTTGGTAGGGCTATCACTCACTAAAAATACGTCCCATAGATTATGCGCTATGGCTTCTATAACGGAAGAATTGTCAGTAAGAGCGGGAAGGGCCACTATATGCCTAATGGCAAGATTCAGATGTTTCTGATAGTTATGGTAGGGGCTTAACTTGATCTTCTTTGTCCTTTTGGAGATCTTGTTGAGAAGTTTAAATAAATTGATCTTGTTAATTGGGTGACTAGGCTTTCTTTCGCGCAACACGCGGCCAGATGAGGGTCCGGCAGCTTCAGGGTGGGCGAGCGGTACGTTGTTGGGGTACGGTAAGTTATAACTGACCTCACTTTCTCCAAAAAGATATTGATCAATCTCATCTTGCATGTTTTTTGGTTGCTGCGATACCTGGGTGGGCTGGTCATGCTCTCGCCTCCCTCGGGAGCAAACTGGCATAAACACATCCATTTTATTTATTCATTATGTTGATTAATTCAAAACGTCACATAAGCCATTATAGGCTCTCCAATTCCTGTGAAAATCCAATAAAGTCTAATAACGACCATTATCTAATACGATAAATCAATTACGGTCTCCAAAAACATATTAGACGCCTAGATATCCTTCCTCTTCCATGAAATTTCAGTTTATCTCATAGATTACTCTCGGAACTGAATGTTGAACGTTTTCAAATTTTGAGTTCAAGTCGAAAATAATCAAATTCCATCCTTTTATCGAAAATAATCTTGGGAATCAACTAAAAAATGCTTGAAAAATATACTATTAAAAACAGGAATAAAGTTTTAATGTTTTTGCCGGTAGTGGAAATACATCCATAAGATTTGGTATTTCTTGAATTTATTAAGGTCCCAGTATCATTATGAACAGACTGCTAATGTCTAAACCTGGACATCTACACCTCCCACAGCACAAAAGGGCGGCCGTAGAGTCCGATCAACCCCCTGTTTTTGTGTATGAATTGTGGAATAAAATTAAAGAAGCTATATTTGTTATATAAATTTCAAATATAATATCTTCCCATAATCTCATCATAGCCATCGACATTTTATCCCAACAGTAAGCATCAGAGAGCAAAATCATTTTCTTCATCAGCTACGACTCTCTTCTATTTCATCTTTCCAATTAATTTTTATGAAATTGTATATTTGATATGGTTTCATTCTTCAAAATTGGGAGAATGCTCATTTTTATCAAAATTAGTCCAATCGGTCTTTAACTCAGTTATATTATTTCCTCTGTGGGTGATGAGATATGTATCATTGATTATATGGATCAAACCACATCTGAGTAGATGTTTCTGAATCTGCCCAAATTGACGATCGATTGAATCTCACTGTTTCTATCCGGGAAGACGAAGCGCTGACCAGACACCAAGTAGAAAGGGCTGAGTTTTAAATAAAGTACTATTGAACCAAAGCAAGAGGAAATTCGACTACTCCACCCAGAAAGTCAGTGAAATTTTGGAAGACGATAAACGACTGTGCTCCAGAAAAGAGGGTGAAGGGGAATGTCTCGAATGCCTTCTCGAACCAGACCTATTTTATTGTTCGGCGATCAAATTGACTGGTCATTAATTATATTAGATAAATATCAACCACAGACCATGATCAACAACTATTCGTGTCATAATTTTAAGCACAAAAATATGTTTTGGCCATGGTTATTTATTTTATCATTCCACACATAAAAATACGTGAATAATATGATTAACCTAAAGATTGGGGATATTTGGATGTCAGTAAAGATAAAAGCACTCGGAACAATCATTAGCTCTTCTTTTTGTCTTACAATTCCTTCATATTATTTACTATATTATTTTTCATCTCGTCAAGTCCAGGCAAAACAGTATTTATTTATAACCAGAGAGGAAGCACCATTCCACTGCAAAAACCTAGTTGCCCTTCGTAAAACTTATTCAATCCTTCATATTTGAGAAAAGTTGTCACGGGAAGTCCAAGCTGCTCCTCCCGTTTGGTAATTTCATTGAACTCATAACTCACGAGAGCGCTCCAGCTCATATAATTCTAAAAATCTAAGCAAGGATTGCCGATATCACAGGCATGAAATAACTGTTCCATAACTAGCAACGATGTTTACCCCTCCAATGGTTTTTTTTGTTTACTGATTTTCTTCAGATATTAAATGCTTTTGATATGTTTTGATACATCGGTAGCCATAATTAGCCTAGTAATTAATCTTCGAATCTCCATTGCCTCGCAGAAAGTGTAGCCCTGAAGAAAATTGATTTGGCTGTTATTTTTAAGAATGGACCAGAAGTGGACAACATGCATTTTTTACAAAACACCTTCGTTTCCTGCCTCCGTAGCTATCTGACTCTTACTTTTGACTTCAAAAGAATTTGTGGTTCCCGGATGATTGATGTCGTGGGCAAGAGCAGCGATGAATACATAAAACCATTTCTTTTCCCCTAAACTTTTCCTTAAAATTACTGATCGATTATATGCTTGATAGAGAAGCTAAATAAACAAAAATTTACAAGCATGACTGAAAATGCATGAGAAAAATTATGATAGGCAATAGATCGATAATTGTCGGAGATAGTCTCAATTAACTTGCTGAGATTGAATGTTTTGCCAATTATTTTACGTTAAGAATTGCTGTCTATAATTGCCTTCGCTAAATTTATCAGTTGCGGAACAGTACACGAAAGAACAGGGAATGCAAGGCTATTGAGGTATTAGAATGAAATTTTATTGCAAATAGGAGATGTAGTTATGAATTGGAAGCAAGTGAGCTTATTGCCCTTGAGATCCACATTATTCTTGGAGGCAAAGGCCTGGATATTGGTGGTTTCTATTTTTTACACTTTTTCCTTAGATCTAAAGGTTGATTCGGTGGCTTTGTGGAATAAAGTGGCTGTGCTTTTGAAGTTAGTATGAAGTTTTCTTAAAGTGTTATTACTCTTGCTAGCAGGGGTACGGCTGAGATTGTAATTGATAGGTATACTCATTCTTCTATTAATATAATTCGAAAGAAGGCTCAGTAT
>Ga0302191_10002357_pt1 | contig 11835 bp, 6 predicted proteins | sample II_Bog_E3_1_FD_198775 | JGI IMG/M metagenome (GOLD analysis project Ga0302191, IMG submission 198775) | Peat permafrost microbial communities from Stordalen Mire near Abisko, Sweden - II_Bog_E3_1 | ecosystem: Environmental > Terrestrial > Soil > Wetlands > Peat | place: Sweden: Abisko, Stordalen...
ATATATTGGCTAAACAATATGAACTTTTTCAGTCGCATTCACTATCTTCCCTTATAATTATTGAATAAATTCAGTAATTGATTATTTTTTATCCATTTCCAGATTGATACTAATTGTGTCAGAGTAATTAACAAAATGCAAAAATTATTTGCAAGTCAGGAAATTTTGTTTCTTCTGTATCTCCAATATCAAATAATCAGAATTATGATCGATTAAAAACCCTTTATTTTAGTCCATGTTTGGTAAACGTTGGATACACTGAGCACACGCTATCTTCTGTGATTATGATGGATTAAGACACTAAATATTTTCTGGCATAATAGAATACTCTTGTTTTGAGTCATAGAGTTAATAGATTAATGCCACCGCAATGAGAACGTTGACTAGCAGAAATAGAATTTATCTCATGAGTTAAATATTTATAGTTTTAGATGTAAAAATATTGTAATATTAATTTAAGATCGAACAAGATGAATAAGAATAGACTTGACAATTTGATGAAGACAATTTTTATAAAATTAAGGCTAATAACTGCAAGATTAAAAAATAATCTTTAGAAGAATTAAATGCAATCATCTGCTTGAAAATACCAAAGGACCAATAAAATGTAAGATAAATAAATTTTAAGTTTAAGAATGCTCTTTTTACTTTCTGCCATTTTGACAAACTTTATCTTTATTTTTTACTGATAAATATTTACTAATTAAAGTATTCTAGAAAATATTTGAATATAAAAGGTATGCAGATCAAGCAGCGAAAGTCTTCTTTGTAATAATGTTATAGAACTACTCCTCGGAAACTAGACCATCATTGTCAGTGTCAGCCCTTTCAATCATTTCCTGAAGTTCAGATTCGTCAATAGTTTATCCCAACTATTTTGCCACTCTGCGAAGATTTTTTATTGAAATAAATCCTGTTTTTTCATCATCGAAAAGATTAAATATTTTCCTGATGTTTTAGCGAGTATCCTTGTCGGAAACTCTTGCTGTCATCAGTTCCAAAAACTATTCAAAATCGATTTGACCAGTTCCATCAGCATCCAAATCAGCAATCATTTGATAAATAGTTTGATTTTTGGACTAAAAGCCAAGGGATGTCATTGCGGCTTTCAATTCTGAATTTATGAATGAAAATACATTTAGGATCGATTGAACCTCCTCCGTCCGTGTCAAAGAGATCGAATGCTTCTTTAATTTCAAGGACTTCCTCTTCTGTCAAGCCTGGTCTTTAAAATGCTTTTGCATTGAACTGTTTGGATTTGGACGGTGCTCCTTTTTTCATTCAAATTATTATTTTAAATTAAACCGTTATGCTGGGTTTAAGATAATCTATAGAAAAGCAATTATAAACAAATGATAAAATTGAGAACTTCCACTTATAGATTCCAATACCCACTTTAATTTTTTGGCATGAGAAGCCAGGAAAGCAATACACTTTGCTTTTTCAAAAGATATTATTGTCAAATTCTCTTAGTTTTGGCAACTGTATTCATATCTTACTCTTCGGCCATAAATTCAGAAAGTTTATTATTTTAAATATATGATGGCGTTTACCAAAATAAGAATAGTATCCGCTTATATCGTTAATAATTTAAAAGACCTTTGAAAATTCTTAGTAAATGCTTAATAATAGAAGTAAACAATGCAAAAGCTAAACTCCGACTCGCAACCATCAAACCATCAGCAAACTTCCACATTTTGGTGTGTTTGACAAACAGGGCGATGCTTTTTTGAAATAATTAAGAGAAGTATACAATAAAGAAAATAATGATCCGAACATGCACGAAGTTAAAATAACGTCTTATGCATTAAAAGTCGATTCGCAGCAGAGTAAACGCTCACCTAGTAAAACCATTGTAAATGATAGAAATATCCCCACAAAAAACATTGATATTACTGCAAGTAATTTTAATAAAACAGTCAAGAACATCCATTAACTCAGCTCTACCTCTAAATTTAGTCACCTCTCAACTGAAAAACAAAAGATATTTCACAATATTAAAAGTAGCAGCAGAAATTCAACTGAAAAGGACGAACCACACGTCAACAATTTTTTAGATAAATATTTTTTGGGAAAATAAGAAAGCCAGAATAATAAAAAAATGAAGGTTACTCTCAAAGATATTAAAAAAAATAAAAAGTAAACTCATTAGCTATAGAATAATATTCTCATCAAATCTACTGAATAAATTAGAAAATCAATCCCTAAATAAATCTTCAGCAGCTTACAGAACTAGAGTTTAAAAAACTAGCCAACTATGATTAATTCCATTTCGACTAAAGTTTAATAAGATCTTTAAAAGGAAGTTATAATAATCAAAGGATAAAAATGTTTCAACCATCCATAAAAAAAAGCAAGTCATCGATTGCTGGATGATACAAATTAACGAAAAACATTTTGTTAAAAATGTTCTGTGAATTTGGTGACGAAGGGCTGTCAAATGATACAGTTAACTGAAGGATAAAATGCATCAGGTTTAAAACTCAATGAAGTTAAATAAACACGATTGTAAAGATTAAAAATGTTTCTTTTGGATGTTGATGAGCTTGAACCAATCTTCAGGCAGTCGAAAGAAGATTTGATTAACTACAAAAGGTATATTGATTAAAAATACAAGTTAGAGGAAAGCAGACTTCATTTGTATTATCGAAGAATTTGCTAATAAATCCAGTCATCTTATTAAAAAACTGTTTTCAATTTAAAAATATTTTACAACTCAGTTATTTAGGAGCTCGATCAAAACTAAAAGAATGTATAAGAGAATTATCAAAACATTGGGATAATAAAAGAGGATATTTTGCCAAATATAAACTCAATTATCGAGGAGAAATAAATAAATCAGCAGGCCTTCTAAAAGATAATCCAAGACTATCATTAAAACTTAAGATCAATCAAGTACAAAATCAAATAAATTTGTTCAAGTAACTATTCTTATTATGAGTATAATTACAATAAAAACAATCATTTAATGCCTGAAATACAAAAATTAATTAGCCTGAACATTGTTTAACATAGTATAACATCTGTTTAAGAAACAAAAAGAGATACTAAGGCAACCTTGGAAGAAACCACGGAACTATTTAGAATAAGCTTTGGAAAAGAAGTCCCATCACCTTCGTTCAAGATATTTTGATTTTTATATTTGCATCTTATCTTTCAGCCTCTAATGTATTAAAGAAACAAATCATAGAATGAAATTGATTGATAAAAGCTTACTTTAATATTAATAGTAATTACTTATATATTCGTTAATAATATGAGAGTAATTAATAAAGACGGGATAAAAGTTAGATAAATTGCAAGATAGGTTTTTAACAAATTTAAAAAAGTTAGACAATTAGACAATTGCATCTATGGCTAGTACGGATTATATTCTAAAAATGGTCTCAAGTACCTCGGTAAGCAATTGCCTCATAACTACCAATTATCCACCACAAGAAATTTATAATATCCCATTTTTAAAAGCATCAACAAGGACGAGGCTATCTATTTATTTCCGCTTCATGGATAACCCCTTTCTAGTTTTCTCATCAAGGCAAATCAAGAAGGATAGATTAAAGGATGGATATAAAAATGTGGTTCCATTGAATCTTGCTTATGGTAAGTTCTTAAGAAGCTATTACAAATCATAGAAACATATGGAGTAGAAGATGTTTTAGTCGATTGCCTTCGAGTTCATAATGGATAAATTTAGTATTGTTATGACAGTTGGATGAATAACAGCTTTTCTATTGTAATTCGCGATCAAACTGAATTGTAAAACTACTACTTCAGTGATGAGGATTTAGAACAAATTAAAAGTATTGTGGAAAGCAAAGAAAATAATTTGAGAGTACAGGTGAAATCAAGCAAAAAATCAATTTATTTTAGATTATTCTTGATGATATTGCACTTAGGATCATCCAATATGAAAGAAAGAAACTATTAATATGGACTTTATAAATTAAATAGATCGCATTTGTCATTGAGATTGCAGTATTTCTGCAGTAGATATAATGCCAAAGGTCTTGGCAATCTCGTCAGAAAAATAATATTGGATCAAAACTATTCAATGGAAGAGATTTGGAAAATTAATATTCCAGAAATTTCTTCTTCTCTGCAGAGCCAAAAAATATTAACAATCAGATCAACATATCGTTTGCCAAATCATAAGCGAAATCTAACAAAAAATAGTGAAAATTCTGATCAATCACCAGCTATGCAAAGCCAAATTTTAAAGCTCAATAATAGTATGGTATCTAATTTTTCTACAAGCTCGAACAAGGACGAAGAACCTTTGATGGAACGTAAAATGAGTAGACTAGTTCCAAATACAATTTATGTTGAATAAGGAAATGAAAACAATTATTCTTCGTTAAGCAAAAGTAATTTTATCAATTAAACTATGAAAAGTAAGAAAAACATAAAAATAGTCAAGAGATCAAGCCAAAAACAGTATAATGTATATTCATCTCCAAAGAAAAAACCTTTTAATTTAAAGAATATTCTAATTGAAAACACTTAAGTTCCCAAATTATGCATAAAAATATTAAAATATTTCGGATTATAATAGCATTTTCCAGAGAATGCATATGAGTCTAAAATACTTAAGGTTCTCGATAATATACATATTAAAACCAATTGGACCAAACAATTTTATGAAAATGGATCAATATATTTTGGTTAAATGTTCTAAAATAAGAAAGAAGGGAAGGGATTGTATTTATTTAACTCCAATGACTTTTATTTTGGAGATTGGGTTGAAAATTGCATGCAGGGATATGGAACATATATTTTTATTTCAGGAGAAGTTTATGAAGGAGAATTAAAAAAAGGAAATAAATAAGGTCATGGAAAATGTATTTATCCTGATGGAAGAGAGTATGAAGGATCATGGACTAAAAACAATAAAATAGGATTAGGAAAAGTTAAATTTCCTAATAATGTCACTTTTGTTGGACTATTTAAGCCTCATTAACCTTAAACTGAAGGACTATTTATTGGTCCCTTCGGTAAAGATCAAAAGCCTATGTGGGAAAATAGAGGTATTTTATAGAAATATCATTGGGAAAAGAATACTTTGATTGATACTCAGCACAATAAAAATGAGTTAATATAAAAAAAGCAAAAATTAATGCATTGCAAAAATGAATTTTATAACTAGTTTCGCGATAGTAGAGGTAATCTTTTTGAAGGAGAAATGAAAAATAATATGAGATAAGGATTTGGAATTGAATCAAACTAAAAGGAAATCTATTAAGGTCAATGGAAAGAAGATAAAAAATAAGGATAGGGCATCTTGCACATTAAAAATGCTTTTCATATCTCTGGTCTTTGGAAAAATAATATAATGATCAGATATAACTATGAATAAGACTAGGAAATTATCTGATATTTATTTAATTTGATTAGAATTTTTTATATGATTTGGTAAAATATATTCAATCAATGCGATATAATTTATCTTTCATAAATGAAATTATAAGAAGATTTATTGTAAAAAGGACTATTCACTTTTTACAAAGAACAATAGACACAAGATCTACTATTAAAGCCAGCGAAGAAATATAAAAAAACTAAGAATAAAAAATCTAAAAAGACTTTGACGAAAAGAAAAGAAAAAAGCCCTCTTCGAATTAAACTCTTAGATTTATAAGAACCAATTTAAAGTCTAACTGAAGCAAAAAAGAATAAAGATGCTTACTCATTATTTCTTAAAAATGTTCTCAATAAGCCAACAAAAGGAAATTAATAATGTAAATAGCTTTAGCTGCAAATAAAAGTAAAAACATAACCAATGATGCAATTTAATACTATTAATACTATCAAAAAAACAATATTTTCAGGGAACGTGTCAGTATCTTAAAGCCAAAATAGTCTTTCAATGATTCCATAAAACAACTGCGTATAGACTCAATCAAATAAAAAAATAGATGAGATTCTTAATCATTGGAAATAAAAGCAGCACTAATAATTATCAAAACAAAAAGAATCCATTTCCTTGAGAAAGAAATGCAATCTTCAGCAATTAAAGTAATAGAATCATGATACCAAACAAATTGATAGAAAATCTTTTCTATAAAGATTAAAGTATCTATAAGTCAATAGTAAAAGTAACCTTATAATTGATACTGAAAAAACTTTGAAAAAATCATAAACTCATGATGAACTTCATTATCAAAATAAAAATTATTTTAAAAACTTAATGAGTAATTTTTATATTCATTCGTAACTTCAAAATCAATATGCCTATCAAGTTTTAAGGGATAAAATCAAACTCCCTATATTGGAAAAAACTCACAAGCATTTAAAAACATAAGACTCTTCTTAAAGATCTTAAAACAAACAAAAACTGTAATCTCCCGTTCGAGCTTTATCGTATCACCAAAAAGAAGGGAAAATTAAGCGTAGCGATGTTCAACATCGATAGTTGTATAAATTTAATATAATAGCTGAACTGAGTGAAAGCATGAAGAGGTAAGAAAATAATTTACCAATTTCGACGATAAACATGAATAAAAATGTTCTAAAAAGCTAAACTACTTTGGAAAGGGAATGGTAATAAAAAAGAAAGGCAATTAAATGTCGATTGGGAATACAAATATGATTGGTTAATATTTTTAATAGTTTCATTAATGTTACAATTGTTTATCTTGAGTTATCTTCATTTAAGATAAATAAATACTGTAATTTATACAATTATCTCGATAGATTACCACTTCCTTAAGCTATATAACATTTTATTTTAGAAGAATACGGTATAAATATCAATTATCTTCCTTAAAATCAATAGGCTCAAGATCTGAAATTATATCCAAATCGGCTCCTTCCACGTACCCATCATCAATAGCTTCAAAGATATTGCAGTTATCATTGAATTCAACTTCATTTTTATCGTTAACCGTTACTCGAATATCATTTTATTTGAGGTCATCATCCCACTATTTTTATCTTTTTTATAATCTTTCAGCCGGAGTTTGAGTATTCCTATATTATCCAAACAATTAACTTATTTTTTTCTTATTGCGATGTTTGATTATAATGCATGTTTCAGAATTATTAATATGCTTTTCCTCAATTTTATTACTCTTCTGTATTTAAATTAACTCTTCCTTATCAAATATCTTTAACTCCTACAACTTGGTTATAAATTCTTTCTTTTCTTTATGCAAATATTGGATAAATTTTAGATATTTTATTATTGACATGTCATTGTAGAAATTTTACATTATCTTTTTATAACTCTTAAAATTTGTATAATCTATTTCTATCATAAGGAGACCTATTGCTAGCTCTAATCTGTTTTAAAACTCTCGGTTAGTAATCTATTTGGGCTGCTAGCATTACAGCAAGCTGCTTTTCACTAAAATTACTGACTCACATTTGTCACTTGAGACTAGTTCAATGTGAAAGCCAAGATATTTTATAATTTTTTAAAGTTTTTATGAAATTAGAAATTTACGGAACAGTTTAGAAAAGATTAAATTGATTTCAGATAAAGTTGTTTCAGGAGGAAACATAAACACAATCTTAGAAAGATCCTCTAACTCGTAGAATTCAGTATTCTTTTGGCAAAAATGCAAGATATTGTTAAATTATTTTTCCATTAGAGTTGAAATGACAATCTTATCAAAGGATTAAAGCTTCAAACAGTTATTCCCAATCAAAATAACTTCATGAATTTCATCATTTTCATAATGACTTTTGGGTATTTTAATTTCATCCTGTTTGTTTAATACACCTAAAATTATCTTAATATGAGATTCCGCACTGATTGTTTTTGACAACATTTTTAAATCAGAAAGAGTCTTTGAAAATATAACAAGGCAGAGAGAAGCCTGTTATGGCTTTGATTGTATCTTATGACTATACCTTTTTGGATTTATTGCATAATTGATGGGATTATTTTCATCAACTTTAAACTTGGAGACCTTAAAAGTAAAAACCATTTCTGAAGATTTATGATTAAAATAATAGAGGATCTTCGTTCCTGACTATTAATCCCATAATTCACTCTTTTTTTTTGGCTTTTCTAAATCCTCATAACTACTAATTCTATTTAAACTTTTTGAAGATGTTTTAGTTTCAATTGGTACATCATTGAGTTCTTTGTAGTTATTAGAAAAATCTTTTTCAAGGTCGTCCATTGATTTTAAATAACTATTAGCCGGAATAGTTTTAGGCTCCGGAGTGGCTTAAATTTAGATTTATGGATCTTTCTTTATTTATATTTTTTAAGTGACTGGTTTGATACTATTTTAGAGAAGTTTTTCGGCAGGTGAGGAATCATTAATGGTATCCTAATCGTTATTTTTAGAAGGACAACAACAAGAAAACATAAGCTTTAACTTATCTGTTGTTATTATAAGTGTTCAATTTTTGATAGGCAAACGTAATAATGAATGAATGATAAAAAGTAAAAAATAGTAAATAACAATATATCTAAAGTATAAATTATGAAGGCGGATATATAGAAATATTTTGAAAGAGATGAAAAATTGATTTATTGATTTTGAGATCACCATCAATGGCTAAGAATTTTAATCAAGACGAACTAGCATAAGACTAAGATGCCAATTTAATCTATAAACTTATTTTATAATAAATGAAACTGATTAAATTATATTTGGATAATTCTCTATTTTATGATGGACCAATACTAACAAATAATTTTGAAATTTGCATTTTTTCCTTTTTATAAAATACACCATTGAATTTAATTTTTTACAAATGCATTTTATGCTTTGTTGAGAGTAAATCAAATATAAAGATGAAAAGAGCTTATTTTTGATGGTATAAAGATATTATTTGCATCTTTATGCCATAAAGATATCAATAAGCTTGGCAATGATTATTTTATTGTTAAAAATACAGATATTCAGTTTGTAAATTAGGATAAAAGATCGTAAAGAGGGTATTTAATGCCTAACATAGAGAAGATCAAGAAGAACAAATCATAAATAATTATGAAAAAGCTGATACCAAAAGAGTATATGTAAGTTTTCTTCCATCTTGGATATTTATAGTTTCTCTAAAATTACGAATGGATTCCATCTTTTGATACTCCTATGAAATGAAATATAATTGCTCGTTAAAATGATATATCTTGATATGCTTTTACTCATAGTTTTCAGAATCTATATATTATGAATGTTCTAATTCATGCTGCCTTGATGTCAGCATAAAATTAACAAATAAACACTTCCCATCCTTCTCAATAAAATCTTAACTGATAAATATTGCTGTTTTGAAGAGCAGACTAAAAGTTTAAGATGCTAAACTCCCTTTGATATTTCTGATTATACTACTTTCCAGAGTTGTAAATTAGAATATCCTAACTGGTATGAAATCATCATTTACGAAAATAGAGAATATAAAATAAAAAGATCACTGGTCGTTGAGTTGGGAAGCTTGACGATTGTAAATATAAGACATAACTCCGATTAAAGCCCCCAGAATCTTTGAATAGCCAACATGTTTTTTGGAAGCAACTCCGCAAAGCAGTCCCACAATAAAAGAATAGAAGAGGTTCAAAAGCTCGGTTGCTTTGGAAAAAGAATGTTTTTTGATCTGTTTAACGAAAGGATCATCCTTTTTCTTGATCTAAGTGAACTCTACAATTTTGGATAATTGCTGTTCAACTTCAGGCATATTAAAATTATATATTAATTATAATATGATGACTTAAATTCGACTTATATATGGATAATCTTGTAATTATTACGGTCATAGATTTTTATCGTTATATTAAGATGCCAACAAAATTGTCAAAAACTGCATTTATTGAAGCAATTTTACTTAAGGATTGTTATTATTTTATCAATAACTCTTTGGTCAATATAGCTGATCAATATAGGTGATCATCTATTGAAAATTTAATATTTAACTTGATAATAAGAGTTTGTCTAATATATCTCATCGTTATTTAATTTAATTTCATGTGCATGTATATGATTTATACATCTTATAACTTGCAGTCATTTATTCTAATTTTTAAAATATTTTATTCTACCAATTATCTAAGATAAGAAATTATCAGTCAATTAATTATCAAAAGCTCTTTTATAAACTATTTCAAATTGTATAAAATAAGGCTTCAAAATATGGACAGAAGCTAATTATGAAAAATTTATGTTGGTATTTTTAAAAAAACTAAGCTTTATTTTTCAGAAGATTCACTTAATAATTGTATAACTCAAACTAGCTCTTTACTCTTAATTCATTCAACGTTGTAATTTAATAATTATTGCTAATAATTGATTTTTTCATCAATGATGATGGCCATGACCATGCTTATGAGCATTATGACCATGACTAACCTCCAATATACTTTCTTCCCCTTGAAGGTTTTGGTTGATAGTGGCAGTGTATTGTTTTCCATCAGGTTCTCCAAGCAAATGGACGAAGTGATTTTGCCCAGCCACAACTTGATGGGAAATGCTCACAACCTTGTATGAGGTGTTGTTGACTCCAAGCTTGGCATTCAGTTATTGAACATGATGACTCACAAGCTATTGGTCATAGGCCGTAACTTCAGATAATGAGGGTCCTCCACAAAGCATTTTAAATAATATTTATAAGTTTTACTAACATATCCAAATTGTATACTACTAAATAGCAGTTAATTTATCGCAACATTTGCATGAAAAATATAAATGCTTCATATTTCTGGACTTGTGAAACTGATTGATATCCAGTTTTTAAATTTTTTTAAAATGAATAGTCTAAAATTACAATAACTCTTTTTGTGAAAATTACAAAAAGATATCTTCAATCAAATAAAATTTTAAATAACATTCATTATAAAAGCAAGCTAATCAATTATTATTCAGGTGAAGTTGTCACCATCAAAAGAGTAGGAACTACTCTTCTCAGAAATTGATGACGAATCTGATCATTAAATCAAGCATCAAATGGAGAAAATTATAGATGGTGAGCTGAACCAATTGTTGAAGAAACTTAAAATATAGAGAAGATAATTTTAACTATGAGTAGCTCATTAAAACTATTCTCATTTGTTGATTAGTCTAATTTATAATCTTAATTTATTAACAATACATTTTGCATTGTTTTATATATTGAAGGATTGTACAAAAAGGAAAAATCCTTCTTTTTTTTTAATTGAAAAATTGAAAAAGGCTAATCAATCCTATAGTAAATATAATTTGGCTTCGTAATTAATGACATTTATCAAATAAATAATGATGAAGCTTTATATTAATGTAGTGAATTTAAAACAAATCATTAATAATGATCTTCTTTTTAATTAAAAATTGTCATCTTTAAATGATGTCCTTTTTATTATTTTATAACTCCAATGTTTTACACTTTACTTCTTTAATAATCTGCAAATAAATGTATCTTTCTGTTAGCACTGTTATTTTTATAATATTTTCATCGAATCTATAAATAATTTAGGCAATTTGATATGATCTTACGAGGAAACTAATCCATCTTTGTAAATTTTAAATTGAAATGTCTTTTTTCCTTCGGGACCGAGAAGATTACTGGAACATCTCTTAATTTTCGCTTTATTAACTATATTACCCTGCCTCACCAAAGGCCGAATTTCTGATAGTATCTGCGGATATGCCTTTAGATGAGAGTAAATGAACAAATTTGTGAGCTGTTTTTCTATGTCACGAGTCATCCTTGCTGATCCATTTGAGTAAACTCCTCAATAAAGAATCGTTTGAGAAATTCAATATTTTTATGTTAAAATCTTTGCTCCAAGACTCATAATACAGGGTGAGCGAAAATTTATTTCTGAAATCGCTACTGTTTTAAGTCTAACTTTGTGAATTGCATTAGATCTGTATTTGTTGATATTGATTTTAAATTTATTATTATTCTGGC
>Ga0302191_10002365_pt1 | contig 11814 bp, 10 predicted proteins | sample II_Bog_E3_1_FD_198775 | JGI IMG/M metagenome (GOLD analysis project Ga0302191, IMG submission 198775) | Peat permafrost microbial communities from Stordalen Mire near Abisko, Sweden - II_Bog_E3_1 | ecosystem: Environmental > Terrestrial > Soil > Wetlands > Peat | place: Sweden: Abisko...
TAAACTTAAAAAATCTCCGAAAAGCTGCCGGTAACTTAAAAAACTTTTTATCTGCAAAGGCGTCAGCAATTGCAAATCCTGTAGTTGCTCTTCTGCAGCAATATTCAGGTTTATCGGATGCTTGCGGTATTCTTCCATCATTTGCAAATAAGAATCATCATTTGTTTCTGCATCCTGCTTTTCTGCCATGTTTTCCAGACGTTGCTCTTCTACAGGCTTTATAGGCTGGTTATTCTGAGCATCCATTCGCAAATAGAAAACCAAACTCAATAATATCGGAACACAATTTTTCATTTGTCACATTTTCTGATTTTCTTTCTTATTGAAATAATAAATGAGCAGCATCCCGGGAGTAAAACCCAACTGAGTATGATAATTGGCAGAAATATCTAACCTGAAAAGATTCCATGAAAAACCAACTCCTGCATAAAGAGACGATGGCTCGCTTTCGATCCCTGCCCTTGCAAAAAACTGTTTTGCAAAAACATATTGCAGCCCTGCATTGATATTCACAGGCTTGTTTTCCTCTTTAATGATTTCTGCACTGATAAATACCAGCTTCGATGCTTCATAACCAGCGCCAATGGTGTAAACAGAAGCTAATTTCTCGGCGGCATTTTTCCCGAATTTACCCCCCACAGGATTGTAAGCATGTAACCCAAAATGGAAATGCTCTGATAAGTGAAAAATTGCGCCCGCTTCAAAATTTACGGTGCCAGCATTCCCATAACCAGCGATGCGTACATTGTAGTAATTAAACTGAACGCCTATATCGGCAAACTTCCCCAAATGCTTTCCATAAGCAATACCTGATTGCGATTCATTGTAATCACTGTACCCAAAATAGTCTGTTTGCAGGCCAAAACCACCTGCAACTGTAGGTAATGAAAAGGCCAGCGAATACATGCTGGCTTCCTTCAATGAGAACCTTTGCTCCCCATACACGCCCGCGCTGGCTGTTTTTATAGACGATAGTGCAGCCTGATTATTTGTGAAAGAGAAAACATCGCAAAATTCTTTACTATATGTACCCAGTTGAACATAATGCGCCCTTACAGGAGAATGCACAGCCTGCGCTGTGCCCTGCAATGAAATGATGGATAAGGCTAACTGTGCGAACGCTTTTCTCACTCAGTTAATTTTTAGAAGGGCAATTTATAAACTAGTATTATTTCTGACAATACCCTGTTAGTGGTATGATTTGATGATTTGATGGCAACGAACATTAACTTTGCGCCATGCAAATTTTAGACGGGCAATCCGCATCGCAGGCCATTAAAGATGCACTGAAATTACAGGTAGCTCAATTAATGAACGAGGGTCGAAAAGTTCCGCACCTTGCCGCGGTGCTGGTAGGCAACAACGGAGCGAGCGAAACTTATGTTGGCGCAAAAGTGAAAGCATGCGCTGAGATTGGCTTTAAATCTACCCTGATAAGATTGGAGGATGATATCACCGAGCATAAATTGCTGAACGTGATCGATGACCTGAACAAAGACATTGATGTGGACGGAATCCTTGTCCAATTGCCTTTGCCAAAGCATATCTCCGATGAAAAAGTGATCAATGCCATCAGCACAGAGAAAGATGTAGATGGCTTTCACCCCACGAGCATTGGCCGCATGGTACAGGGTTTACCATCGTTCATTCCAGCCACGCCGCATGGCATAATGCTTTTATTGGAGCATTATAAAATTGACACCAAAGGCATGCACGCAGTGGTTGTGGGCCGCAGCAATATTGTTGGCAGACCGATGAGCATTTTATTAAGCAGCAATACCAATCCCGGCAATTGCACTGTGACCATCTGCCATTCGCACACAAGAAATTTAAAAGAAATTTGTTTGCAGGCTGATATTATTGTAGCTGCGCTTGGTAAGCCCGGCTTTGTAAAAGCGGACATGGTAAAAGATGGTGTTATTATCATTGATGTTGGCATCACCCGCGTTCCAGATGCATCAAAAAAAAGTGGGTTCGCGATCAAAGGCGATGTGGACTTCGCAGATGTATCTCCCAAATGCAGCTATATAACACCTGTCCCGAAAGGTGTTGGCCCCATGACCATCGCAGCCCTGATGAAAAATACCTTCAAGGCATGCGAGGATAATAATTAAAAAAATCTCACAATGAACCAATGGCTACAAAGCTGACAAAGAATATCAATTCGCGATCGCTGTATCGCAGTTGCCTTTGCCTCGCTGCGTGAAACTGACTTTAGTTAAAATCTCCGACCTTTGCGCCCCATGCAATTAACAACAGGAAATAAAACACAAACGCTTCCGGTAATGGAAGCTTTCTATACTATTCAGGGCGAAGGATTTCATCAGGGAAAAGCCGCCTACTTCATACGCCTCGGCGGCTGTGACGTGGGCTGTGCATGGTGTGATGTGAAAGATAGCTGGGACGCGGATAAACATCCGCAAAAAAAGATTGAGGAAATCATTGATGCTGCAACGAAAGAAGTTGGCAGTTGGCAGTTGGCAATTGGCAAAAAACCGAAAACTGAAGACAGGAAACTCGAAACCGGACATATCACAATCGTTACCGGCGGCGAGCCTTTAATGCACGATTGCAGTGAATTAACCAAACAGTTGCATCGGGCAGGCTTCAAAACACACATCGAGAGTTCAGGTGCTCATCCATTGAGCGGAGATTGGGACTGGATTTGTCTTTCGCCCAAAAAATTCAAAGCACCTTTGCAGGAAATTTGCGCTGCAGCACATGAACTGAAAGTTGTCGTTTTTAATAAAACTGATTTCGAGTGGGCAGAAAAATATGCTGCGCTCGTTTCTCCAAAATGCAAATTGTTCCTGCAACCCGAGTGGAGCAAGTCATCGGTTATTACACCCTTGATAATTGATTACATTAAAGAAAACCCACAGTGGGAGTTCTCTTTGCAACTTCATAAATACATCCATGTGCCTTGAATTTGTGAGTGGTCAGTCGTGAATAGTCAGTCGTGAGTTATTAAACATAAACGCAATACTTACTACTTAATACTTACCACTAACGTCTAACACAATCACAAAAAAATCAGTTGTGCTTACTTTGATTTTTGATTTGTAATTTTCAGCCATGAAATGCTTGTTCACTATCCTATCGTTACTCTTTTTCTATTGTGCCAATGCACAATACGATCCTTCAAAAGTGAAACCCAAAGCTGCGCAACTATATGCAAAAGCACAGGAGATGGCCGAGGCCGATAATTTCAGGCAAGGGATAGAGACATTGCTGCAGGCAGTGAAAATTGATACCACTTTTGAAGATGCTTATCTTTCTCTTGCAGGCATGTACAGTGAAATAAAAAATTACCAGAGCGCCATTGATTACTATGAAAAAGCAAAAAAAATTGACAGCGTTTATTTCATTGACTACACGCTTTCTTACTCCATCAATCTTGCCGGCAAAGGCGAATTTGAAAAAGCACTTGATGCGGTAAATATTTTCTTAAGCATACCAAATCTGAATGAGTCCAGCATCCGCTCTGGTAGCTACAGAAAAAAATGCTACGAATTCGCTGTTGATTATGCAAAAAACCACCCACAAAAAAATTACAATTTCGAGCCCCAGAACTTAGGCGATAGCATAAATACAGAAGTGCCGGAGTATTTTCCAACAATTACCATCGATCGAAGCAAGCTTATATTCACGAGGCGCGTGAATAATAACAATGAGGATTTCTACGAATCAGATTGGAAAGGAGATCATTGGAGCAAAGCAAAAAGCCTTGAAGGGAATATTAATACCAACATGAATGAGGGTGCACAAAACATTTCACAAGACGGACAATGGCTCATTTTTACCGGCTGCAATTTCCCCAATGGCTTTGGTTCCTGTGACCTCTACATTTCCTATTTGGACAAGGACGGATGGAGCACTCCCGAAAATCTTGGAAGAACCATCAATACTGAATTTTGGGAATCTGCGCCATCGCTTTCGCCAGATAAGAGAGACCTTTATTTTGCAAGCAACAGACCCGGAGGCTACGGAGGCAATGATATTTATGTAAGCCATTATTTGGCAAACGGCAGATGGAGCGCTCCGGAAAACCTTGGGCCGGAAATCAATACTATCGGAGATGAAAGCACACCTTTCATTCACGCCGATAATCAAAGTTTATATTTCACGTCAAGCGGACATATCGGTTATGGCAGCAGTGATTTGTTTGTATCCAGAAAAGGAGCCAATGGTAAATGGGGTAAGCCAGAGAATCTGGGCTATCCCATCAATACGATAGAAGACGAAGGCAGCATGGTCATCTCAGCCGATGGTAAAACGGCTTACTATGCCAGCGACCGCGCAGACAGCCGTGGAAAACTTGACCTCTACACATTTCAATTGCGCGATGACATCATGCCCACCCGGACGCTATGGATAAAGGGAAAAGTTTTCGATAATAAAACCAACAAAGGCCTCCCCTCTGCGGTAGAATTAACGGATCTGATAACAAAACAAATTGTATCCAAAGTACAGACTGACGAAACAGGCAATTACTTCATCACATTGCCGGTAGGAAAGGATTATGCATTCAATGTGAACAGAAAAGGCTATCTGTTCTTTTCGGAAAATTTCCCCTTGAGCCAAAAGCAACCAGATTCAACATACAATATCGATATCCCGCTACAGCCTATAGAAGCCAACGCAATGGTGATACTGAAAAATATCTTCTTCGACGTGAACAAGTACGATTTGAAAAGTGAATCACAGGTAGAACTAGACCAGGTGGTACAATTGATGAAGGAAAATGCCACCATCAAGATCGAGATCAGTGGACATACTGACAATATTGGTAAACCTGCAGACAACCTGAAGCTTTCAGAAAACCGGGCAAAAGCTGTAATAGCTTACCTTACTGCAAAAGGCATTGATGCAAGCCGATTATCATCTAAAGGTATTGGCGACGCAAAACCAATAGCCGACAACAAAACCGATCAGGGAAGAGCAAAAAATAGGAGAACGGAATTGAAAGTGGTCAGCAAATAATTTGTGAAAAGCGGGTTTCATTAATCAACAGTTTTTATATTTGGGATGAACTTTATCCCTTTTTTATGCCTGATGAATTAATATCGCAACTTGCCCTGACACTCGTTCCTAACATTGGTTCTGTTCATGCAAAAATCCTTATCACCCATTTTGGAAATGCAGCAGATGTTTTCAAATCAAAAAAATCTCAGTTAGAAAAAATAGAGGGCATTGGTGAAATAAGAGCGAAATCTATCGCTGTATTTCAGGATTTTCCAAAGGCCGAAGAAGAATTAAAGTTCATCAACAAATATAAAATCGAGCCGCTGTTTCTTACCGGTAAAAGTTATCCTCAGCGATTATTGAATTGCTACGATCCCCCGACTATGCTATTTCATAGAGGCAACGCAGACCTGAACAGCTCAAAAATCATTGCCATAGTCGGCACCCGCAACAATAGCGATTACGGCAAACAGATCACAGAAAAAATAGTAAAAGAGTTAACGTCTTTCAATGTGTTAATCGTCAGTGGCCTGGCTTTTGGCATTGACGCTATTGCGCACAAATCTGCATTAAAAAATAATCTGCAGACAGTTGGCGTGCTTGCACATGGGCTTGACAAAATTTACCCGCCAGAACATGCCTCGCTTGCGAAAGAAATGATTACATCTGGTGGCGGCATAAAACCAGATAAACACAATTTCCCTATCCGCAACCGGATAGTAGCGGGCATAAGCGATGCAACCATTGTGGTGGAAACAGGCATAAAAGGCGGCAGTATGATCACGGCAGACTTAGCCAACGGTTATAATAAAGATGTATTTGCTTTCCCGGGAAAAACAACCGATATGAAGAGTGCCGGATGCAATTATCTTATCAAAAACAACAAAGCCGTACTACTCACTGATGCCCGCCAATTAATTGATATAATGGGCTGGGACGAAAAACAAAAACCCAAAGCAAGAATACAGAAAGAATTATTTATTGAATTAGGCCCCGACGAAAAAATGATTGTTGATCTGTTGAAAGAAAAAGAAGCATCTCATATTGACGAATTAAATTACAAAAGCAATCTAAACAGCAGCGCAGTGGCAGCAGCTATATTAAATTTAGAATTGCAGAATGTAGTTATCTCTTTGCCGGGAAAAATGTATGCCTTAAACCCATAAGAGATTTATTAGATAGATGATCCTGATAAGCACATGTTAGTCGTCGTGTTTGGGCGCAGGGCATAAAATCAAATTACATAAGCTTCAAGAAATTGCCTTGATGTCATCACTGGCAGCGCTGAAAAATGAAAATCATTGACGTCTTCTGTCACAATCCATTTGCAGCCTGCCTTCAGAGCTGAGTAGTATTCCAATCCATCTTCAAAATCGCCTGCTGCTTTATCCTGGGCAGCTTTGCGAACAACACTTTCGTCGGCTTCAGCAATTTTTATTTTTGATGCAAGCAGGCTGATTTTATTTTTCGCTTCGCTTTGCCCGCATTTTTTTTCAGCAAAATAAAACGCAATGGCAAGGCAAATGGGTGACGTGAAAACCTGAAATTTAGAATTACCCGCCAGACTAAGAAGCCTTGCTGAATATGTGAATAACGGATACTCCTTATTCAGCACCGAAACAAGAATATTAGCATCAAGAAAAATTCTCATTTCCTTGATTTTAAGAATCCGTTTTTCAAATCTTTACGGCTGCGGGGTTTTGTTTTATATTCTGCATCACCTTCGGCAACCATGCTCACCCAATCAGAAACAGGAAGCTCTTCAAGGCTTTTGTAGTGGCCACTCACGATGCGGCTATACAAAAACTCTGTAAGCCTGGACAAGCTGATGTTTTGAGCATCGGCAAACTGCTTTGCTTTGTTTATGACTGCCTTGTCAAAACTTAATGTGATTTTTGCATCCATATTTTAATTTTATACGACAAAGATATAAATTTCATACGTACAATCAAAAAAAAAATCACACTTCACTTGCCAAAATACCGGATGGTTTGTCCCGCTAACCGCATTCACAAGCTATTTGCAACCCCGCCCATAAGAAGAAATAAAATTATTTTGGAGCGAATTTACCCGCTACCCTATCTTTGCACATGGCAAGAATAAATACCCCCGCACGGCGAACTAATTTACCATCAAAATTTTTCGGAGAAGGCCTCACATTTGATGACGTGCTCTTACTTCCCGCATATTCACAGGTATTACCAAGAGAAACAATTATCAAAACAAAGCTCACAAGAGAAATCACCTTAAATATCCCGATGCTTTCTGCAGCGATGGATACGGTCACCGAAGCCTCTCTGGCTATGGCTATTGCAAGAGAAGGCGGCATTGGTATTTTGCACAAAAATATGAGCATCGAAAACCAGGCAGAACAGGTGCGCAAAGTGAAAAGAAGTGAAAGCGGCCTTATTATAGATCCCATCACGCTTCATGCAGAAGCTACGATTGGCGATGCTTTAAGACTAATGAAAGAAAATAAAATCGGGGGTATTCCGATTGTTGACAATAACGAAAAACTTGTTGGCATTTTAACAAACAGGGATCTACGTTTTGAAGATGACAGGCGAAAAAAAGTCAAAGATGTAATGACAAAGGAAAACCTTATCACCGCACCTGAAGGCACAGACCTTAAAAAGGCTGAAAAAATTTTGAAAGGATACAAAATTGAGAAGCTTCCTGTCATTAATAAATCAGGCAAACTGATCGGATTGATCACTTATAGAGATATCATTCAACTGACAAGTTATCCAAATGCAGTTAAAGACGGGTTCGGCAGATTGCTGGTTGGAGCAGCGCTTGGCATCACAAATGACATGCTTGACCGGGCATCCGCATTACAGCAGATAGGCGTTGACGTGGTTTGCCTTGACAGCGCACATGGGCACAGCAAGGGTGTGATAAACGCTTTGAAAAACGTAAAAAAGAACTTCAGGAAACTACAGGTTATAGCGGGCAATATTGGCACAGCAGCAGGAGCCCTGGCATTGGCAGATGCTGGTGCAGATGCTGTCAAAGTTGGCATTGGGCCAGGCTCAATCTGCACAACAAGAATCGTGACAGGGGCAGGTGTTCCGCAAATCACAGCCATTATGGAAGCTGCATCGGCACTAAAAAATAAAAGCATACCATTAATTGCGGATGGAGGTATCCGTTATACCGGGGATATGGTGAAAGCACTTGCTGCCGGAGCAAATACCGTAATGATGGGGAGTGTCTTTGCCGGCGTCGAAGAAAGCCCCGGCGATACTATTATTTATGAAGGAAGAAAATTTAAACAATATCGCGGGATGGGCTCGATTGGCGCAATGGCTCAGGGAAGCAGCGATCGTTATTTTCAGGACGTGGAAGACGATCTGAAAAAATTAGTGCCTGAAGGCATTGAAGGCCGTGTAGCGTTCAAAGGAAACCTGAATGAAGTAGTTATGCAGTATGTGGGAGGGCTTAGGGCAGGCATGGGTTATTGCGGGGCAAAAAACATCCAGGCTTTGCAAGAAGCGCAATTTATTAAAATATCCGGCGCAGGTATGAAAGAAAGCCACGCGCATGATATTGAAATTACCAGAGAAGCTCCTAATTATAGTAGAAAATAGTGACTCTTTTTTAAGGCCACTTTCGGGTGGCTTTTTTATTCTGTAACTTTCGCAAAAAAAAATTGATGCTGGTTTTTAGCAGACTTTTATTTATTACGCTCATTTTATTTGTCAGTTCCATTTCATTTTCGCAATCTGCAGACACGTGCCGGTTGCAGGTAAGCCTGATCACCTGCGGGCCGGGAGAAGAGTTATATTCAACATTTGGGCATACGGCGATAAGAATTGTTGACAGTATAAATAAACTTGACATCGTTTTCAATTATGGAACTTTTGATGACTCTGATCCCTACTTTTACGTTAAGTTCACCCGCGGCATCATGCGCTATGCCCTTTCCGCTTATAGCTTCAGCGATTTTATGCAGGAGTACATTGCTGATAAACGCAGTGTAACAGAGCAAACACTGGAGTTGAACTGTATTGAAAAAAAACATCTGTTTGATGCTCTGAAGGAAAATTCAAGAGAAGAAAATCGCTATTATAACTACCAGTTTTATCTTGATAATTGCACCACACGAGCTAGGGATATAATCAGAAAAAATGCAACCGACAACATTTTTTTTAAGAATATATTGCCTGCAGAAGCACCGACATTCCGTGACCTTATCAATAACTACCTTGACAGCGGAAATCAATATTGGAACAAGTTTGGCATCGATTTATTGCTTGGTAGCAATTTGGATAAGCAAGCGACCAGTGAGCAGGCAATGTTCCTGCCGGATTATCTGATGAAAGGGTTTGACAGCGCATTCCGGCAACAGAAAACATTAGTCAGTAAAAAACAGACTATACTTAAAAGTGGCAAAAAAAGCATAGGCGACAAATGGCTCACGCCGCTTATTTGTTGCTCCATTCTTGCTTTCGTCTTTATTTCATTGTCATTTAGCAAAAACGAGTTGGCTCAAAAAGCATTGCATCTGGCCGATATCATTTTCTTTTTTTTAATCGGCCTCCTTGGCTTAACGATATCTTTTGTATGGTTAGCCCGGGTTGACACAGTTTGCAGAAACAACCTGAATATTTTATGGGCACTCCCAACAAATGCAGTCATGGCATTTTTTACAAAAAACAAATCAGCCTGGACAAGAAATTACTTCCTTGCAGTTGCATTCATCGCATTTATTTTGTTAATTGGCTGGGCATGGTTGCCACAACAATTGAACATTGCATTTGCTCCCTTGTTAATAATCATTTTTGCAAGAGGTGTTTTCATCAGCAGAAAAAAATGATATATGCTTGAAGAAACCTGCCTGTCTTTAAATGGCGAAAAAATATTTTACCGGAAAATAGGCAACGGCATACCAATCGTTCTTGTTCACGGCTTCGCAGAAGATGGAAATATCTGGGACAGACAGGTTGATACATTAAAAGACTATTCCCAATTAATAATACCAGATTTGCCCGGAAGCGGTAAATCCGTCTCTGTTCATTCCATCCCGTACGAATCAACTATTGATGACTATGCCGATTGCATCAAAGCCATATTGGATGCAGAAAGTATAAAGTCCTGCATAATGATCGGTCATAGCATGGGTGGTTATATAACACTCGCATTCGCTGAGAAATATGCTAAGGCGTTAAAAGGACTTGGGCTTTTCCATTCCACCGCTTACCCAGACAGCGGGGAAAAGAAAGCTTCCAGGAGAAAAAGCATTGAGTTTATTCGAAAACATGGAGCCGGGGAGTTTATAAAACAGTCCGCGCCAAATTTATTCTCCGACTATACAAAAAAAAATCATGCTGGGATGATTGAAGAGTTAATTTGCAGGTATGACAACTTTGACCCGCTTGTGCTCGTATCTTATTATGAAGCTATGATAAAAAGACCCGACAGAACGAGTGTTTTGAGAAGTTACAAAAAACCAATCCTATTCTTCATTGGCGAGAATGACAACGCCGTTCCGTTACAGCAGAGCCTTCAGCAAAGCTATATCCCGGGAATATCTTATATTCATATTCTTGAAAATGCTGGGCATATGGGAATGTGGGAAGCAACAAATGACGTAAATAATTTCCTGACAGCTTTTATAAAAAATGCTGCTCTATGATTCGTAAACTGATGAAATTAGGGTTTATTTTTCCTTCTTTGCTTGTCGCTTTTTGCTCTTTTGCCCAAAATCAGGCATGTCCGATCAATATTAATTTCTCGACTGGAAACCTTACACATTGGTTTGCTTATACAGGTAACAATGCAAATGGTAATGGCCCAGGTGCTATATTGGCAAGATTTGATTCAACTGCAGCAGCTCCCGCCGGAACAATCGGTGCAGTGGCAATTCCTGAATATAACCTTCCTTCCGTTAGTGGTATTCAGGTAATTACAAACGCAACATTCGATCCTTATGGCGGATTTCCTACCGTACCAACTATTAACGGTTATCAATATAATTATTCAATATTACTGGGCTCGACGTCTGTCACAACCAATTGTTCAAGTTCAGGTGCAAAGGGAGGGTATATTCGTGGGGTAAGTTACAGAATAAACGTGCCTGCAAGCCCCTCAACACAACCTTATACCATGACCTATGCCTATGCAATGGTTCTTGAAAATGGTGCACACCCTTCAAATCATCAGCCCTTGATTTCAGCTACCGTGGCTACAAATGATAGCATTATAACTTGTGCATCTCCTCAGTATTATCTGCCAACCACTGGTGGAAACGCAAATGGTGGTGGTGCCGCTTTAGATAGCGCCGCAGCTGAGGCAAATGGGTTTTTTGTTAGCCCAAGGCCATCCCCGAATTCTAATCCGAATAATTGCCAGCCAAATGCCCCGCATTTGCAGGACGTTTGGACAAAAGGTTGGACTGAAGTTACATTTGACCTTTCCCCATATCGCGGGCAACAGGTAACTCTAACTTTTGAAGCAGATAACTGCGTGCCAGGCGGCCATTTTGCGTATGCATATGTTGCGCTGAGAAATACCTGTGCAGGTCTCCTGATAAGCGGCGACTCTGTTGCATGCATCAACGGCACCACTAATTATTCTATCCCTGCCCTGGCAGGAGCCACTTATCAATGGCTTGTGCCGGGCGATTGGGTCATCAACTCAGGCAGCAATAGCAATGTTATCAATGTGACAGTTGGACAGCAAAATGGCGTTATCATTGCAAAAGAACAAAACAGTTGCGCTGATCTCGCAGATACCTTACCAGTCAAAACAAACCCGCCAACCATACCTGGCAGTCTTTCTTCGGATGCAGAAGTTTGCGCAGGCAATAATTCAACATCATTAACATTGAGCAAAAACAATGGCAGC
>Ga0302191_10002370_pt1 | contig 11788 bp, 8 predicted proteins | sample II_Bog_E3_1_FD_198775 | JGI IMG/M metagenome (GOLD analysis project Ga0302191, IMG submission 198775) | Peat permafrost microbial communities from Stordalen Mire near Abisko, Sweden - II_Bog_E3_1 | ecosystem: Environmental > Terrestrial > Soil > Wetlands > Peat | place: Sweden: Abisko, Stordalen...
CCGTAAATGCCTTATAAAAGATGAAACCGGGGCAAAGAAAGTAAAACAGGTGGTTGCAAATGGAGTCCTGACTTCCGTTTATCTCCAGCTGCCACGTAAAGGACAACTTTACCGGCTGATATTATTCAACGAGACCTTTACTCCGATAGAAAAAATTACTCTGATTTATATCGAATCAAAAAACGATTCAGAAGATGTATTGAAATTAATTCTAAAAAAGAAGTAAGTATAAACTATTAAAAATTAAACGCTATGAAAAAATTCATTCCATTAATTCTGGGATTCTTAATCGGATGCTTGCCTGTGCTTTCTGCCGAAGGAACACAAAACGATACCACCGTCCATTTTAATAAAAAGCTTATCCAGGTACAGGACAGTGTCGGGCAAGTGAAAATTAAGGTATTCGATACTGATTCTGTTCCATATAAATCTGTTTATGAAGGGATTTTTAGTGACGGTAAAAGTTATGAGAAATGGACTGTCATGGAGGAACTGGGTATTCAGTTGCCTTTTCTGAATAATAAATACAGAAAGTCTCATCACAACTATTCCATGAAGGCTCACTGGTCGGGAATAGGATGGGGTTTTGCAAATATAGCCGATAGGAACAATAATATTAACAATATCAATGGTATATCACTGAAATCAGAATCAACAAATGAATTTTTTATTAATCTGTTTGAAAAAATTCTTCCGGTTTACAGAAATGTCATTGGCCTGACAACAGGGGTTGGTTTCGACTGGCATAATTATTACCTGGATATGAATACCCATTTACTTGAAGTGGATGGGATTACCAATGTGTATCCTGCCCCGGCCGGTATAAATTACGATTACAGCCGGCTTCGAACCTTTCACATTACGGTACCATTATTTCTTGAATGGCAACCAACTTTCGGTAAGAACCATGAACTTTTTGTCACAGGAGGAGTTATCGGAGGCGTTAATACCTTTGCTGACTACAAAATCAACTATGTAGATGCAAATGGAAATACAGTTACAAAAGTTGAAAGCAACGGCTTAAACACTGCCCCTCTATCGCTTGATTTCTGCGGACAAATTGGATATGGTTCCCTCAATGTATATGCCAAATACTCTCCTTTCAGTATTTTTCAATCCGGCAAAGGGCCCGATGTCAGGGCAGTCTCAGTGGGTATGGTGTTGAATTTTTAAATACTGTCATTTTGCTTGTAATTTATTGGAACAACAAAGCGTCTGACCGTTTCTTTTACGGTCTGACGCGTTGCTTACAAATCGATAGGATTTGATTAACAGAACAGTAACACTTTTATTTAATCAAAAAATCAGAATTCTCCCCAGCCCTTTAAAATCAGGATTCTACCGGGTTTGTTGTAACAAATATTAAAATATAAATATCTCACCACAAAAGTAACAGAAGGACAAAAAAATGAAAGAAAAAAAGGAAGATCAAAATACAAAAAGAAAACAAAAGTATTGATTCATAACTAAACGTATATATTTTGAGAAAATTCTTTTTTTCCTTTTTGATAATATCCATCAATAGAGATCATTATATAAATTTTATAATTACATAGTTTTATCTTTCATCTTATTTTCCTTTTGTAGCATTTGTTGTTATATGTTTTTTCCTTTCTTCTTGTTTTCTTTTGTGACTTTTTTGGATATGATTTTTTTCTTTCTTCCTGTTCCCCTATTGTGGTTATGTATTTATTTTGGTGGTTAGTTTTCTTCTTCACACGAAAACCCGTTTTACCAGAATTATAAATGATAATTTTAAAGTTGGTTAGTAACACATTATGTGGGCATTACATAAATACCTTATTTTTGTTTTTACCCCCTACTATATAACTTGTTGTAACAGGTTGTAAATCATGGGTTAATTAATTATCCTTTTCAAGACTTCATAGTTATCTCAATTGTTGTTCGATCTCTGATCGTGGGGACTTAGTAGAATATTAAGTTAAATACACCTTGCCCTTATTCCCTTCTATTTCCCTGTGTTTCAAATTATAAGTTTATACAATTTTCAATTCTCTTTTTACACAATTCCATAGGAGAGGGTGATAGAACTTTGAATTGCTGAAGTTTCATTAAAAATAAAATAGGACATTATTTATTTCCAATCACTTCACTTCTCATAATTCCTTTTTTCAGGATACGGTCGAATAACTTTAACAGTGATTGGATGTATGTAAAAATGTATATATTTGCGCATAAATTAGTATGAAAATCCGTATAAGTTATTTAACTAAACTAACATGATGAATTTAATACAAAAGTATGGTAAGACAGCTCTGATTGCCGGTGCTTCAGAAGGCATTGGAGCTGCTTTTGCAACTCATATGGCAGCCGAAGGGATGGATCTTGTGCTGATAGCACGTCGAATAATTCCCTTGCAACAATTTGCAGATGATCTTGAAAAAGCATATCCTGTCAGGGTGACCTGCATTTCATGCGATTTGTCGGATAAAAATGCCACTCATCTGATAGAAGATGCATTGAAAGGGAAAGAGATAAATCTTGTTGTATACAATGCAGCGTTATCGTATATCGGACCGTTTATTAAAAACTCACCCGATTTTCACCTTCAAATGGCTCAGATAAATATGCTCACTCCATTGAACATGCTTCATACATTTGGTGGAAAGATGCTTGCAAAAGGGAAGGGCGCCATAGTATTAATGGCTTCATTAGCCGGTTTCCAGGGAAGTGGATACTTAACCATGTATGCAGCAACAAAAGCTTATAACAGGATATTGGCAGAAAGCCTTTGGTATGAATGGAAAAACAGCGGGGTTGATGTGATAGCCTGTTGTGCCGGCGCTACTTCAACACCTAATTTCAAGAATTCAAATCCCGAAAAAGCAGGATTTTTCGCTCCAAAAGTACAAACTCCGGACGAAGTGGTTACCGAATGTCTCAAGGAAATAGGGAAACAACCTTCTTTTATTTCAGGGACAGGGAATAAAGTCGCATCTTTTATTATGAAGCTACTTCCACGCAAAATGACTGTTACGATTATGGGCGATAATACTAAAAAAATGTATAGGTTATAATGTAAACAGTCTGTTCATTTTTAGTTGATTATACCAGGCTAGTTGTTGAAAAATTAAATAAATTTCTCACCACAAAACAAAAGGAATTACAAAATATAGAACCATAATAGTTCTCAATTAACGCTGAAATGTCTTCGACGATGTCAGGTTGTTCTCTCATGAAACAAACCGCCCCAAGCCCCTAAAGTGGATGTAGATTACTACCATCTCATTAACTTTTATTTCCAAAATGTTTAAAAACTTTCAGATATCACTCTTTACATCCCCTTTAGGGGCTTGGGGCATTACATTCAGCATATAATTTTATTTCATCCGTCCGTAGAATAAAGAGTTCCTATGAAATAAATTAACCACACATTAGATACAAGAGGACATAAGAATAAAATGAAAAGTATTAACTACTGTGGTCAATTTGTATTAAATTGTAAATGAATAAATTGTAAATAATTACTGTGGTTAGTTCTTAATTTTGGTAAAGTAGTTAATAGATAAATGGTATTATCCGGTAAGGCACTTTTTGTTTGTATTCATCCCACAACTCCCCGTACTTGAGCACACAGCGTTTATCATCGTCAATCTGGCGGGGAAATAATAAAACCACATAATACAACGGATACAACCATGGCCATATCAGGGTTGGATAACCCGTACACAGGATAATACCTGTACCCATAAGTATTTCACCCAGATAATTCACATGCCTGCTTATTCCCCAAAAGCCATTGACCAACAACTGATTATTACCGTCGGTAATTGTTTCGGGCACTATCCCCAGAAATGCTTTCTCAGGATTCTTTTTAAAAAAATACTTCTGCATGTTGGCACCACGCGATAATCCCCAACCGACAAAGAAAATAAGCACGTATATTCCTAATAACCAATGTGGAGTATTTGGGTTGGGTAAATTTATAGTAGACCACAATGAGATGGCATAAAAATAAGGATAAAACACCAGGCAGCCCCACCCTAATTTGAAACCAACCCTCTCAGCAAACAAATCGTAGGTATACAGATGTACTTCCTCGAATGTCATGTAATCGATCACAAAGTAGGTAAGTAATATGGCTGTCAGATAGATACCCTGTGAAGCCTGGGCTCCGTAAACCATCCAGTGATGAGCTGCAAAGCTCAGTGTATTCAACTCCAGAGTTATGGCACCCACCAGATACAACCACATTTTGGCATCAATTCTACCGTTCCAGAATTGAAGATTTTCGATTCTTCCTAAATAGAAATCTGTCCAGAAGGACTTTTTTACGGATGGATAAGGAATAACAACAGCTAAACTAAAAAAAATTCCAAAGGTAAATGCGCCTGACAATTCAAACCAACGATAACGATACAACCAATCATAAGAGATTAAATCAAATCGGCCTAAAAGGTACCATACCATCACTGCAACTAAGAACACAACAATGCCATTTAGCCGGTACGTCATTTTTTCGGTTGAATCAGGTTTTGTTATATACCCTTTTACCCAATGTCCGGGCAAAAAACCATTTAAAATAAATAAAGCAAAGTAGAGCAAAGTCGGAACAAAGAATGCTACTGTTTTATCCATAATCAAATTAGTTAAATAGAACGTAAGAGCAAAGAACAAAGAACAAAGACATTAATCTGTCATATATTCTATCTTGGTTCTTGGTTCTTCATTCTTTAGAAAATGAAAGCGGAAGCAATACTCACAACTACAAGTACAGAGAAACCAATGACAACTCTCCAACGAATAGCCTGACTTCCCAATATAACAGAATAAATCATTTTTATCAGGCTATTACTTGCCGTGGCTATAATCGTAGCGTTGACAATGGTTATTACCTGCAGGTTTCCTCCCACATGCTGGAAAAGATTTAAAATGTAAGGATCAATATCGGTAACTCCTACGATAAATGAAAGGATATTTACACCTGTATTCCCGTAATTGGTAATTACGAAATTGGTTAGTATGGCAAAAAAACCAAACAACAATCCGAAGATGATAGCTGTTTTAAACTCCAGGGGATGTTGTTGTTTGTTTTCATTGATTTTTTCAGGAGTCTTTTTTTTAATTTTAAATTGCATGATCCCAATGTATACAAGGAGTACAACAACGAAAACCGAAAAGTACGGGATTAACCTCACAGCTACATCTTTATTGAATATAAATGCGAGTATCAGTATCCGGAGGTACATCATACCGGTTGCCCCAAATATACCTGAAATGATTTTCACATCATCGTTTTCTTCCTTGCTCCGGCGTGACAGGATGATGGTAGTGGCTGTGCTGCTATACATTCCACCCAGTATGGCTGACAAAATAATTCCTGAGTTGGGGAACACGAACTTCTGAAGCAGATAACTTAAATAAGATATCCCCGACACCGCCACGATGGATACCCAGATTTGAAACGGCGAGATATTAATGGTGGCCGAAATGGGTGTATGTGGAAGCGAAGGAAGGATAATTCCGGCAATGATAATGAACTTGGCCAGAAGTGTGAACTCATCCCTGTCGAACTTTTTGGAAATATTGAAAAGACTTTCCTTCATCTCCACCACGATCAGTATAGTCACTACGACCAACATAACCAGCCATAGCGGTTCCAACATCACCAGCGGGGTCAGACAATAGGTTATCATGGCGATGACAATAGAAGTAAAGCCCCATTGGTTTCTGATTTTGATCTTTTGGAAATAATATATCCCCAGCAAAGCCGACACGATCACTCCTCCCCCATAAAAAAGTACCAACGAATCTGGCATTACTGTATAAAGGATATATCCCAGGATACCAATCATGGTAATAGTACGATCGGTCCCGAACAACGATTCAGCCACCGAGTCTATGTGAAGCCTCCTTTGTTCGAGTCCTATCAGTAGTGAAAATAGCACTACCAGTAAGAAGTGAATGAGTTCTTTGGGGATTTGTGACAGTATATCCATAGTAGATGTATTATGCGCGCCAAAGTTATGCAAATCTTTTATAAAAACAATTGATCTTATGATTTCGTTCACATCCGGATTCGGTAAGAGGATAAATAAGCGATAAGGATTCCTATTTGATTCCTTATATAAACCGAACTTATTTCTACTTTTACAAAATCCGTTTTTGTTTTTCAAAAGCAGTGACCCTGTCATTCTTCCATTTAACAGAATCTGCGTCTAACCCCCCGATAGCCCCCGATAGCTATCGGGGCAGGATCTTTTACGGTTTGACGCATAACAGGGATAAGCAACAAAATTGGATGAATAAGACACTTGTGTTAAGTTAATTTGAAAATGAATCAATTTGAAAATCTGAAAATGAAATAAATCAATGATGGTTGATTAACTACATACATGTAATTATCTGAAAACTGAACTAAATGGAGATTTGGTTTTGGCTTTTTCGGGACTAAAAACAATTTATTTCCAACCGAAAGGGGAAAAAAGGTTAAGCGAAAGGATATCCTGAGCGTAACCTATGAGTAACCTGTCTGTAACCTGTCTGTAGCCTGTCTGTAACCTGTCCTTGTGAAAATAATAAATAAGAAAATAATAAGAATCTAAAAAGTATATAATAAGATTCTATATAGAATCTTATTATTATCTTATTATTACCTTATTATATCCTTTTTATTAACTTATTACAGGATAGGCTACGGACAGGTTACGGACAGACTACTTAATGGCTATCCCTTCACCAGACTTTCGGTTTGTGAACGGTTGACATAAGCGTTCAAATACAAATCAATCAAAGACTTAAATAATTATGAAATATGAAATAACCAAAATCTTTTCATCCCCAAAAGAAAACGCAAAAGAGATAACCACACTTCTTACCTGTCGGAATTAAGGTTATCTCTTTTGTGTCTTGTGTTCAATTGTGGTTATGTATTTTGTGTTCTCGTATGTTTGTTCTTTGAAATATTTGATATAAAATTATTGATTTATTGTTTTACTTATTTGGCAATTATGATTTGTGTTAAGGTCATTGAACCTGTACAAAAGTTTATAATACCAATATAGTAAAAGTCGGGAAATAATCTGGTTCATGAAACCGTATTGACGAGACTGATGTTGCTATATTTTTAATGTGAAACAAATTTAATTTTATTTATTATGAAACTTTATTTAGGAGGAGATGCCAGCAAGGGTTACACCGACTGGGTAATAATCTCGGAAACAAAGAAAAAATTATTGGATAACTTCCAGTTGGATGACACTTTTGAGGGTCATAATCAACTTTACAATGCGATTAAAAGTTGCGTTGACAAGTATCCGAATGTCGAAATTTATGCTGCCCTTGAAAGCACCGGAGGCTATGAAAGCAACTGGTTAAACACTCTGAAGGGCTATCAAAAAGCATTCAACATTCAGGTTGCTAGAGTAAATCCCCTGGCAGTTTTTCATGATAGCAAGGCAAATATGACCAGGACTGTTACCGATGCTGTAAGTGCATTAAGCATTGCGGAATATCAGATAAATCATCCTGACAAAATCAGGTACGAACAGGATACCAGCTGGAAATCATTACGGCGCCATTGGAACTTTGTAGAGCTTCAAAAGAAACAACGGGTGCAAACTATTAATCAGTTGGATGCGCTTTTGTATAGTGCAAATCCAATGCTATTGACTTATAAGACGGACAAATTGTCCAATTGGTTGCTTGAGGTTATCATCCAATATCCAACTGCAAACCTATTGGCAAAGGCATCGGCTGAAGAGCTATCAAAGATACCCTATTTGTCTTTATCAAAAGCAAAAGAAATAATTGCAGGCGTGCAAAAAAGTGTTGCTTCTGCCACCGATGAAAACACCGGGGTGCTGATAACGCAAATAGCCTTGCAAATCAAGATGTTTGACCAGACGATAGAGAGTCAAATGTCATTGATTGAAAAGGAAATGATTTGCCCGGAAATTGATATTTTGAAAACTTTTAAAGGAATAGATACGACCTCTGCTATAGGCCTGGTTCTTGAGATTGGAGCCGTTGAACGATTTTATTGTGTAAAAAGTATTTGTTCCTTTTTTGGTTTAAACCCTAAATTCAAGCAAAGCGGAGACAAAATTATTGGTGTACGAATGAGCAAGCTGGGAAGCAAAAACATGCGTAAGATACTCTTTAATATCGCTATGGGAGCAATTGTTCATAATCCATTGATTTATGAAGTCTATCAACGTAAATTATCCGAAGGTATGTCAAAAATGGCTTCCATAGGGGTTTGTATGCATAAGATATTAAGAATCGTTTATGGAATGTTGAAAAACAAGAAAGCTTTTGATGCCCAGGTTGATAAACATAACGCTAGTCGTTCGACAAGTAAGCAAGATGAAAAAAATCAACTAAAGAATGCATACATTGTAAAAACGCGTCGTTTTCAGGAGTATGATCAGAATGCACCAATTTCGATAAGGCAAACAAAAAAAAGGAAGGAGCACGTTTTGTCCCAATGTGAAATAGAATCACACGGTGCGGGATCCACACACTCCTTCTGAATTTCGTTTTATTAAAATCCGAATAAATTTCACTTTTAGAGGAAGCAGGACAAATGCCCACTCCCCCTGCAAGTCTTATATGGATTTTTTTCAATAACAAAATTAGAAAAGAAAATTTCCCGATATTCAATAAGTCAAAGAACTTTATGTTTTTTTATATTAAAAAGAATACACTTTATACGAAATAACTTTTGTGGTTTTTTCTTTCTTCTTATTTTTGTAGTTAGACTTTTTTCTTTACATTAAAACCAGTTGTACCATTCTTTCTATTTTGAAACAATTGAACTAAAAGTCTTTTTTCCTTTCAGATAATATTCCAATACAATGCTTCCCTGAAATATTTCGCTTTTGAGATCAGTCGTTGATAATAAGATATTTTGTTTTCTTTTTTCTTCAAAATCAGGACGCATAGTTAAAAAATCCCTCCGTGCTTTGAATATACTTTTTGCATAGTCAAACTTACCTGTCAGAATATATTTGATAGCTGCAGAATAATCAAATACCGATCGCCAGAACATAGTTTTACGCAGCAGCCCGGCAGATAGGTTTTTGTACAACATCAACAGGTTATTCCTGAAATTAAGATAGATTTTATGCGGACTTTCATACCCTAATGCTCCACCACCGACATGAAATACGGAACTTTCAGGGTTGCATACAATCCTGTATCCTCTGCTTTTCAATCGCCAACAGAGGTCAATTTCCTCCATATGGGCAAAAAACTCATCATCCAACCCTCCTGCCTGCCTGTAGATGTCAGAACGTATAATAAGACAGGCACCTGTGGCCCAGAAAATATCAGCAATGCTGTCATACTGATTGCTGTCTTTTTCAGCATACCCCACTATACGCCCACGACAATAGGGGAAACCGAACCTGTCGATATATCCTCCGGCGGCACCTGCATGTTCAAAACGGGTACGTTGATCATATGAAAGAATCTTAGGTTGACAGGCTGCTACTTCCTGATGGGCATCCATATAAGTCAGCAAAGGTTCCAGCCAATGGGGTGTTACTTCCACATCCGAATTTAACAGGATAAAATAATCAGCTTCGATCTGTTCAAATGCTTTATTATACCCTCCGGCAAATCCATAATTTTTATCAAACGCGATGGTCCTGATAGAAGGAAATTTTTCGTTTAACAGCATTAATGACGAATCGGTGGATGCATTATCTGCTACTATGATTTCAACACCCGGCATTGTAGTGTTTTCAATTAAAACCGGTAGAAATTGCCGGATAAAATTTTCACCATTCCAGTTCAGAATAACGATTGCTGTAGACATTAATTTTTTATTTTGGTTAGGCTATTAATATTTACCAGTAAAAATAAATTGATCTATTCTTTTGTTTTTAAATCGAGTCATTTATTTTTAATGATTATCGGCTTTTGTACCCATAGTTCATGTTGTTTTTTTGTAATGATTAGATCATCGGATCATTATCCAAATAAACATTTTTATTGATAATTACTCCGTAGGAGTATTAAGACTTACATCATTCTTTCGCTGAAATTTCCAACGTTTATGTGACCACAGCCAGAATTCGGGATGGGCTTCAATTGATTTTTGAAGTAACTTCATGTATTTTTCAGTAATCACAAATTCGCCGGTTTTAGTAGGTTCAAGTGAAACCGGAATAAATTCACAATGATAATAGCCCCGTTTAATCCGCTTAATATCGGCATAAAAAACAGGATAATCAAATTTTCTGGCCAGTTGTTCAGTGCCTGTAATGGCTGGTGTATCCTGATGTAAAAAAGAAGTCCAGTAATGAAGATTTCGTCCGTTAGGAGTCTGATCGGATATCATCCAAAAATTACCTACTTCTTTTTCTTTTTTTAAACGGAACATGACTCTGAGTAAATCGTTTTTTTCGATTAAATCGGCACCGTATTTCGACCTTAATTGATAAATAAGTTTGTCGAACCTGCTATTTCTCAATCGCTTGTAAATAGGATTTGAAGGATAATTCTCCTGTGAAAACAATTTAAAAGCCAACGTCCACTCCCAGTTTCCATAATGGGCAGTCATGATCATGACACTTTTTCCCTGTTTATTTTGCTCCAGGATTTCCTCTAAATTACCAAAAGTCATCCTGCGTTGAATTTCTTTTTCGCCAATATGCATCTCGTAAATTGTTTCGACGAATAAATCGCAAAAGAACCGGTAGAACTTAATTTCGATCTGCCGTATTTCTTTTTCCGTTTTATCAGGAAATGACTTTGTAAGATTCGTCCGTACAACTTTTCTTCTGTATCTGACAATATAATAAACCACCGGAAAGCAAATATCAGAAAAAAGATACAGGATACGAAGTGGAATCCACGTAATGATCCAGATGAAAGCATATAAAATATAAAACATAGACTATTGATATGATTTAAATCTAAAGTTTCGCAGGAGTTTAAACACAATTTAAAAGGGGATAAACTTCTGCTTATTTTATTAACTCCCCTAATTTGAAAGACTTTACATTACATGATTAAAAAAAGCTAAACAGCCATTTTTAGGACATTCACTTGTTTGATTTTTTTTAATGCCATTAGCATTACATTGTATTGCATTTCATATTTTTCGTTGCCAAGTATTCGTTCCATTAATTCATCGATATCTATTTCACAGAGCTCCATAAGTAGATTGATTATTTCAAGGATAACGACATTCAACCTTTCCCACAACGTGAATTCAAAAAGTTGCTTTTGAGTTTTTCTAAACAGCTCTCCCATTGTTTGGTATGAATTAAAACGTTTTTCTAATGTAAGAACTGTATGTGTTATCAAGGTAATTGTCAATGAAGCAATTTGAGCGTCAAAATTTGTACTCTGATTTTTTCCTAACATCAAGTATTGTTTGCATTCCTTGAAAAACACTTCTATGCTCCAACGAATCTTGTAAATATCCATCATTTCTGCAAAATTTAACTTCAGGTTGGTAGTGAGAACCGCCCTAAAATTTCCCTTTGTGCCATATTTTATGAGAAAAAGTCTAAAATCAACATTTTCAAATTGAACGGTTACATCTATATACCTACATTTGAATTTTCGAGAATAATGTGATGTTTTCCGTTCCAACAAAGCTATTAACCCACTGGTAGTATATAACTTACCTTTATAGTCAAATTTATGTCTATTCATTACAACCATACCCAAAAAATGAACTGTTCCTTTGAGCAAAGTTCTCACTACTTTTATTAATTCTATGCAGGTAAACCAACTATCAGTAAGTACATAATCAACTCTTAATCCCAATTTATCAGCCCTTTTGAGCATTTTGATGGCGCAATCAATT
>Ga0302191_10002372_pt1 | contig 11787 bp, 10 predicted proteins | sample II_Bog_E3_1_FD_198775 | JGI IMG/M metagenome (GOLD analysis project Ga0302191, IMG submission 198775) | Peat permafrost microbial communities from Stordalen Mire near Abisko, Sweden - II_Bog_E3_1 | ecosystem: Environmental > Terrestrial > Soil > Wetlands > Peat | place: Sweden: Abisko...
CGGACATTTGGCATTCATCGACTTCGAGTTCCACTACGACGCAGGTCACTTTCACCGGCCAACACTTCGGAACCGCACAACCCTCACTTGGCTTTTCTCAGGGCGGCATCAGCGTCACATCCTATGCAAGCTATAGCGACACGCAGATCGTGGCGAATATCACAGTGGCTCAGAACACTCCTACCGAATCGGTGGAAGTAACCGTCACGAACAATGGCTATGGCAACAGCGCATTCAACGGCTCAGGCGCCGGTCAGTCGCCCACAAGTGCCCAGGCAAACGCCACCGTGCTGCCACTATCTTCGTCATGTCCGACAACGATCACAGTCGGTAATGGAACGGTTGAGAAACTCCTGCCGGGCAGCTTGACTGGGGTGGGTTCCTTCTTCCCTATGACGGTCGGCCCAGGCACTGCAAATTACGACGGCACGCCAATCTATGAGACGGTGACGCCAAAAACATCTGGCACTACCTGCCCAACGAGCATTACCTCAGGAATATGTCAAGGAATGACCGCTCCGTTCTCAGTTGGAAGCGCCGATACATTTAACGGGACTCCCGCGCCAGCAACACAAAATGTATTCTGGGACCAGCATGTTCTCGAAGCGAATTTCAACATGCTTACGACAGACAATAAGGGCGCGAGTTGCCAAATTGTCTGCACGCAGACGTATCAATGCGGAGACATGAATGTAGGCAACGGTTTTACCATTACTTTAAGTTTGACCCCTGGGACTGCTAACTCGATCCCAATCACAGTTGTAACGGCCACCAAGGCTGCTAACTGATTCTGGAGTGACAAACATGATGAATCATCAGACCACCTTGTTGATTGGGGCTATGGCCTGTTCTGTTCTGTGGATCCCCGCCGTTGCCCAGAACTCAAGCCAGGCAGCTGGCCAGCGCCCAACGCAAGCTGCTTATCAATTGCGCTCTCTTGGCATTGAGCTCTCGAAACAGTCCCTCGTTGCCGCATTAGCAAACAGCGACCCGAAAATAAGGGCGCTCGCTGCAGCTCAATTGGGCCAGGATCACGATCCCGATGCGATACCGCCGATTGAGTACGCTCTCTCTGTCGAGAAAGACGTTAAGGCGCGCATTGGAATGGCCTCCGCATTGGGGTCATTCCATGACCCCAAAGGAGTAGACCACCTTCAGACGATGTGCAAAGATACTGCACTGCCAATCGAGGACGTTATCGAAGTTGTCCAGGAAATTCAGATTGCTGGATCATCAAGCGCAGGGTGCGCAGACATTATCCTCGGCTCTCTTAATCGGGCTCAGGACATTGACTATCGCGCTGTTATTGTGACACTTTTGCCTGGCATGTACCGCGGGGTTCCCGGCGGCCAATCCGACCGAATAATCAGCAGCCTTGAGGAATTACTCGTCGACGATACTCAACAACAGTCGGTACGCGCGGGTGCAAGTCGCGCCCTCACTGAGATCGGATCTCGATCTTCGGTCGAAGTCATCCGGGGTGCCATGTTGCGGGAGAAAGATCCGCGAATGCGATCAGGTTTTCAGAGCGATTTGAACTCCCTCGCGTTCACCCAGGATCGGGCTCAGATTGATGGCCTCTTCGTTCAGATCGGCGTCGCCGAGACATCGACGGCAGCTCTTGCGGAGCTCAAGGGGCTCGCCCAACAAGATCCGGAATCGCGGCAGTACATAGCGAATCGTCTCCCGTCGTTGATTGCAATTGCCGCAAAGGGGGATCTCCAGCTTTGGATAAGTTCACTGCGCTTAGCCACCGAACTGAAGATTGTCGAGGCTGTGCCGGTTTTAACAGATCTCCTAAGGTTCGACAACAGAGGGGGTCCAACGAACCTCAGTGCGGCTGTGCGCCTTTATGACGATCCTGTCGCAAAGGCTCTCTCAGAGATAGGCGAGCCCGCGACGGATTCGGTTGCGGGACTTTTCCGGGACGGTGACCCACCCACACGGCGACGAGCAGCCGTGGTGCTCTCGAATATCGGCACGGTCAAGGCTCATGAGGCTCTTCGACTTCAAATCGAGAAGGAACCCGATCCCGAACTGAAAGCTTTCATCCAGAGAAAGCTGAATTGAGGACGGAGTGTCTATTTTTGGTATTCCGTCCTTGCTTTTTTGGGAGGATCGTACGCGCATAATAGTAATTTTGGCCTTGGCGATGAGTACAATGCCCTCTCAGGCACAGCCTGCGGGAGTTATCAATGCGAAGGTCGTTGACCAAAGCGGGAACCCTGTGACCGGCGCGGTTGTGCAGATGGAATCAGCCGACGGAAGGATTCTGGCAGCGGCGATCCCCGAATGCCTCACGGATGAGACCGGTGCATGCTCGCGCAAAGACCTTCCATTTGGAAAGTATCGCGTAACCGCCATGAAGAAGGCCGACGGTTATACGGACGTGACCTTCAGTTTATATGGACACAACACGAAGCCGTTGACTGCGGAGATAACCCCAGATGCTCCGGCTGCAAGTCTTTCGGTCAAGCTGGGTCCGAAGGCCGCGTCCATAACCATCAATGTTGTTGACGATGCCACGGGTGCCAGAGTCGGCAACCCGACCGTCATTTTGCGCCTTGCATCCGCACCAAATGTCTTCATTTCGTCTGGGCTGCATTCTGACTCCAGGATTCTCATTCCACCCGACGAAGACATCCTGGTTGAAGTCTCCGCGGAAGGCCACCAGCCGTGGCGAATGGAGATGCAACCCGGTGCGGCCCACCCAAATGCCTTACACCTTCACTCAGAGGAAACAAGAGAATTCGAGGTTCGTCTGCCGCCGAAGTAGTTGGCGGGTGGCCCCGGTCTCTAACCACAAAAGGGGGGCCCCCGGTCCCTCGTCCGCCGCGGCGGAGGGACCGGGGAGTGCCATGCGATCCCGGCCGACTCCTGTGCCGGCATTCAACCCATTCCCACGTGCAACCGCACAGCAAACAAAATCCAAATAAATCACCCATTATCAGCAGGTTAAGCCGCTATCCCATGTGAAATCAGCGCGTTTTCAAAAGAAATGACAATTTCTCTGCAACCCACTTGCTCGATTAATCAAACTCTCCACAACCGAAACATCTCGCAAAGGCTGCCCGCAAGGTACGTGTCTCAACGAGTCGCAACCACAGGTTCGACCCTTTTGCGTGTTTTGTAACCACTTGAGCAGCCTATTTCCCTAGGGTGCGCACCCCTCCGATTGAACGTTTGCAGCCTGGTTTTCTGATCCCTGTTCCCTGTTCCCTGATCCCTGCCTCTTCCCCTGTCGTACCATGGAATTGAGAGCCCATGGCCGACGAAGACCAGAACAAACCCAAGCCGCGGGACGAAGACCCGGTCGGTAAAGTCTATGACTCCCGCCTGATACATCGCCTCGCTCACTATCTGCGCCCCTACTGGATCCAGGCCACTATTTCCGCCATTGCCGTCAGCCTCAAATCCGTCTCCGACGTCACCGGCCCCTACCTCGTCAAAGTCGCCATCGACCGCTATCTCACCGGCAACCTCAGCCCAGACACCAACTGGCTCACCCGCCGCCTACCCACCGATCCCTACGCAGGAATTACCGAGCTCGCCGCCATCTACCTCGTCGCGCTTCTCTCGGCCTATCTATTTGAATTTATTCAGGTTTACCTCATGCAGTGGACCGGCCAGAAGATCATGTTCGACCTCCGTCGTGACATCTTCCGCCATATGCAACGCATGCACATCGGCTTCTTTGACAACCACGCCGTCGGCCGCCTCGTCACCCGCCTCACCTCTGACGTTGACGCCATCAACGAGATGTTCACCGCGGGCGTCCTCGCCATCGTCGACGACTTTTTCAACCTCACCTTCATGGCCATCGTCATGCTCAAGATCAACTGGAAGCTGGCGCTTATCGCCTTCGCCGTCCTCCCCCTGATCCTGATCGTCACGCGGCTATTCCGCGACAGCGTCCGCGAGAGCTATCGTCGTGTCCGTGGCGCTATCGCCCGCATCAACAGCTTCACCCAGGAACACATCTCCGGCATGGCCGTCGTCCAGCTTTTCAACCGCGAGCAGCGCGCCTACGACGACTTCGAAGCAGTCAACAAGCTCCACATGATCGCCTTCAAAGACACCATCTTCGCCTACGCCCTCTACTACCCCGCCGTTGAAATTCTCTCCGCCATCGCCATCGCTCTCGTCATCTGGCGCGGCGGCTTCGGCGTCCTCAACGGAGCGGTTACCATCGGCGTTCTCGCCATGTTTATCCAGTATTCGCAGCGCTTCTGGCGCCCCATCCAGGATCTCAGCGATAAATTCAACATCATCCAATCCGCCATGGCGGCATGCGAGCGCATCTTCAAGCTCATGGACACGCCGCCAGAGATCGTGAGCCCGGCCGAGCCCATCCCCGGCGACGGAAGCAATCGCATCGAGTTCCGCCACGTCTGGTTCACGTATCAAACACTCACGGACGAACAGAAAGCCGCAGTCGCCGCAGCTCAGTCGAAGAGTGTAGCGCAGGTCTCCAGACCGGCTGTAGCAGTTACATCCACGCTACCGGTCGATAGCCCTCCTGACTCCGCCGCCCTCGCCGCGCTCAAAGACATTGAATGGATTCTGAAGGACGTCTCGTTCACCGTCGAGCCCGGCCACACCGTGGCCATCGTCGGCCATACCGGCGCGGGAAAAACTACTCTTACCAGCCTCATGATGCGCTTCTATGACGTCACCGCCGGCCAAATCCTGCTTGACGGCGTTGACCTTCGACTGCAGGATCTCAACGCGCTGCGCAAACACTTCGCCGTCGTTCTGCAGGATCCATTCCTGTTCACCGGTACGCTGGCAGAGAACATACGCCTTGGCAATGAAGAGATCACAGCCGAGGGTCTGCGCCAGGCCGCCCGCGATGTCAACGTGCTCGACTTCATCGAGACGCTTCCCAACCAGTTCGACGAGCCCGTGCAGGAGCGCGGCAACTCGCTCTCAACGGGTCAGAAGCAACTCATCAACTTTGCCCGCGCTCTTGCCTACAATCCCCGCATTTTGATTCTCGACGAGGCCACGTCCAGCGTCGATACCGACACGGAACTCCGCATTCGCGGCGCACTCGAGCGCATGGTTGAAGGCCGCACCAGCGTCCTCATCGCCCACCGGCTCTCGACTGTGCAGCGGGCCGATACCATCCTCGTAATGCACAAAGGCCAGTTGCGCGAGATGGGCACCCACCAGCAACTGCTGGGCAACCGCGGCCTTTACTGGAAGCTCTATCAACTTCAATACCAGGATCAGGAGCAACACGTTCTTGCTCCACCTTCGCCTGAACCATCCGTCGCACCTGCAGTCTAGCCAGCGGGCCGTGCAGATTCGTTCCGCGATGCCGCCAAAAAAGCAGAATGCAGCTCAACTTGAGCTGCATTCTTGCCGTTCCATCCAGATGCGTTCAAATCCAGTGTGAACCTGCCTAATTCCGCCGCGCGCGAACAGCCTCTTTCGCTTCCGCCGGGCCCGTTGCGGGCACTTCTGGCACATCCGCCTTCACCGCGCCAATGTTCAGTTTCTTTCTCAGCTCGGCGTCCATCCTGACGAATATGTCCTTGTTTTCCTTCAGGAAACCCCGTGTATTCTCGCGGCCCTGCCCAATCCGCTCGCCGGAGTAGCTGTACCACGCACCCGACTTTTCGACGATATTGTTCGCAACCGCAAGATCCAGCACGTCGCCTTCGCGGCTGATGCCTTCTCCGTAAAGAATGTCGAACTCGGCCTCGCGGAACGGAGCAGCCACCTTGTTCTTGACGATCTTCACCTTGGTCCGCGATCCCGTCACCACATCACCTTCTTTTACAGCCGCAATCCGCCGAATATCCACGCGAACCGACGAGTAAAACTTCAAAGCCCGCCCGCCCGTCGTCGTCTCAGGATTTCCGAACATCACTCCGATTTTTTCTCGAATCTGGTTGATAAAAATCAGCGCTGTCCGCGACTTGGACACCGAGCCGGTCAGCTTGCGCAGGGCTTGCGACATGAGCCGTGCCTGCAGGCCCATGTGCGAGTCACCCATTTCGCCGTCCAGTTCGGCCTTCGGTACCAGTGCGGCCACCGAGTCCAGCACCAACACATCAATCGCCCCGGACTTTACCAGCGCCTCGGTAATCTCCAGTGCCTGCTCCCCACTATCCGGTTGAGAAACCAGCAGGTTATCCACGTCTACGCCCAGCTTCTTCGCGTAGCCTGGGTCGAGAGCATGCTCCGCATCCACAAATGCTGCAAGCCCGCCGAGCCGCTGCGCCTCGGCGATAATCTGCAGAGTGATCGTCGTCTTGCCCGAAGATTCCGGCCCGAATACTTCAGTCACGCGACCGCGGGGGATCCCACCCACCCCAAGAGCAGCATCGAAGCTGATAGAACCCGTGGAGATAACCGCAATGGGCATAAGGGCTTCCTTGGAACCAAGGCGGACGATTGAGCCCTTGCCAAACTGTTTTTCGATCTGTGCGAGCGCAAGTTCTACGGCTTTCGTGCGGTCGTCTTTTGTGCGGTCCTCTGCAATGGCCATTCGGGCTCCTTGAAAGTGCTCACTTTATGCGGGATTTTCCGGTTTCTCTACAGGAAATACGCGGCGAGCTGAAAATCGTTTTCGATGGGATTGTAGCAGGCTGGGACAGTCATTGACAGCAGAAAATGGCGAAGAAACGGAGAAAGTTCGGTGACCGCCTGTACGGCTGTGATTCTCATGGAGTTGGTGGATCAACAATAAATGCCCCAATGCGGGTTTCACGGCTGGTAAGGGCATCACACGCACGATCCAGCGCCTCGTACTCCGGATCGTGCTCTCTGCGGAACGCACGGAAATCCTCTTCGCTGGCCCAACGGTCGATCGTCAGGTAAGCGCCGGGGATGTAGGCGTCGCGCAGCAGTTCGGTACCAATATATTGGGGCGAAGTCCGGAAGAGTTCGGCCCAGGCGCCGCCGGGACCGTAGGAAGCCTCAAAAGCAGCAATCTTCTCTTCCGAAATCTCAAACTGCCACACAACGACGAACATGGAAAAACTCCGGATCTTTGTACTTATCCTAGCTCAGGCTGGAAGGAGTCTGGCGTCGAATTACGGTAAAGAAGGAAGTTGGGTGGCTTCTTATCCTGTGCTTGTCACAAACCGCCTCAGGGCACCACCTATTTGCAGCGAATCTCGGGTATCTGCGATTCCGAAGCGATAATTTGAAACCGTCAGGCAACGATTTGATAAAAAGTTGCATCGGAGAAGTTATCCATCGGAATATCAGGGCTCAACAGGAGCGGAATCATAACCGGCCTATGAATGAGTATTTCCCACAAGTTCAGAGCGCTCAAAGCGCACACGTGAACACGGTGCAAGGGTTTGGACTTTTAGACCTCGCGCTGTTCATCCTGGCCCACGCCACCGCGGCGCCGGCGGCCCCTCACGTATCAGAAGCCGGTCGTGCCTCAGAATCGGACTGTGCGCGCGGAAACGCAACCAGATGGACTAAGCAATCGAAGTCGGACAGCCTGGTCGCCCAGAAAGTTATTTGTCGCGTGCAGAGCCGATTCCAGAACCTGTGGTCACTGCCACCTGTGGGCGTTCTTCAATTCTCTCGTAAAGACACGGCTTACCAAGCCAACGATTTGGGAGCCCAGAACTGACTATCGCTGCAGCAGGTCAATGGGCTGGGTGAAGTCGGTCACCCGGATATGCCTGGCAAGGATCGGATGCTGGCGCTTGAGGGCCACAAACATCTCCCAAGCCACGCGCCTGTAGCTGAAGTGGCCAGCAGGGCCAGAACGAAGCTCGGAGATGTACTGGGCTTCGGCAAGATCCATTTTAAAGAGACTTCGTATCCTGGTGGCGAGAGGAAGCAGATAGAGAGCGGATTGCGACGCTTCTGGTGCGCCACCCGCGGCGATTTGCGCACTGGCGCGATGAGCCTCATCAATTGCCCCCCGATAGTCATCCAGGAGATTGGCTTCTGCCAGGAGGTTAACGTCGGCCTCCAAGTCGCAATTCGTTGGGGTGTCGTACCCGTGCAGGGCAGTAAATGACTGGATAATTTGTGTGCACCGCCGATGCCGGTGCATATCACGAAAGCCCCCAATGTCCATGAGAATGTCGAACCGGAGAGCTGCGCCTGCATGAAAGGCTCGCAAAGCTTCGTCATGACGGCCGCGATGGCGAAGACCCAATTCGATAATCTCGGTGACGCGCGACTCGGGGAAACTGGCGACCAAGTCCCGAATCTGGCGGTAGGGGTGATGCGAGGCGGAGTAAAGCAGCGTCGCAGCAAGTTCGACTTCAAGGGATTCAGTGCGCTCGACCAAGTCGACCAGCGGGGCTTCTGCGATGGGTTGGTTCGCGAGGATCTCGGCCGCGGCCTGCGTGAGTTCCGCCTGGGTTTGAAGCAGATAGTTATTCGGCTGCGCGTACTTAACCAGCGTAGGAGCGGTTCGAATTTCGCGGGTTAGTAATTGGGCAGCTTCTGCCGTGAGGGCTGAATTGTCGCCCCCTTCAATCGCCGAAAGCTTGTCCACCAGGGCAGCACCGGATTCGGCGTTGATGTTCCACGCGGGGCCGGTGGCAGCTTCACGCAGCTTCAGTCCGAGGTCGCGAATCTCGGCCATGGGGTGCGACAGCAGCCTGGAAACCTGCGTCTCAAGTGTGCGCGCATTCACAATCTGGCCAAGCGAGGTGTTGGTGGCCAAAGGAAGCAGATAGCGAGCCACATCGAAGGCGCGAGCCTTAAGAGTTCGCTCGTAAGCATCGGGCTTCAATGTCTCCGGGCAGGGAACGCGGCCGCGCAGCACCTCGAGAATGCCTGCGGTCGTCCGCTGGTAACTCTCGAAGAGCCTTCCTATTGTGTTGGTAAAGATCTGTTCGGAGCTCGAGTCGGACCCGAAATCGGGCAGATACCACCCAGACTTGAGGAAGTTTTGATAACGGGTCGAACGCTCCTGGCCATCCCAGCGCTGCTCGTCAACCAGCACAATGGCGGCAAGAAGTGACAGCCGCTCCACTGCGAATGCGATATGGGCGAGGTCGGCGATGGACCGGTGGCCATATTGAAAATAAAACGTATTCAGGAACTGCTCTGCGCGCTGAGCGCTGATTTCAGTCAGGGACTGCCGCATGGAGAGAGCGGAGCGCGAGTACTTGGCCATTGCGTAAGCCAGGACTTCAGGATCGGCTCCGTGGACGGCGTAGACATCGGTTTGATTTCGGGCGCTGGGAGAGACAAAAGTTTCGCTGGACATGAAAGAGGGCTCGCGAACAGAATACGGCATGAGGGTGATGACGCGATTGTGCATCCCGGAAGGGGTACCGCGCGTCGAAATGGCAGCGGGCTCCCCCAAAGGCCGTTCGAGGATCTGGCCATGCAAGAGTATCTCGTAAGAACGTCGCACAGACCGCGGCCATTGCCTTCCGGGCGTTGGGCGATGACCCAGCGGTGGAACGACCTTCTTTTTGCACATTGGCCAGTCCCGACCGCGCAGGTAGCGGCACTGCTGCCGGAAGGTCTGCAGGTCGATACCTTTCAGGGATCGGCGTGGCTGGGGGTAGTTCCGTTCTGGTTAGATCGAATCAAGTTCCGTGGAATCCCCCCCATACCAGGGGCGCGGAGCTTCCCGGAATTAAACCTGCGCACGTATGTGATCGACCCCAAAACGCGGGCACGCGGTGTGTATTTCTTCTCGCTGGACGCAAGCAACCTGCTTGCAGTAGCGGTGGCACGGACCTTCTATAACCTGCCTTACTATTGGGCGGAGATGCGGCTCGAACAGCGAGCGGAGCGGGAGTTTGCGTTCTACAGCCGGCGGCTTTTTAGCGAAAAGCAGGTGATCTTCAAGGCCAGATACAGAGGGTTGGGCCCAACGCGCAAGCTGGTAGAAAGCAAAAACGGCACACTTGAATACTTCTTGACTGAACGCTATTGTCTCTTCACTCAGAACCGGGCCGGAGAGACGGTGCGCGCAAACATTCACCACGTTCCCTGGCCTCTCGAAGAGGCCGAGGCGGAAATCGAGTGCAACGGCTTGGCTGAGGCAATCGGGCTTAAATTGCCAGATGTCGAACCAGTACTGCATTACTCTCGCCGTCTTGCGGTTTATGTCTGGCCGGCGGAGTTGGTGAGGCCGTCAATGGCCAGAAGACCGGTCGCGGCGACAGTCACCACATACGGCTCTTGACCAGCAATCCGATATGGGCGCAAACCCAAAGGCCTTCGACCCGGAAGGGCCGTTTGGGACCGTCGATATAAGCTTGAAGTGAGCATGGTCCCCCTTCCCCAACCACCGCCAAAGCGCGGCATGGAGGCTTTTGCCTCTCGCGATTTCAAGCGATATCAATTGGCGCGAGTCGCCGCGATTCTGGGTGCCGAGGCGCAGACGGTGGCCGTGGCATGGCAGGTATACTCCATCACTCACCGCCCTCTGGACCTCGGATTTACAGGCCTGGCGCTCTTCTTACCCGGGCTTCTATTCCTCTTGCCTGCAGGCCACGTAGCCGACCGCTTCGATCGCCGGGAAATCATCCTGGTTTGCTATGGATTGCAGGTGCTGGCTACGACAGCGCTCCTGGTCTTGACCCACATCGGATTCAGCGGCGTTTTCCCCATCTACCTGGTTCTGTTTTTCATCGGCACCGCAAGAGCTTTCTCAGGACCGGCAAGTTCGGCGCTGATCCCGCACCTTGTCCCGGAGAAGCATTTTGTGAATGCGGTCACCTGGGGCGGAGCAATCTGGCAGTTCAGCAATATCGCTGGACCGGCCCTCGGCGGCTTGCTCTTCACCCTTCCGCTCCTCAGCTGGCTACCAGACACGAAGTTGCAAGGCGCCGGCATCGTGTATGTCTTCAACCTGGCGACTCTCGGTTGGTTCCTTGTACTGATTACAAGCCTTCACGTACGCCCTGGCAGAATGGAACACCGCGCCGCTTCCATCAAGGTGGTGCTGGCCGGGTTTCACTACATGCTCCGTTCGTCCCTTCTTCTAGGTGCAGGTTCGTTGGACCTGTTTGTAGTGCTTTTGGGTGGTGCAACCGCACTGATGCCCATTTTTGCGCATGAAATTCTGCACCAGGGGCCACGAGGATTGGGCATGCTTCGGGCAGCGCCGGCGGCCGGTGCGCTGATCGTGAGCCTCATGATGGCGCGATTCCCTTTCAAACGCCGCGCTGGCCTGCGGCTATTTGTTTGCGTAGCTATCTTTGGCGCTGCCACCGTGATTTTCGGGCTCTCGCGCAACCTATGGCTCTCGCTGGCGGCGTTGGTCCTGGCCGGCGGTGCTGACGCCATCAGCGTGATCATCCGCGGTTCGCTGCTTCAACTGGGAACGCCTCCAGAGATGCGCGGACGGGTGAGCGCGGTCAATTCGCTGTTCATCGGAGCGTCCAACGAGCTGGGGGAATTTGAGAGCGGCTTGACCGCGCAGTGGTGGGGAGCGGTGCGGGCCACAGTTGTTGGTGGAATCGGTGCGCTCGCAGTCGCAGGCGTTTGGGCAGCACTGTTTCCCGGCTTGCGTCAGGCCGACGAATTGACCGCGGAAGGTCTACGATCGCAAGCGCCGCAGGATGAAATTCCACCCATTCCAACCGGCGGATAGGTACCGCTCTGTGCATCCAACCGGTTTGGGATTTGCCCGAGTGTTCGATGCGAATGTTTTTGTGACCGGCTTGCTGATAAATCCCGCTATTCAACCGCAGAAGGAGAATCGATGAAGACCCTGAAGTTAATTCTGATCATGACCGTGATCACGCTGGCCATCGGCGGCATTTATTTGTACGTCGTGTTCAAGCATCGCCAGGATCCCGGCGTGGTCCGGAAAACCGATCCCAGCGA
>Ga0302191_10002381_pt1 | contig 11746 bp, 10 predicted proteins | sample II_Bog_E3_1_FD_198775 | JGI IMG/M metagenome (GOLD analysis project Ga0302191, IMG submission 198775) | Peat permafrost microbial communities from Stordalen Mire near Abisko, Sweden - II_Bog_E3_1 | ecosystem: Environmental > Terrestrial > Soil > Wetlands > Peat | place: Sweden: Abisko...
CTAAGAAATAATCGTGAAAAATCAGAGAAATTTATAAAAGCTTCGAATCACGAGGCCATATTTGAGCATCTTTGCGTTTTAAATGCGAAAGGAGTGAGATTAGAGAGTGATCAAAGCTGCCTGATCATTTGCCTGCATATCCTAAGATCTTTGCTGGGAATTGATAACTTAAAGACCATTTCACTTCATTAGTTTCCTCCTCTTGCTTGCAGCTTCAGAAAAACTAATGTTTTCATTGATATTATCAGAGATGGAGTCAAACATGGAGACTCAAACCTGTTAGAGCCAGCTTTTGCTTTACAATTAACTCAGTCCTAACTTCCCCTTTAGTGGATTGAGGAATCAAGTTTCAGCAAGGATAAAGACACCCGAATTTTAACTTGTAACTTCTTGTATTTATGGCTGCTAAAAAGTAAAGATAATCAAATCAATTTATTCAACCTATAAATCCGCCCTTTTAACAACGAAGAGTGGTTTAATTTATTGACTTCTATTACCAAAATTGACAGTTATCGTCTTGATCTACACTAAATCTTTGCCTCCAAGATTAAAATGCTATAGAAATGTTAAGAAAGCCTCGAGCTGGATAGATTCAACCCAATCATCCATGGAAATCTAAAGATTATCAAAGAAATTTATGCCACATTGACAATAGATGAGAAGACAATCCTAAATAAAACCCTAAGTTAGCTCTTACCTAAGCTGATTTCGAATTAAAACCGCTCGCTAGTCTATGATTTGCGCATTATAGATTACTCTTAGTAACTGCTCAGTGATTTACAAGCAATTTCAAGTCACAAGATCAGTAAATAGATGCAGCCCCGTAATAACTATGTAGGCATAAGGAACTTAGGTAGTATCTGTTATATGAACTCCATTCTGCAGCAATTCTTCACAATTAAACAATTCTACAGCCTGGTAATGAGTCTTAAGTCCAGTACAGAGATTAAAGAGATTAAAGATGTGCAATTAGTTGATGATTTTCTTACTCAACTCCAAGAAATGTATATTTATCTCAAATGCTCTCAAAAGCAATACTATGATCCCACTAAATTTTGTTTAGCAATAAAAGATCCGCAAAATAATCCTATCAACGTTTATGTGCAAGAAGATGCACATGAGTTTTTAAACACAGTCTTTGGGAAAATAGAAGATTATGTTAAGAAGCAAGAGAAGTTGGCAGATCTGTAGCATATTTTTGGAGGAAAAACTGTCACTTAAATTACTTGTCTGACCTGTCAAAATAAAAATGAAGTTATTGAACATTTTTATCACTTGTCAGTGGAAGTCAATGGCTTGAAGACATTGAAATAAAGCTTCAATAAGCTCATTCAGCCTGAATAAATAACTGACTATTTTTGTTAAAACTGTCACAAAAGAGTATAAAAAATTTCAAAGCAAATGTTAATTAAAGAATCCCCTGAAATTCTCATTATTAATCTACAGAGGATCATTTTTGATTTGGAATCATTTCTTAAAGTTAAGGTGCATACAAGATTCCAATTTGAACAGACTCTCGATATCCATAACTATTTCAGCTCGAGCAACAAACCAGCACCGTATGAACTTAAAGGAATCGTTATACACGCTGGAACATCAGAGGGAGGGCATTACTATTCTTTGATTAAAATGTAAGGAAAGTGGTATAAATTTAACGATCAAACAGTAACTATATTCAACGAAAGTGACATCGGAAGGTAGGCATTCGGTGGTGATGAAAACACCGACCAATGGGGTGATTTGACTTCAAGTACAAATGCTTATATCTTGTTCTACTAAAAAACAAAAGAACCTGATGAATAAATTCATGAATAACACGTCATTGATGCCTCTCATCCGTTAATCGAAAGCGTTTTACAATCTAACAAATAATTTGCGATGGAACTAAAATTCAATCAACCATCCTTCTTCACTGCTCTCCACAACTTATATCTAAAATAGATCGCCTCTTTTAAGGAGGAAAATGATACAAGCATAAATCGACTGTGGTCTATATACTTTTCTGTCCTGACCCACCTTGCAATAACTGCTTCCATCAAACTGGAAGTGCTCAATCAAATTCGAGACGATATTTTTACTTTGATATAAAAGATGCCAGATCATCGATTCAAATTATTATAGGAAATGAATTAGAAATTTGACACTGTAAAATATAATTTATACTTGCATAACGATGCCGTTTACAGAGATTTATACCAAAGGATACTAGCAAAGGCTCTTAGCTTTACCATTCAGAGTGTTTATAAAATATGGAAATAGAATATGAAAACATCAGAAATGTTATTAAAAAATTCGACTTACTTTGTACCAGAAGAGCATAAGCGTGAAACCTCACTCTTAGAACAACTCATGGAGAAAATCATAGGATTGCCTGCAGACAATGAATTTCTAAATAACATCTTAAAGAGCAGTCAATTCTTTTAACTATGCAAATCAATGATGAATGAAGCTCCCGATATGATAATTTCGCGTTTTTTGCAAAGTGATATAAATCAATTGCTGGAGATTCTGATGGGCAGTGAGTGCACTCTTCCAGGATCTACTAAAAAAAGACAGGACCTTCCCCATTCATAAGCAATTTCCCTTGTTTAATTGATAATAAAGATAATGTAGTTTCCAATCAGGCAGCAAAATTAAATAAAGGAGAAATCAAACAGTGGCCTATAACTATCTCATTAATTGACTTCCAATGACGCTACATTTCTAAAGAATTCCAATTTCTATAACAAAATGATAAAAGATAAATTGGACAGAGGGCTCTTAAGTCCCATTATTAAATACAAAAGTTTTAACAATCGAGAATACTCGTAATTCATCACGGAAGTGTTACTGAAAGCCATGAATAGTTCTGACTAAATGTATGATAAAAACATCGTCTTTAATGTAATTGTCAGCTCATTATAGAACATTAAAACCCTGCTTCAAGTCGATGACAACCTTTCAAGCGAGAGAATCCAATGGATTCTGGGAATTCCCCAACTCGAAAGCATTAAATTCGACGGGTATGAATTCGGAATGATGACAAGTTCGTAATCTCAAGTGTATAGCTACACAAGCACCATCTTCTTCAAGGATGAAAACCATAAACCATATCTAAGCGTGCTCTTCTAAAAACGAAAATATTTTAACTCATTTTCCGTTTATGGTATAATAACTCTACTTTCACTTCTGAATGAAACCAAATCTATCCGCGAATATGTTCTGAATGTACCTTCACCTTGTATTTGTAATATAATTTAGGTTATACTCATAAATCTTACACTGACTGGATAGAGACATATACCTTAAGATTAAAGCATGAAGAACACTATAGTTTGCCTCTCGATAAAGATATCCTTTACGACCAGATCAATAGTTTGATGACCGCCTACAAAGAGAAGGTTAAGAATGAGGTATAGTATGATTATCTTCCCATTAACAGGCGCATCATCGGTAAAAACTACCAATACATGCTCAAGGATAGCATTACGAGCGATCTGTACTAAATTTAAATGTGGAGCCATTTCACCTATGTGCTGAAGAATCGCCCATATGGAATTGGTAACTTTTAGTTGCCTGATGAGTAATTTTCATTCGGTAGCACTAAAACAACAATCAGTAAGTATTTCCTGAAATCATCTGATGAATAATAGCCCAGCGACTAGGCTGGCATCAATAAAGATCTAACAATGCTGACTTTCATGATAAAACCGCTGAGAAGTATATCCATCAAATTTGAAATACCTTTCTTCAAGTATAAGATATATTTAGTCCGAGGAAAACACTACTCTATAAATTGTCCTTATCATGAAGGGAACATCATCAACTTGGTTGAAATTAAGTAGGAAGAGGAAAATGATGATCAGAAAGACGAATAACAATAAGAAAAAACTTTCGTTCCTATCTTGAACAATCTAGATAAATTCGCTTTTCTCCAACAAATATAAGACTCGAAAGTGCCAACAGTTCACCAACAAATATAGGATAGATAAGAAGGAAGAGGCATGAGATAATAACATGGTTAACAATTTCTTATGACCAGCCAACCATCTGTTTGTACAAAGTTATCCGTCGTAACGAGAAACGATCTGAATAATTTCCTTAAAGGCACTAATATCGGAGATAAAATCGATCCTACAAAATTCATTTTCAGTAGTGGCCCTACATAATATAATCCATATGAAAATTTCCCCTTTGGACCGGAACTCAGCCATTCAAATTTTATTAATACTGGCGAATTCGAAGGCAAGAGCACAATTCCGAGTCCCTTCGATTACTAACAATAAATAAGTTGCAAAGTTTGCACGCTGTTCAATAGTGTGATTAATTCAACCTGTGAGGCGTGTGGAAGTGATCTTCGTTAATGACTGATTATAATCGTCCCTTATTTGTGCTTTAAATTATAATCAATATCTTCTCAATTAAATATCTTGGGAATGACATTATCTAATATATCGTTGTGCCCACGGACATATAATCCTCTTCAATAGAATCCAATAGTGTCATTCACCTTTTTGCTGTTGCTTCCATTTCCTCTTATGAATTTTATTGCTTCTGCCAATCCTCAACCAACTTAAATATCCTTTTGAGGGCTTCTGCATTTTTGATATGACCCTCCATGCAAAATTAATTTAGTTTGTTCTATTTTTATTAATAATGAGCAAAGAAATTGAGACTCACGTGCTTGATATTTTCGAAATCAAGACTTTCCTTGGCAGTGGAGCCTATGGACACGTCTGGAAAGTTGCCCATCGCTAGACGGGCAAGTAATACGCTCTGAAGAAAATTTTCGATGCTTTTCAGAACGATGTTGACGCGCAACGCACTTATCGCGAAGTGACCATCCTTCATCAATTAGATCATGACAACATAGTCAAACTTCACTGGGTCATCAAAGCACACAACCCACGTGATATATACCTCGTATTTGAGTTCATTGAGACGGATCTACATTCTATTCTTGGGTAAAAAGTGGCTAATCTAGATAAAATATACTGGGAACTGCCCATATTCGGTTTATCATCTACCAAATCTGTAAAGTGCTCAAGTACTTGCATTCCGCACAGTTAATTCATCGAGATCTTAAGTCCAGTAATATATTAATTAACTCTAACTGCGAAAGTATTTTTTATGGAATACAGTTAAACTATGCGATTTTGGATTGGTGAGGAGTTTGATTTATGAGGAAGAGTCCACTTTGGTACTGTCATAAGATGTTGCAACGCGATGGTATCGCTCTCCGGAACTTATTTTGGGCTCGCAACATTATGGAAAACCTACAGACATGTGGAGTTTGGGATGCATACTTGCCGAATTAGTGAATGGGTAGCCTCTTCTGCCAGGTAAAAGTCCACTGATTTAGGAAATTCAACCTTGGATCAAGTCGAAAGGATTCTTTAATTCACAGGGATACCAACATCTTAAACCTTACAAGCAATAGACGCGCCCAATGCAGAATCAATCATCACTCAACTGCAAATCAAAAGAAAGTCACTCAAAAGTTACTTTCCAGATTGTGACAAATAGATCAAGGATATCATCCTAAAAATGCTATAATTCAACCCGTAAAAAAGGATTACTGCTGAGTAGGTTTTAGAATTGCCTTGCTTGCAATAATTTAGAGGAAAATCCACCTAAAATATCTGTCATCGGTTTATAATGACTGAAGTGGACGATAATGTAAGATTAAGCCTAGACGACTATCGTCGACTTATCTATAAAGATATTGAAAGGAGATACCCTGACGTAAATAAACTGACTCCCATGCCTCGCATCTATCGAGCCTATCACTCCTTGAAATCGCGCAGCAACCCTGATCCTTTCCACCGAATAGCTGCTAACTCTCTTGCTAAGATTGATAAAAATAGCACCTTATATAAAAAGACTGTGGATAACTCATACATCGAAGAGCATCCTGCCAATAAGATTTACAGGAAACAACTAAAAAAGATAGAACAGGTGGAGGAGAAAGAAAACAAACAAGTGCTGGAGAAATCCTTCCACCAATAAGGCAGCGCCAAGGTATTTAAACGGAGAGTAAGGGCCAATTTGTGGAATAGACCAGAACCCACCAATACTTGAAATTCAACGCCGATTGATTGTGATATTTTTAATATTTTATCGTTATTTATCCTGTCTTATCGATCAATTCTATCATACCCATTTCAGTATCTTCACAATACCCGCGAAATATCGATGGTCAAAGATATAAAGATAATATAGCTTCAGCCATGAACTGTTAATATGATCTATATTGATAATATCCAATTGATTAGACATCGTCAATGGTACAAATCCCCTTACTCAGAAAGGACAATAATCCTACCTATCAACCATTCGCTCAGCCTTAGAGATCTCCCTCTGTCTCCGAGACTTCCCCTCCCAACTCTTTTAAAAAGATAATAAACCTTACGTCTAGTTGGCAGGATACAACGCAAAAATCGAACCTCTAATAGGTAAGCCTATCTACCTGGCCAGAAATAAAAAATAACAGTTTTTGATCTAACCATCAATCAACTCCTGCCGTGTAGTTATCAACCAATATAGATTAGTTTTACTCTAAAGAAAAATGATGAAATTGATCGCCTGATTGCTGGCAAATTTTCAGCAATGGCGGCTGCAAGGGCCGAGGCTTTTTAAATAATTAGGAGAAAGCCCATAAAAGTAGAAATCGCTTAAATTAGGATTACGATATTACCCTACTAATTACTCACGAAATTTTGTAGAAATACAACAAAGATTTCATAATCGATTTGATCATCAGTCTACTGGGTTCTCTCTAAAAAGATCTGTTGTAAATTAAACTCAACATCAACACCCAGTGCCGAATCGCTTCTACCTTCTTCATCGAGCAGTTATCAAACCCTCCAAACGAATAGCTCTGGTGATGTGTTGTTTATGATGCCCATAGTATTATGCTTATGAATATACGCTATCAGTAATAATTCTTTTTGAATTGATAATAAGGGGTAAAAAAGATATCAATTGAGTGTCAGTTTTAATTTAAATTGAAGTGAGGTATATTTGAATTGAAAATGGAAGGCAACAGCAACTCACTGGACACCACCATGGTCGAATACGAGAATCTACCCAATCCACCAACTCTAGATTAAAATCTTCTCTTCCAGTTAGACTCGCACATCAAGGGAACGCACTGGTCGGCCAGCTATCAATGCATCACCATGATACGATCCATCACCAAATTCTATCCTGAGTACATTCCAGACCTGTTTGTCAAGTATGGACCCGCCATCATGGAACACCTCAACCACAGCACCACTCTCCTCATTAAAAACATCCTCAAACTCCTTAAATAAATTTTCCATTGCGGGACAACAGTCAACGTATAGGGCTGTGTCTCTGCCTTCCTGCCAGTCTTAGTCAAAAAGGCAGCAAGCTAGACAGGTCATATTAAGTAGACCTACCAATAGACATTAATGGTGATCACGACAAGCTGCTGTTATCCCAGCACTATTGAAAGTACACTTGAATCTAGTCTAGTTGCTACTTAACTGAGTTGCGATAAAAACGCAGGAACCAGCGAATTGGCCATCAAACTACTGGCAGCTATTTTACAGAACGTGTCTGGAGCCCTTACTCAACTAAATCCAAATACTCTTCAAATTCTGATGAAAGGCATGAGCCACCTCATTGATGGTAAACGCAACAACTTGAGAACAAGTGCCCTAGATATCTGCATATTCATCTTCAATCAGATCGGATCTGAAAATTTTATACAATTGATGAACTACTCTCTCCCCGAAAATGGTGTAATGAGCATGAGCCAATCAATGTAGACCCACCGGACCCAAAAGAACAAGACTCCTCACCTGTCAGAAGTGTTGAAACAGCAAAGAAGTCAAATGGGTAATCAGAGGCAATCAAACGCCTGGGGAAGCATCAGATGATGAATGAAGCTGCACTATCATTATTTATCATTATTGAATAGCTATTCGTTATATTTTGAAAATGAAAGCAAAAAATATTTCATTTGCTCAGGTGTTGAAGAAGAAGGGGAAACTGTCGCAGGTTGAGCCACAGAAAAGTAGCATGAGACTGGTGGAAATGATGCAGTAATGGGAAGTCTATCCTAATGAGGACTATACTCTACGTTTGGGTAATTTTGGATTCAGTCAAAAGAGTAATCAATCCACTATACCCATGTTCTGCTCAAAAAATGTGAGTAAAGATCAAGAGGAAATGTTTGATTCATGGATTTAGCGGCAATCCTTTATTACGAATAATAAAGAAAATATAGGGATACAGCCCAAGAAGATTCAGAAGAATATTGTAACCACAGGGGCAGTCAAGATAACTCTCAGCTCGAAGGGCAGAGATGCCAGTAAAAATACAGCACCTCGCACTATGACTTAAATGATGCGACAAACGGAGGTGGTTGACTTGGATGATTCCAATCAAATACATGAATCCAATAGATCTAATAAGTATTTTCACTCAAACACGCAAATTCCTCCTCCCAAGAACAACTTTTATTAAAAATAGCCAAGGATTGAAGGGATGAGATCTCCTAAAATTTACAAGCCGGAGGAGTAAGACTTAAACCTTGAGATTTAGGAAGTCATGATGAAAGGACAACCCAAGGAAGAGTGTAAAATTCGAACAAACTAGATCTCAAATAGAGATTTTAATTTGATTTCAGAGCAGAAGCTGATATAGGTAAATAAGCCAATGAGTGAAAATGAAGTCAATTGTCGAAAGGCCACTAAACTACAGTAAATAATCTCTTGCACTGAAAACATCCATGAAGAAATTGCAGATCTAGCCCATCAGTATGTTCGAGAAAGACATCCAAATCATACTGAGTAAGATGAGGAGCTTCTTATTGATGAATCCATTCAAAGAGCTCCTATTCAGCAGCTCAAGAGATAAACTCGTTTTGAGGATTAATACTCGGAGGTGATGAAAACAAATGAAGATGATTAGAAACGCCGAATGGAGGAAGCAAAGAGTGTGATCGAAGGCTACGTAAAAAATATGGTCAAAGTCAAATTCAATACCATCCATAATCAAAATCATAGCTCAACTCTTTCACCCAAGACTAATATTAATTCTGAATACCGCAAAGGTGAAACAAATCCTATCCCTTCGTATCTTGACGTGGGATACAGCTTTGCCAGCAACGTTATTGATGATACTCGCAAAGATGAATCTATTGAGCGTGAGTTGAAGGCCAAACCATAACCCGAGTAATAACCCAAAGAGGAGAGGCTCTAATAATCCGAAGACCTGAACTTTCGAAACAAGTATATTAATATTGAGCCTGCCATAGTTTCTGAGGAGCATATTCAGAATATAGAATCAATTGGTTATGAAAATGAGAATGACCCTAATAATTTTGCAGAGTAGGCCAAGGCGTGCGATAATATTCCCAACCTGTCTTTTGAGGTTAAGTTGATAAACTCCAATGGTCGAAAAAGTTAAACCTAGCAATGCAGCATAAACGCCCATTAATACCCCTCAACTCAATAAGAAATAATTGAATCCAAACCATAACTATTTGTTAGTATTCCTAACAACTACGAATTCTCTGACAATGCCTACAGAAACGGTTTGGCTAAAAAATAGGAATCAAAATAGATATCAGGTTATAGAACATCAAACGACAAAGCTAATGACTATGAAGTGCTCTTTACAAAGAAATAAATATATGGAAATTATAATTTTGCCAATTGTAGAGATAAATTAACAATTAAAATGAGTCCGAAGACCATCACTCAAATCACTTCCAATTAAAAGGTCAACGAAGAACCCACAAATAATTACTAATACATCAGCAGACCGTTTGATGCCAATTTGGAACAACCCAAAGCATAAAATTAAATAACGAGCGAAACAGAAAAAGTAGTTCCGAAAGCTGAAAGTCCCAAACCAATCAAACAGGAGTTGGTCAACAAGACATAAAAAGAGTCGTTTTCCATCACATTCCAAGTGAAATAAGCCTAGCCTTTCTCTTCTCCTCCCACTGAACCCAAAAAATAGCCAATAGCAGCAAATGTCCAGTCTCCTAGTTATTTTTCGACCCTCAATCAAAATAATTACGGCCAGCCCACCTTCAAATACAACCCATCCACAACTACTTACATGCCAACTAGTACTCACGCAACTTATAGCACATGCACTCCCTCATATGGAAATTACGGAGCCTACTAGCCAAGTAAAATAACTTTCATAAGCCCAAAAGCGTATGAGAAGTCAGACACAACTCCAAATGCTACATATGGAGGATTTGTCTCCAATTTCCAGCCTTTGAAGAGTGAAAATGTCCCAGGCCCATCCAAAGCGGAAATTACTTCACCTAAAATTTACTAACAAAAATATAACTTTGCTTCGACGTACGAAAATAAAATTGATAAGACTGATAAACCTGATAAATCTGATAAACCTGAAAAGAAAAATTTTCTTTCCCAGCTGGCTATTAAGTAGAGCATCACAGTCGAGTAGTAAAAGCCCAAAAAACACATTCCTTTGATCTCAAAAAGCATTAAATCAAGTATAACCAAAGTTGAGCCTCAGCCTGTCCCCGCCCTGCGCCAATCGATACGTCAATCCATAAAAGAGTCGATAAAGCTGTAAAATTCTGGTGAGTTCCAATTCTAATTCTGATATCCGCTGCCTATATTATAGTTATGATTATGCTATAAATCGAATAAATTTAATAAATGTATATCATTGTAATTGAGATTTCACTCTTGCAAAATAGAGAGCTTTGTTCCCTGCCTTCTTTGCTGGTCTATCTGTGATGTTATAACGCTGCTTCATTTGAATCTATTTTTGTATCACCTCTACCTGCCTGCGATTGCTGAGACTTCTTCCCTTTGGGGGAGTCTGCTTACAGTCGTTAAAAATATTGCTATCCAACCCCATAAAGGCAGGAGTTTCTCGAAATGACGAGCATCTGCTCTCTGACTGCTCGCATTTCATGTGTTTTTTTTATCGGATATTCTCTTTGCACTCCATAAATGGTAATTAGTTCTTTTTAATATCACATCCAAGAGGAAGACTCACATCGGTACTAAATCTTTCCGATATGAGGCTTTTTTTCTTGGTCTGAAAGGGTCTTTTTGGTGATATCTCCGGAAAATGTATCTATTGGCCTATGCTTGTGGTGGTAGTTTATCTTTGATATTTTTGACTCAAACATAGATTCTTTGCTGTTTCCTGTTGAATAAAATCGTCGGATATATAAATTGGGTGTCGATCTTAGTCCAAAAAAATAGTCTATTCGTCTTTGAATTGCATTTATTTATAGTTTTCGGTACTTTTTCTGAGGTATTCTTTGAGGGAAATTCCTCTATAGAATACTGATTTGGCAATTGTAGATTGACGTTGACTCATTTATTGTTGTTACTATTTAATATGTAATAAATAATTTAATTGGGCATAATTTCAGGGAGGAGGGAGTGTATTCATGCTTTCTCAGTACTTAAGGCAGCAGTAAGAGTTTTAGTATGAGAAGGAAGTCTTTAGTTGTGTTTGCCTATTGTTTTGAAGTAATAATAAAGTGTTATGAGAGAAGGATTGAGTAGTAATTCACAAACAATTACGGCTTTAATAGCTCCGAAGAGTCTCTATATTTGGCAATGCTCTAATTTATATTAGTTTGAACAATGAAACAGATTGTTTAATTCTCAATTAAGCAGTTTCTATAATACCTTATTAAGAATATTTAATAATCAAATCAGCCAATATCAATTTAATTGACACACAGGCAACAGCAAAAGTAATTGCAATCGATCAAATGTCTCTT
>Ga0302191_10002391_pt1 | contig 11719 bp, 10 predicted proteins | sample II_Bog_E3_1_FD_198775 | JGI IMG/M metagenome (GOLD analysis project Ga0302191, IMG submission 198775) | Peat permafrost microbial communities from Stordalen Mire near Abisko, Sweden - II_Bog_E3_1 | ecosystem: Environmental > Terrestrial > Soil > Wetlands > Peat | place: Sweden: Abisko...
AGCCAATCTCTTCGGCGGCTATCTGAGCAACAGCTATCGGATGGTAAATATAAGGCTCGCCCGATTTGCGGCGCATGTCCTTATGGCTCTCGAGGGCCACTTCAAAAGCCCTGCGTATCAGTTTCTTATCCCCTTTTTGCAAAGTGGACCGGCATGCGCGCAACAAGGCGCCATACCGCTTTAGTATCTCGTTCTTTTCGGCTTCCAAATCAATCACTAACTCTTTCATCGCTGCGCGTAATAAATTTTCATTAACTTGCAATAAATTTTATATTTTGCAGGTTGTTATCCAAATACCAAAATATTTACGTTAATTTTGTAACACGTAAAATTATGAAATTTATTGGTCTTTTGCTGCTGTTTTGTTGCCTGGTGGGAGTGTTAAAGGCCCAGCCAGTTCAACCGGCTAAGCCCGAACCAAAACCTGCGCCATTACAACTCGGCAAAAATGATACCATACCCGTTTATTTAACGATCGATAGCGGCAAGTTGATCCCCTGGATAGTTACTCCTGACGTTATTATTACCGATTCCCGAATATTTAAGAGTGCAGCCGACCGCGATGCCTACAGGCGTTTAAAGTATAATGTGTTAAAGGTATTGCCTTATGCCAGTTTTGCCGGAAAAAGATACAGGAAGCTACAGCGCGACCTTGCCGTTACGGCCGATAAACATCAGCAAAAAATATTGGTTACCCAATGCGAAACCGAGATAAAAGACCTGTTTAACAAAGAGATCAAAGAACTGACGATTTCCCAGGGCGATATATTGATAAAACTGATAGACCGGGAAACCGGAAATACCAGTTATGATATGGTGAAGGACATGAAAGGCGGTTTTAAAGCCTTTGTTTACCAATCTATCGCCAGCCTTTTTGGCCATAATTTGAAAGATACTTACGACCCCGATGAGCAAAGGGATATCGAGGCCATATTACTCCAGGCCGGGTATCACCCCTCCGATGACTAATAATGATTGATAACAGCATTTACCAGTTTAACGTTCAAAAGTTAGACGGCGAGGAAGTCAGCCTGGCTGAATACAAAGACAAAGTAATTTTAGTGGTTAACACCGCCTCGCAATGCGGTTTTACGCCCCAGCTGAAAGAACTGGCCGAACTCAAGGATATTTTTGCAGGGCAGGATTTTGAAATACTTGCTTTTCCGTCAAATGATTTCGGAGGACAGGAACCCCTTAATGGCCAGGAAATAGCGCAGTTTTGTGAAATTCAGCGTGTAAATTACCCTGTTTTTGAAAAAATAAGGGTCCGCGGCCCATATGCCGACCCTTTGTATAAATTTTTCGCCGATAAAAAGGCAAACGGTAAATTAAGCTCTATCCCCAGGTGGAATTTTCATAAATTTTTGATCGACAGAAGCGGTAAAGTGAAAGATTTCTTTTTCCCGTTTACCAAACCCACTTCGTCAAAGATCAGGAAACGTATTGCGCGCCTCTTAAAACCTTCCAAATAAAAAAACAAACCGAATTAGTAATGAAGCTGGATATTTTGGTTTTACCGGCACACCCCGACGATGCAGAACTCGGTTGTGCCGGCATTATCCTTAAACACATGGCCGCAGGCAAAAAGGTGGGATTGGTTGATTTGACACGCGGAGAATTAGGTACGCGCGGTTCCGCTGAGATCAGGGAACGAGAATCCGCCCGATCAGCCGAAATACTAGGCCTCGCGGTACGCGAAAATATCGGCCTTCCCGATGGTTTCTTTCAAAATACGCAAACTCACCAGTTAAAAGTAATTGAAAGCATACGGAAGTATCAGCCGGAGATTATCATCACCAATGCCTACCACGACAGGCACCCCGACCATGGCCGGGCCAGTGAACTGGTAGAAGCATCGTCATTCCTGGCTGGGTTAAGGAAGGTAGAAACCTGGTCAGATGGTTTGCTCCAGGAAGAATGGCGGCCGCGGTTGGTACTGCATTTTATACAGGACCGGTATATTCAACCGGATTTTGTTGTTGATGTGACGGCCCACTGGGACAAAAAAATCGAGAGTATCAAAGCATTTGAATCGCAATTTTATAACCCGGAGTGGGAGGATGAACCACAAACCTACATCTCATCGCCGGAATTTATTCAGGTAATTGAAGCGCGCGCCCGCGAGTTTGGCAAAAGTATTGGCGTAAAATATGCCGAAGGCTTTACTTCGAAAAAGATTTTGGGGGTGGGTAGTTTATTCGATCTGCTGTAAAAAGTCCGAAAGTCAGGAAAGTCCGAAAGTCCGAAGACGGAGGCATTATAGTCTCCCCCTTCAGGGGGAGATGAGTGAGGGCTTCGCCGTTTAGAGGGGGTTCACGCCCTCACATATTCAAAGCGATTGTTCTCGTTACTTCTTTCCCTTCGTAGCTTATGCTCATTGGCAAGCTTTAAAAGTATTCCGGAGAGTTCGGATGTCTTAAATTCCGAGTCGTAGGTGTCTTTGCAGTAGTTTGCTATTGATGAGATTGCACGGGGCGTATCAAAAAAATCGGTGGCTAATAACTGGTTTAAGATTTTGGTGGCGCCTGGTTTTTTTGGCCCTCTGCCGAAAGCATAGCTGCCATCCTCACCGTTCCTGGGTTTATATCCTTTCCTGGTAAATATTTCTGGGGCCTCCCCGTCCGTCTTCTCCAGTTCGAGCATGGCATCCAACAACCTGTCGACGATCTTCACCTGAACGGCTTCAGATTTGAACGCGTTTACAACTTCAGATATCTCCAACAGTTGTTTCTTTAATTTTTCAATGTGCTTGCTCATGATAGTTGCAGCTTAGAGTTACATATAACCCGTAACCAAATTTAACACGTCTAATACCCAAAAATATTGCAATAATTGGTAAAAAAATAGGTTATATTAATAAACAACTCCCTACCTGGCCAAATTATTCGTTTTCGAGATCAAAGAAGCGGAAAAACTGCGAAATTTAACTATTAAACAAGCTTTTGTAGCAAAAGTTTTACAGTCTGTTAAAATCCTGAAGATATATTTTCGAGTATTGTCAACCCTTCGTCAATATGTTTTTTGTCAATAATAAGTGCGGGCCTAAACCGTATGGTACGATCGCCGCAGCCCAGGAACATCACATTCTGTTCCATCCCCTGCCTGATAAAGGTGTCGCGGGTGTTTTTATCAGGGAAATCAAAGGCGGTAAGCAGTCCCTTGCCGCGAACATTACTGATGACGGGGCGCCGTTCGGATATGCTGATCAGTTGCTCCTGCAGGTACTCGCCCATTTCGGCCGCATTATCGCAAAGGTGGTCTTCCTCAATTATCTCCATGATCTTCGATGCCCGCACCATATCAACCAGGCTGCCGCCCCAGGTTGAATTGATGCGCGATGGCACATGGAAAACGTTATTCTCAATATCATCTACCCGGCGGCTGCAAAGGATACCGCAAACCTGCATTTTTTTACCAAAGGCGATAATATCCGGCCTTGCCTTTTCGCCAAAATGCTCATGCAGCCAAAATTTACCGCTTAAGCCGACACCTGTTTGCACTTCATCATAGATCAGCAATGCTTCATGCTCATCAGCCAGTATTCTAAGCTTTTCGAGGAATTCCTGCCGCACGTGGTTATCACCACCCTCCGACTGGACCGGCTCGATAATGATGGCACAAACATCGTCCTTATTCTCCTCAAATGCCTTTTTGATCTGCGCTATCGATAATTCCTCGCGCCGCAGCAGGTCCTCGTGGTTGGCATCGCTGTAAGGAAAATTTATTTGAGGAATAGATACCCGCGGCCAGTCGAATTTGGCAAACCATTTGGTTTTTACGGGTTGAGTATTGGTTAAACTCAATGTATAGCCTGAACGGCCATGAAAAGCATGTTCAAAGTGTATCACCTTAAAGCCGATCTCCTTGGTATAACCTTTCGCGAAATTCTTTTGCACCTTCCAGTCCATGGCTACTTTCAAAGCGTTCTCGATGGCCAGGGAGCCGCCGGCAATAAAAAAGGCATGCGGCAGGTATTCTGGAATGCCCACCCTGTCGAAAGTCTCTACAAACTGGGCATATTGCGTGGTGTAGATGTCCGAATTGGAAGGATTGGTCATCGCGGCCAGCATCAGGTTCTTTTTAAACTCCTCGTCGTTCACCATTTTGGGGTGATTGTATCCCAAAGGCACCGAGGCAAAGCAGGTAAAAAAGTCGAGCAGGGTGCGGTCATATTTAGCGTCGTAAATATAAACGCCCTTACTTTTTTCCATGTCAAAAGTGAGGTCGAAGCCATCGGCAAGCACATGCTTCTGCAAAGAAGCCTGGACGTCCTGGGGGGATACAAGCAGGTTATACATACAAGTTGGTTTTGTACAAATTTAATAAAAACCCCCTCAAAATGCAAATTTAGGCGGTTTTTGAACCAATTGACGGAAAAGTAACTTTAAATTGTTTAAAGTTGGTTTTTGGACTAAAGTTGATTTTGGTTTTGTTGAGTTTGTTTGAAAAGCTGTATATTTAGTAAGGAAAAAAATCCTGAATTTTCGTTATGAGGTCATTATACTTTGTGGTTTTTGTACTTTTTAGCATAAAATGCGTAGCACAAAGCAACACATTCGACAAGTTGATTATTAGCTATGTGAAAGGACACAACTCCTGGGGCGATCCTGGCATTTATTCCAATGGGGAGCGATTCGAGTTTAGTCGGCAAAAATCCGGTGATTACAAAATAATCAGTTTTCTAAAAATCGAATACTCAGCAGGCGACGATGGAGGCACCTTCACAAAAGACACGACAGAAATTTTTTTGAACGAATTTAAAATCCCGAAAAAAATTATCGACTCTCTATACAATCAACTCACAAGCACCAAATCAAATTTCACCCCGGCGTTTATCAAGCCGTTTTTAAAAACACCTTCAAAACAGGATATATTAACAATTTCAAGGAAAATAGGTGAGCATGATTGGTTTGAAGATTACCATGGGGAAGACTTGACAGAACGGCTTAATCCGATAAGGCAATTTGCTAAGATTGATTCCTTTATCGTTAAAAACCGCCCCAACCCTGAATTATTCAGTATAACCATTGATGGCTGGGACAGCGCCAGTATTTTATTCGTTCAAAATAATGACACTACTGTTTTTCATATGGATTTTCTTCAACTTTTAGGACAGCCCATTTCCATGAAGTTAAAATCTGATAAATCGTTTCCCTGGCAGCAGTATGTCAACCTTGAGGTCAATAAAACGTTGCAATTGATATTACCTATTACGTCCGTTCTCAGGAAGCGAGCTGACATAAGTAGCCTCACTGAAGATTATATTAAGTGGTATCTGAACGATTTTTACACGCTTTCATATCGTTGACATGCGCATCATAACCTGGAACTGCAACATGGCTTTCCGCAAAAAGGCTGAAGTAATCCTCGCCTACGAGCCGGATATCCTGGTAATCCCCGAATGCGAATGCATTGAAAAGCTTGTTTTCAAATCGGACATCAAACAACCCTCATCCGTTTTGTGGTTCGGCACAAATAAACATAAGGGGCTTGGCGTTATTGCTTATAACGGGCTTCAACTAACGCTCATCAACAAACACAAACCAGCCATCAGGACAATAGCGCCTATTGCCGTTACCGGTGGTGATTTCGATTTTACATTATTCGCAGTTTGGGCCAATAACCCGGATGATCCCGACGGGCAATACGTGGAACAAGTTTGGAAAGCCATCCATCACTATAAAAAGCTGCTAAAGCCTGAAAGAACAGTATTAGCGGGCGATTTTAACAGCAACGCCATTTGGGACAGGCCCCGAAGGATTGGGAATCATTCAGCTGTTGTAAAATTCCTTGCAAAAAGAAAGGTACACAGCGCTTATCACCTTCATCATAACCAGCAACACGGCAAAGAGCAGCATCCCACCTTTTATTTATACCGGCACGAGGAAAAGCCTTATCATTTAGATTATTGTTTCGTATCACAGGATATTGCAGAGCGCGTAGAAGCGGTAGAAGTTGGTGAACATTCCGTTTGGTCGGGCTACAGCGACCATGTGCCTGTAATAGTTACCTTTAAAACAAATGAAGACATGCGTTAAAAAAATAAGCCTGTCTGTGAGATTAGACAGGCTTTGCATAATATAGGTTATTGGATTTGGTTCAATTTTTTACCCGGGTAAAGCAACTGGCAACGGCCAGCGGGTTGCAAGCGGATCGCATCAACGCTTTTAAAAAGCTGCGCAAATTAGCAGTTAATATCAATAAAACGAAATAAATTCTTTTGTTTTTTATAGGAAAAGTTAAATTTTAGATATGATTTATCAACAAGTCGGGTTTTATCCCCAGAAAAATAATCAAAATGGCAATAATTATTGAAAAAATGATCAGGTTTAGCGACTTATAACCACTTATTGCTACATTTTCACCCCTTTTCAGGAATAAATTGCGTGGAATTTTGATATAGTAAAACAACGAGACAAGGGTAGCAACGGCGCCAGTTACCATCAGCGCGAGCAACAATGGATTGTGTACATTTTGGTAAAAGCCATAAGTTGACGAAAAGATCAACAGCTTTGCGCTGAAGCCTGCTGTGATGGGCAGGCCGGTCAGCGATACCATCACAATAACGAAACAAACAGATGCGACGGGGAATTTATAACCTAAACCTTTTAATTGGTCTGTACTTTCAGCATCAACAGCATTATTAAAATACGAGGCCAGCGCCAGGGCGCCGATATTGGCCAGCGCATAAACCGCGAGGTAAAAAACCAACGCGGACATCGACTCCGGCCGGAAGACAACCACCGCCATCAAAGCGAAGCCGGTATGGCCGATACTGGAGTAGGCCAGCATCCTTTTGATATTCTTTTGCAATATGGCCGCAAAATTTCCGGCGATCATGGTTATGATACCAATGATAGCGAGGTAGAACTGAAAATCGAATATTTTCCAATCCGGATAATAAATAAACGGCCTTAAAAAGTTGATCAATAGTGCAAAGCCAGCAATTTTGGGCAGTGTTGAAAGCCAGGCAGTGACCGGCGTCGACGCCCCCTGGTAAACATCAGGCACCCAAAAATGAACCGGCACAAACGACAGCTTAAACCCAATACCCACTAATACCAGGAAAAGTGCCACCGAGACCGCCAGTGGATCAGCATGTGAAAGGCTTAACAGCAAATTGCCCGAGTATAAGGCCAGTGTACCGCCAAACCCATAAAGCAGCGATATACCATAGAGCATCATCGCCGATGCTGCGGCACCAAATAACACATATTTTAAGCCCGCTTCGGTGCTAACGGCATTTTCACTACGGTAGGCCACCATCAGGTAGGAAGCTATGGAAACCATCTCAATAGAAAGGTAGATGGACAACAGGTTTGCAGCCATTGCCATTAAGTGCATACTAAAGACCGTGCCGATTGCTATCGTATACAGATCTGAAAGGCCTTTGCGGTGCGCTTTTAACTTGTTATCCCATCCGAAATATAACAACAGCGCAAAAGCCAGGACATCGATCACCAGTTTAAAACTGATAGCGGTATGCGTAAGCAAAAGCATCCCGCTAAACAGGAAACGGCCATTGCCCTGGCCCGAAAACAGCAGCAACTCGATCTGCTGGTAATCATTGCGGGCCACTAAAAGCAAACCCGCACAAGCGATTATGCGGCAAAGTTTTTCGGAGTCGCGCCCAAAGATCAGGTCGGTCACCAAAACGACCAGGAACAATATCGAGAGGTAAAATTCGGGCATAAACCAGGGGATGCTGTTTAAAACATCGTCTATATTCCCCGGTAATAATGGCAACAGATCGTGCATGGTTTATTTTAAATGCAGGAACTGGACAAAGGCCAGCACCGAATCGTTTATCTTGTTAAATACCAGCGAAGGCATTAAACCTATCGTCAACACCACGATGGCCAGCGGCACAAGGGCAATCTTTTCGCGCAGGTTCAGGTCGGTGAGGGCAGTTTGCCATACCGCGCCCCCTTTTAAATTCACTTTGCCGAAGAACATGCGCTGCATCGTCCACAAAAAGTAGGATGCCCCCAGCAAAATGCCCAGCGAGGCACAAGCTGCCATCCAGTAGGGCAGCTCGCCGTTTATTGAATTTGATTTGAAGGCCCCTATCAGCGAAAACAACTCACCGATAAACGCGGAGAAGCCGGGCAGGCCCAGCGAAGCAAAAAATGCGATCATCACAAACGCCGTATAGTTGGGCATGATAGAAGCAAGCCCGCGGAAATGGTTGATTCCCCTGTCGTGCACCCGGTTGTAAATAACCCCCGCCAGGAAAAACAGCATGCTGGCGAGCAAACCATGGCTTACCATTTGAAAGATAGAGCCGCTTATACCTTCGGTAGTGAGCGAGGCAATACCCAATAAAACAAAGCCCATGTGCGATACTGATGAATAGGCGATCATCCTTTTCAAATCCTTTTGTGCGAGGGCATTCAGCGCGCCGTAGATGATGGAGATAACGCCCAAAAGCCCAAGCCAGTAGGCATTTTGAGCAGCTACCTCGGGGAAAATGCCAATGGCTACCCTGATGATACCATAGCCGCCAACCTTCAGCAGGATACCGGCCAGGATAATGGAGACCGGCGTCGGTGCTTCCACATGCGCATCGGGCAGCCAGGTGTGCAGCGGTACCACCGGCACTTTAATGGCGAACGCCACAAACAATACCAAAAACCCGACGGACCGCGCGGCGAAGCCAAAAATGTGCTGGTTAGCCCCCAGTGCAAATACCGAACCTGTTTGGTAGTTGTCGGGGTTCATCATCTGTACCATATTGAAAGTATGATTTCCGGTAACCGGATCCTTAACTGATAAGTAAAGGCCCACCATGATCAGCAGCATAAACACCGAGCCGAAAAGCGTGTACAGGAAGAATTTTATCGCCGCAAACTCGCGCCGCGCACCGCCCCACATACCAATAAGGAAGTAAAGCGGCAATAGCATCAATTCGTAGAAAATATAGAAAAGGAAGAAATCCAGCGAACAAAACACGCCGATAACCGCCATATCAAGGATAAGAAAGAGCACAAAATAACCCTTAAGGTTGCTTTTGATCTCCCACGAGGCCAGCGCAGCGATCGCCAAAACCAGGGAAGTCATTAACAACAAAGCGATAGACAAACCGTCGATCCCCACCAGGTAGTCGATCTGCATTTTGCCGATGGGGCCAAGGTCGAGATTGATCCAGTGCAGCTTTTGGACAAACTGGAACTGGCCTTCCTGGTTTACCCCGCCGAAACCTGCCCCGGTTTTAAAATTGACGTAAATGAACAGGCAAATACCCAACTGCAGCAAGGTAGCCAGCAAGGTGATATACTTAAACCCCGCACGCCAGCGTGACGGCAGCACCATGATAAGGGCACCGAACGCGATGGGCAAAAATATGAGCAGGGTGAGGAGGTTCATGTTTAATAATTAGTCCGAAAGTCAGTAATGTCCGGAAGTCCGAAAGACGCTGCAACTGACGTTTCGGCTAAAATAATCGTTAAAATCACATTAAATTTAACCGCAAAGAACGCTAAGAAGGCGCAAAGAGCACAGAGAAAAAATAGACAAACGATTAAAGCTTTGCGGTCTTTGTGTTCCTTTCTTTGTGTTCTTTGCGGTAAAATTTCGCGATATTTGGTTATATATGTAAAATTAGTGTGCCTCATGTTTATATTTTCAAAATCTAATGACTAAGTCCGCCTAAAAAAATTAAAATAAAAATGACCAGCATTACTACCAGCATGCTGTACAAATAATACTGCACTTTGCCGCCCTGGAACCTGCGGGCAAAATTGCCGATGCCGCGCACCAGTTGGACCAGCAAATTTATAAAACCATCGATAATTTTCCGATCTGTAAATGTGGCTACTTTGGACAATAGAAGCGCCGCTTTTGCAAACAAATTGATAAAACCATCGATGATGCGCCTATCAGTCCAAAAGCAGGCAAGGCCTAATGCAAGTACCGGCTTAACGATGAATTTATCATAGATTTTATCAAAATACCATTCGTTACAAGCCAGGTTGAAGATGGCCCCACTTTGCCTGAAGGGATTTGCTATCCGATTTAAATAAATGTTATAAGCGAAATATAATACCATGACGGAGACGATATTTACCGCCAGCGGCACGATGTTATGGTAACTATTTACCGCTTCAGGGTCATTATTGCTTGAAAGACCATTAAAAAGCCAGCTGTGCTCGTAAGAAAACGGGTTTTGCGAGAAAAATGGGAAAAAACAACAAATAGCCAGTAAAGCCAATGGCAATTTATACAGCCAGTGGCCGTCATCGATGTTGATCTTCAGGCCGGGCGCCAGCTGGGCGACGCGCAGATCGCCGAAAAAAACTTTTACGATCATCCTTGCCACATAAAAAGCGGTTAGCCAGGTGGTGAACAAAGCTGCGAAGGGGACTACTTTAAAAATAAGACTTTTGTTGTCCGACCATTCAAAAGCTTGTATCAAAATACCATCTTTAGATAGAAAGCCTGACATTAAAGGCAAGCCTACCAGCGCCAGCCCGCCAATTAACGCAGCGATGAACGTAAACGGCAGCTTTTTGCGCAAGCCGCCCATGAACTCGATATTTTGCGGGTCGATGCTGAGGTTATTATCATCGCGGATATGCGCCATCTGGTGGATAACCACGCCCGCCACTAAAAATAACAGGCATTTAAAAAAGGCATGCGTAGCAAGATGGAATAGCGAAGATGCATAAGCCCCAACCCCCATCGCCATTACCATATAACCCAATTGGGAAATGGTGGAATAAGCCAGGATGCGTTTCAGATCATTTTGCGCGAGTGCGATTGTCGCACCCATAAATGCGGTAAAGCAGCCGATGACCGCCAGGATGGTCAATTCAGTTGGATTAAATAAAGGATAAACCCTGCCCAGCAGGAATACCCCGGCCGCTACCATGGTTGCGGCGTGGATAAGGGCGGAAATAGAGGTCGGCCCTTCCATGGCATCGGGCAGCCAGGTGTGCAAGGGGAATTGCGCGGATTTGGCGGCAACAGCCAAAAATATACCGGCAAAGGCAATGTGTTGCCAGCTGACAGGCACGCTACTGGTTTGGGCGACCCACAAGCCATTGAGGAAAGCAGAATGACTGACCAGGCCGCCGTTTCCAAACAACGCTTCGATGTCGAATGTATGGAACTGCGCAAACAGGATAATAATGGCCGTTAGCAGCCCAATATCCCCGATCCGGTTCATAATAAAAGCTTTTTTATTGGCAAAAACCGCCCGGTCGCGGGTGTACCAGAAGCCGATGAGCAGGTAGGATGAAAAACCAACTAGCTCCCAAAAAATATAGAACAAAACCAGGTTATCCGCCACTACCAACGCCAGCATGCTGAAACAGAAGAAGCTGAGGTAAGTAAAGTAGCGCTTAAGGCCTTCATCGTGCCCCATGTAGGCGATGGAATAAAGGTGCACCGGCAAAGCGATAAGGTTAACCAGCAGCAGCATTAAAACCGAAAGGTTGTTTAATAAAATGCCCGCAGTTATTTTGGTATTGCCAATGGTAAACCAATCGACACTTTTATGCACCTGGTGGCCATTCCAAACTTTGGCAAATACAAAAGCGGAGCAAACGGTGCCGGTTAATATGGCGAAAGTGGAAACCCAGCCGGATAGTTTATTTTGCTTGCCGGGTAAAATAAGGTTAATAACAAAGGCAAGCAGGGGTAATAACACCGCCGCAAGGGTGAATTTTATGGTGAGGGTATCGATGGATTGTAAAAATTCTTTCAATGGTTATCCTCT
>Ga0302191_10002393_pt1 | contig 11716 bp, 15 predicted proteins | sample II_Bog_E3_1_FD_198775 | JGI IMG/M metagenome (GOLD analysis project Ga0302191, IMG submission 198775) | Peat permafrost microbial communities from Stordalen Mire near Abisko, Sweden - II_Bog_E3_1 | ecosystem: Environmental > Terrestrial > Soil > Wetlands > Peat | place: Sweden: Abisko...
TCCATTTCATACATGAGGGCCGCGGTTTCAGAAAAATCGGTCAACTCCATCTGATGATTTTTCAACTGAGAAGAATTCAATAAAAACCCGCCGTCCTTTCCCTTATAGTCCTTTTGCAGGGAATGAAACTCGAACGGCAGTTCCAACAAAGGTTTCAGAGTTTCTAAAGGTATGCTTCGGTTGTGATCATTCGTATGTTCCGGATTACCTGACCAGACAACCCCCACGCGGGGTAATGTTTTTGGCCCAAGCTTCTTTTTCCATTCAGCTTTTTTATCTTTATCCGAAAAAAGATAGGGTATTTCCGCCGGAATGGTTTCCACGGTCGTTTGAAAAATCAACGGCAGGCTCATCATGGGGCAATAAAAGTCGAATCCCGGTAAGGGTTGGCCCACTCCTACTACGGTTAAAGAACCCAAACTAGAAACCAATCCCACTAATGCGGCGGGAACCTCAAATATAACTTTCGATCCCCGTTCTTCCAGCAATTTGGCATATCGGCAAAATTGAATCACATCCCCGTAGCCATGTTCGGTATAAACCAAAATGGTTTTACCCTCCAGCGGTTCCGCCCCCGTCCAAAGGGGCTGGGTAAACTTTCTTTGATTTTCACGCCATTGGTATAACTTCCAGCCTTCTAAATAGTTGCCCTTCAAAAGTTTCAATAGCGCCAGGTTAAAATAAGCTTCTCGGTAGTCCGCTTTAAGCGCGATAGCCCTTTCGTGAGCTCCTATGGCCTCATCCAACCGCTTCAGTTCCTGCAAAACCGTACCCCGGTTGTTATGAGCTTCTGCGTAATCGGATTTAATCGCGATAGCCTTGTCATAACTGACCAAAGCTTCTTCCAAACGGTTGAGTTTCCGTAAAACGTTTCCCCTGTTGTTCAAAGCTTCCGCCCGATTGGGTTCCAAAACGATCACCTTGTCATAACTGGCCAAGGCTTCTTCAAAACGCCTCAGTCTTTGAAGCGCTAAACCCCGATTGTGATAGGCTCCCGCCAAATCGGGTTTCAGTGAGATCACCCGGTCATAACTGGCCAGGGCTTCCTGATTACGGTTAAGCTGAATCAACAAATTACCCAGACTATTCAAGGCTTCAGCGTGATTGGGTTGAAGCGCGACTGTTTTGTTATAACTGTTGAGGGCTTCCTCCCACTTTCCCAACAGGGTCAGCCCATTGGCGCGGTTAAACAAAGCCATCGGCTGGCGAGGGTCAATCTGAATCGATTTTCCCAGGGCGCTGATACCCATTTCAGTTTGGCCTTGCTGAAGATAAATGGTTCCCAAATGGGTCAGCAATTGTGCGTTTTTAGGATAAAAGGTCAGAAGTTTGCGCATCTGCTCGACCGCTTCAGTTAACTGGCCGGATAAATGCAGGGCCACCGCTTCCTGGATTTGCGGGTTGGGGGAAGACGTTGGTTTTTTTGGTTTCATTTGTCTATTCTCTCAGACCTTAAGCTTTACCCGCATTTAATTTGAACCTCAAAAACGAAGTTGTAAGCTAATACCGTTCATCTGGTTTTAAACTAAAAGGATTCAGGAGAAAAAATGAATCTCACCGAAAAAGCCGAAACGATTAACTGGCCTATCACTCATTATATTTACTTTGAAAAAATCGGGCCTTTTCACGAAACCGCTCCCCAGGCCTGGAACGCCCTTCACCAAATGGTTCCCGTCATATCCAAAAACAATCAGATTACGGGCTATATGAGCCTCTACAAAGTCAAACCCCAGGTCTATCGGGCCGGACTGGCTTTATCCGAACCACCCCACCAACTGCCCCAGGGAATGGAATATAGCTATTTCAAGGGCGGCAAATACAGCAAGTTTGTGCTGACCGGATCTTACAAAGATTTACCCGAAGCTTGCGGCCGGGTTTTTGAGATTGTGGAAACAGATAAAATTTTAACGAGAGATGACTTTTGTTTGGAAAACTACATCACCGACCCCGGCAAAACACCAGAAGATGAAAAGATCACCGAAATACTCATTCCAACCGCATAAAAAAAGGGCGCCTCGAAGGGCGCCTCTTTTTAAAATATCTCGATTTATTTCTTGGCCAAATACTTCTTCCAGGGCGTCCAGTAGAAATCATGCCAGCCCTTGTTCACATGGATGGCCTGTTTTTGGGAAAGATTGGTGTGGACCATGGTCATTTCGGTTCCTTTCCCTACTGGCTTGAACGACAGGATGAAAATGGAATCCTCCTCGCTTTTGGGCCAATCGGACCCGCGCCAGGTTTGAACGATCATCTTGTTGGGAATAATCAAAAGGTTTTTGCCGCCGATATAGCCGTGGTGAGCTTTAAAAGAACCGCCTGCTTTGCGGCTCATCACTGCTTTGGCCCCTGTGGCCATACTGTGCTTCTTAGAATCCATATACAGCTCAAACAAAATTTTCGGCGTGACCTTGAACGTCAATTCGTGAATGACCGTTTTCATAACTGCTCCTTGGCTGATCGCTAAAGTGAACCGTCTCGTCGTATAGTAATGGGCCTGCCTTCGCCCCCATACTGAAATCATGCCTGAATTGGAGCTGTTTTTTCTACCCTGCCCGGATTCCTTTTATTTCTTTTTCTTTGCCGTCGGGCTTCTCTTGACCTTCTTTTCCTTCGGGTTCGGCTGACCTTTGCCCTTCATGATCAAGTTATTCAGACTGCCTTTGATATAAGAACCCCAGGCGTCGTTGCAGTCAGTGAAACACTGATGTTTCGGGTACAAACCCTGATGGGTGAAAAATACCTGGGTTTTGCCGTCTTTTTTGGAGATATCAAAAATAATCTTGGTGCCGTTCCACTCGGTTTTATCTTCCACAAAAGACAGGTAACTGTCCAAAACCAGCCAGACGACTTTCTTGCCAGGCACCAGCTTGGTGACTTTGTGCTTGGTCATGTGAAGGCTTTTGTAACGGTATGTCCAAACATCGCCCACCTTTTCGGTTTCACCCTCAATTTCTCCGGACCACCATCCGCGGACATTGGTAATGGCGTTGTAGACTTCTAGCGGGCTTTGATCCACCCTAATGGTGTGGGTTAAGCTTTTTTCTTTCATAGTTTTTCTTTCTTCCAAAAATAGGCCCGCTTTAAAGCGGGCCTATGTCCAATTTTTAATTCTTGCGGGTCAGTACGAAAGGCACAACCGGGTTGGCTTTGCCGTCCGTATACATCACCCAGGAAGCTGAAATGTGGTCGGGGTCTTTCCAGGTAATGTCCAAGGCATGCATATGCGGCTCCTCGGCCGAGCTGATACCGTCCTTTCCCTTCATTTCAAAGAACAACTCGTTGTCCGAGGATTTCTTGAGCGTCATCTTCGGGCAATTGCCCATGGTGCAATAGTGGTTCATCACGAGCTTGCCGTTTTCCATGTGGTAAACCGTGGTCATCTCTTTGGGCGTGCCGGGGGCGATGGTTTCCAAAACCGCCGTACCGCCTGCGGTCAATTTATAGTCAACCTCCAAATCCTGGTCCTTGAGGCATCCCATCTTGCACTTGCCGCTCCAGGTACCAACCAGCGATTTCATTTTCTCGAATTCCGGCGAAGTGGCTGGCTTTGACGCCGCCATGTCTTTGTCCGCCCTCGCCATCCCCGTTCCCAAAACGAAAGCCGCCGCCGCCACTAGAATTACTTTTCTCAAATTCATGCTATCCTCCTTAATTAAAATTATTTTCTTTAGGCCTTCAGCCACTTCTCCAACGTATCCAAACAAGCATTCCACCCGCGCACATGACCCGTCTTCATCTCTTCATCTCTAAATCCTTCGTGGGTCAGGGTCAGTTCGGTAACTGTCTCTGACACCTTTTTGAAATTCAGGGTGACCACCGTATCGTAGTCGGCCCCCTCAAAAGGATTCCAGGTGAAGACCAGCTTATTAGGCCGGTCAAATACTTGGTAATAGCCGTGATGGGGATACGATTTCCCATCACTTTTCGTCATGACTATCCGCCAGTTCCCTCCTACACGCGGATCCGCTTCAGCGACAGGCGTATTCATTTCGCTACCGCGAAACCATTGTTTCATCAGCTCCGGCTTCGTCCAGGCGTCAAAAAGCCGTTCCGCCGAGGCGTTAATGGTTCTCTGTACAACTAAGACTAGATTGGCTTGCGTCATTTCCCTTCCCCCTTCAATAATTAATTTGGCTATTAGGCCTCTGCCCTGATGTCACGAACCGAAGGGCATGCCTTGTCCCACATTTCCATGAAACCATAACGATTGTGGGGCTACGCCGATTTCCTTAACCAAAGGTTAAGGAGCGTGAGTGTGCCAATTTCACAAAACAGAAGTTGGCTATTCAGTAAATTTTTTCAACATATCCAAACAACCATTCCAACCACCGCTGTGGTCCTTGTACTCCTGTTCGTTGCGAAGGCCCTCATGGGTCAATGTCAACTCGGTCACGGTGTCCGAGACCTTTTTAAGCAAAATGGTTACGGTGGTCATGTAATCGTCTTTGCCGCCGCTGGGGCACCAGGTAAACACCAGCTTATGGGGGCGGTCGATCACTTTGTACTCGCCGAAACAGGGGTATACCACGCCCTTCGAGTTGACCATTTCAACTTTCCACGCGCCGCCGACCTTCAAATCCGCTTCCGCCATTTGGGTCGACATCTTCTCGCTCGAATGGAACCATTTTTTCATCAGCTCCGGCTTGGTCCAGGCGTCAAAAAGTCTTTCCGCCGAAGCGTTAATCGTCCGCTGCACCATCAAAACCATATTGTCTTGCGTCATTTCCCTTCCTCCTTTTTTTAATGAACAACTAAGCGGTCATCAAATCATTCAAACAATCCAAAGAGCCCATCCAGCCCGGCTTGTAATAACCAATTTCCTCGTCGCTTCTCAGACCTTCATTAGTCAAAGTGATTTCCGTCACGTTGTCGGACATCCTTTTGAAAATCACTGTCACAATGGTTTCATAATCCTCTTTAGCCAACGGATGCCAGGTAAAGACTAGTTTGTTCGGGCGGTCAATCACTTGGTATTTTCCAAAACTGGGGTAAGACACGCCGTCCGGCTGGGTCATTTGAATCTTCCACAACCCGCCGATCTTGAGGTCGCTTTCGGCAACGGGTGTGGTCCAATCCGCCGCAACATGAAACCACTTTTTCATCAACTCCGGCTTGGTCCAGGCATCAAAAAGCCTTTCCGCCGAAGCGTTAATCTTTCGCTGCACCATCAATACCGCGTTTTCCTGAATCATTTTTTCTCCTCCGTTTCTTGATCCTTATTATTTAAAATAAAATCTTCCAGTTCATCCAACCGGTCATTCCAGAACTTCCTGTGTTTCTCCAACCAATCCACCGCCTCTCCCATCGGTTTGGGATTGATCCCCAGCCGATAAACCCGACCGTCTTCCTTATCCGTTTCCCGCTTGATTAAATTGCCCCGCTCCAGAACTTTCAAATGCTTGGAAATCGCCGGCAAGGTTAAGTGGGACTTTTGCGCCAAATCGCCCACCCGGGCTTCACCCTTCGAAAGCGTTGCCAAAATCTCCCGCCGGGTCGGATCCGACAGGGCGTAAAAGATGTGGTCCAGCTGGGCCGTGGCGTTTTTAGATCGCATGGTTTCTAGCTCCTTAAATATATTTAACTATATAGCTAACTAAATAACCAAAAGCAAGTATTTTTTTTAAAAATTAATCGAGGAAATATTAGGACAGAGGTAAGTAAAGCCCTTCGATTTGATCCTTGTCCCGCTCTTGACCATCCAAATCCATGCCGTAACCATAAAGCCAGCAGTCTTTAAAACCCTTTTGGGACAGGGTTTGAGTGTCGAGATTTAGATCAAAACCCAGAAAGTCTACCGGCCCGCTTTTAGCTCCAAACTTGCGGATCAAAACAGCCGTTTTCACGTCCTCAATACCCTTCTCCAGCAATTGGTTTTTGAGTTTTTTCAGGGTAAGACCCGAATCCACCAGATCGTCCACAATTAAAACCGAATGCAGGCACAGGGCATCCCAATCCAGCGAACCGTAAACTTCCCGATCCGCCAAAAGATTATGATGTCCGTCCGTACCTTTGACGCGGATTTCAAAAACTTTAATCCGAATATCAGGTGCGATCTCATGAAGGCAACCCTCTATATCGCCGGTCAAAACCCTGGCGCCTTCCAATATGGAAACCACATTTAATGTTTTGGTTTTATTTTCTTTGAGCCACGCCAAAATGGACCTGGCCATTTGCCCAACAGCCGATTGAATTTCAACTTGGGTAAAAAATACTTCTCGAAGCGGCTCCGGCATAAAAACAGGCCTTTCATTGACCTAACTGTGATTTTAATTCTTTCACAAAAACCGCCGCCCCCATGGCCGAACCATGCTGAAGTTCGTCATTCCGGCGGGCAAGACTTAGTTTTTGATCGATCAAATAAAGTTTGGCGTACTCTTCCAGCGCGTCCTCATCCCGCATCACCGGAAACTCTTTCAAATAATCGGGTACATCTACTTTATCCCAAAGGTAAGTACCGATGCCCTTGTTCGCCTGATAGGCCGCTCCCATCTCAAAGGGAATCCACATCAGACCCATAGTATTTTCGGTAAACAGGGCGATCACATGGGTACATTGCTTGATCTTGTCCACAATATGGCTGGCGATTTCGGTACTGGAATGAACTTTGGGATAATAGGGGGATACAAACGAATCAATGTCAAAATTGGATTTCAAATAATCCTGAAGCACCATGGCTTTATCTTCGTCGGAGATACGGTATGAAATAAATATCATTCCGTTTCCTATTTCTCCCCGCAGTGGCGGCAAACCTTGTCCACATTACGGTCATTTACCACAACCCAGGACGTGATTCGTTTGGCGAGAGCTTTACGAAATTCACGAAAAAGCAGCTCCCGGCTCAGTTTCACTTTGGGTTTTGATTTCGAAACAAACTCTTCCAGGACCGGTTTCATGTCGATTTTTAACTCATCCACAATTTTTTCAAATTCTACTTTCGCCATAAATCCCCCTTAACTTTTAAACAATTATCGTTTTTTGCCGAAAAGCCGTAAGAGCTTGAGGAGCAAATTCACAAAATCCAGATACAAATCCAGGGCGCCATAGATAGCCAGTTTGAACTCTTGAGGGCTTCCCTCCGCTATTCCCGCCTCATCCATTTTTTCAGTCTTTGATTGTCATAGGCAATCAAGCCCGTAAATATAAAAACACCCGCCGCGCTGGAAATCCAATCCACCATCAAACATCCAGGTATAAACCAGTCTGAAAAAATTCCGGCTTTCTTCTGAAATAGAGTTGTTCATGGGAAGAATCGGCATAACCTCTTCCTTTCAAATACAAGCTTTGCCAAAACCAACCAGCCAATAATAAATCATGCGGACCAAAACGATTGGGATATTTATGAGTCATTAATTGAATTTCCGATTTCATCAAAAACCAGTTTTATATACTAAGCACAATTTGTAACGGGTTCGGGTAGAATTCAAACGGGAGTAAACCAGCTATGATGAAAAACGACTTTAACCGTCACCTCTATCCCTACGCCTTGGGTTTAACCTTTATTTTCCTGCCCTTCAACGCTCACGCCTTTGACTTATCACCCAACGTTTCCCGCGTGGTTTCGGACCCGTCTTATTTACCCTCCGGCGGCCAACTTTTTGGCAGCACCGAATATAGCGACAGTGTGATCAACTTCAACACGAATGACACCTCCGGCGCTCAAACCAGTACGACGAACACCATTTCGGATACGGTCAATCAGGTGTTGGAGTTTGGCCTTACCGGTGATTTCACCCTGCGGATCGCCGATTCCTATCAGTGGTCCACGTCCACCAGTACCGCCGCGGACGGCTCAATATCAATCACCAACTCTGAAGGTTTCGTAGACCCCTCTTTCGGGATCATCTGGCGCGTGCTGGACGAGCAGGAACATTTTTTCAATTGGGACCTCACCGGCTCTTACGCTCCAAACTTCATCAACGCCCAATCCGCGGACCCGACACAAAATGGAACGGTAGCGCGGGGCGGCGATACCGCCTCTTTCGGCACGGCTCTCAGTTATAAGGGGGAGGATTTTACGCTCTATCTGTCAGGCTCCGCGACCTACCTGGACAACCGGTCTATTTTAAATCCCGGCAGCAACATTACCGTCGACTACAATTCCAGCTGGCAGTACGCTTTTTCCCTGCTGACTCAAACCCGCGTGACGGACAAATGGTCTGTCAACCTGGGCCTCTCCCGTGTTTATATCGACAATATCAACGGTTCCTTTACCACCAGTAACGGCGCCCTTTTCACCATCGGCGATCAGCCCGGCGACGTGACCACTTTCATCGCGGCCCTCAATTTACAGTTCGCCCCCAACCGGTTCGTCATGTCGATTATTTATAACTATGATTCTTTCGACAACGGCGCTTTTACCAACGTCACTCTGCCGAACAACAGCACGACCACCACTGGTAAAGGCGAAAGCGTTTATGGCCTGGAATTCCGATACGTCCTTTAATTCATCAGCTCATGAGCCAAAAAGGTTAATCTTGGCCCTACCTTTGGGCTATCGAAATGAAAGTTTCAATATCATTTTGATACGGCAGTTTCCCGCCATCGGATAAAAAAACACAGTTTCCAAGTACTTCCCTTTTGATATCGCATGGCACTTTACTTGCTTTAACTATCACATCATTTCTAAAGGGAGAATTATGAATTTTTTAAGAATCGGTTTAATAGGCTTGGTTCTTTGCTCAGCTCCCGCTTTATGGGCGGATACGGCTCCCGATACTCCGGTTAAGAATTCCATTTTCGTCAATATCGGCGGCACCACTCCTTTTAGTCCATCCAGTTTCACCTCCAACCAGACCGTTGGCTACAACGGCGGCATTGGTTTCGGCTTCGGGCTTTCACCGCTTTTTCAGTTGGTGTTAGACGCCAACGCGGACAGCTTTCCCCTGAATAATAACAGTGGTTTCTTTAACGGCGATTCGGGCGGAAATCTCCGTATTGGAACTTTTCTGGCTAACATCCGGTTCCGGTTTCTGGCCGAAGACAACCCCGTCGTTCCTTATCTTATCGGCGGTATGGGGGGCGCCCGGGTCACTCAAGACGCCATTACCAACGCCGGCGGCGCGGTCATCAGTCCCTCCAGCTCCAGCACCAACTTCGCGGCACGGCTGGGAATCGGCATTGATATCCGCTTAAGCGGCATGGCTGCCCTGTTTGTGGAATCCAGCGGCTATGGCATCGCGGGCAGTAACGGCGCCGCGAACATTAACTACAATTCATTCCGTCTCGGGGGTAAGTTTAATCTTTGAAATTTTTGAGCCGCGAAAAAATAACGGCATTCTTTCACCCGGAAAAAGCCGATCCGCGCGTCTTCTGGGCGAAAGAACGAACCTTCTTATCCTGGATCCGAACGGGTTTGGCCTTAATGGGTTTTGGTTTTGTCGTAGCCCGTTTCAACCTGTTCCTGCGCGTGATTCAAGCCCGGGCCGATACCCCCTCGCCTGCCCATTCGGGTTGGTCGATGTGGTTCGGAACTCTTTTGGTTCTCATGGGAGTCTTGGTTCAAATGATGGCGGTTTTTGACTACACCCGGTTTGTGTCTACTGTTAAGCGGGGAGAAACCCCAGACCTCAAACCATCCCTCTTGGGCATCGGTGTCGCCTCAGGACTTGGTCTCATCGGCCTCGTGATGGCCGTTTATCTTGTCATCAACCATTAACCCAATTAACGGAGGTTATTCCGACGCAAACCACAAACCCCGACTCCATTACTCATCAGCCGCAAATGATCCGTTTTCAAATGGGTCCCCTCACTTTATGGACTCTTGTCTTGAGTGTTATCGGGCTATGTTTACTTTATAAACTGTTACCCGTTCTCTGCGTCCTGGTCATGGCCCTCTTTATCGTCAGCGCCCTGGACTCTCCCATTGAAAAAATCGAAAACCGCGGTTTTAACCGCACCATGGCCATTACCCTGGTGTTTATCGCGGGGCTTCTGGTCTTCGTTGTTATCTGTATCCTGATGATTCCACCTGTTACGGCGGAACTTTCCATTCTCAACACAGAAATACCGATCATGCGGTCCCATTTGGCCGACCATCTTTCCAACATTCCCTTTACGGCCACTCTATCCAATTCGGTGCGCAGCGGAAAAGTCGTCGTCAACCAGTCCGATTTCCAAACGACGGCCGAAACCTATAGCCGCCGCGCGATTAAAATACTGATTTACGCCGTAAGCGGCGTCTTGCTGGCTTCCTTTATCATGATTGAAAGAAACCGTTTGAGGGGCGGCCTCTTCGCCATGGTTCCCCGGGCCCATCATGTCCTACTCTCCCGCATCCTTTTGAAGCTCGAAACCATTGTGGGCGCCTATATCCGGGGACAACTGTTGCTCAGTTCGCTCTTTACCGTCTTCACCTTCGCCCTCTTAACACTGGTCGGCGCTGAAAATGCCATCGTTTTCGCCCTCTTCGCCGGCATGACGGATGTGCTTCCCTATATCGGTGTTTTTCTCTCCGTAGGTCCGGCGGTTTTCGCCGTGCTTCCTCATGGCGAGACCGCCACTTTTATCGTCCTAATCGCCATGTTGACCTATGAGGAATTCGAAAGCCGTTTTTTGGTTCCGAACGTTTACGGCAAACAATTACGTTTACCCGCTACCATCATCCTGTTCGCGCTTCTGGTCGGGGCCACTCTCATGGGCGCTTTCGCCGCGCTTTTGTCCCTTCCCATTGCGGCCGCCATCATGATGCTCATAGAGGAATTGCGGGTCGAATTACCGGGAGAAACGGTGCCGGCGGAAAAGAAAATCATCCGCGAGGAAAACGACCGTGCCGAAAAAGAATATGAACGCCGCACCGAAGGGATCTCCGCGCAGCAGTCCGCGGCCATCGCCGTCAAAATCGCGGAAGGACGGTTGAAGAATGAAAATGCCGCCAAGTCTTAAAAACAGAAAAATTTATCCATCAAAAAAAATCCCGATCCGTCAAATGACCGGGTTTCGGTTTTTGATTACCTGCGCGTCCCTTCTGGTTTCGGGATGCGCCACCTTACCGCCCCATTTTGTGAAGGTCGCCCCGCCGCCGATCAGAACCTTTCCTCCCATACAACCCGGGTTTGTGTGCCTGCCGGTTGTCATCAGCTTTCCCCCGGGACGCGATGTGGTCCAACAGGTAACCAACCTTTTCAAGGGCGGCATTAAACAACTGGGCGAGAATATTATTCTGAAATCCAAAATGAAATTTCTCTGGGATGTAATGGCGGAGCCGATTCGTTTGGATAAAGATCTCTGGCTTTTAGTTCACCCTGAATCCATGAGTCTCGGATACAGACAGGTTAAACTGAACGGCGCGAAGACCACCCAGCCGGTTTTACAAATGAGCGCCAGTCCGGAGCTTGTCTTCGGGTCCAAGCCTGCAATTCAATCCCGGACCATGCCTCCTCTTGTTCCCTTTCGTCCCGAGCCGACATTTTTTGAAGCCATTACCAATATTCACATGAACTATGAGGACGCTAACCGGTATTTAGCGGATCCCCGCTTGAAAGTGAAAAATACGCTGATCTCCAATACGGGAAATCGAAAGTTGACCATTGAGGGAATCCGGCTTTACGGATCAGGCGGCGATGTAATTGTCGAGGTCAAACTCAATTACAACCCGCTCATCCTCAATTTATCCAGTCAGCCGGCCCATCTGACGCTTTATCTCAGGGGTACTCCCCGTTATGTTCCCGGGGAAGCTGTCTTTGATTTGCCCGATCTGGAATATGACGTCAAAACCAGC
>Ga0302191_10002400_pt1 | contig 11701 bp, 11 predicted proteins | sample II_Bog_E3_1_FD_198775 | JGI IMG/M metagenome (GOLD analysis project Ga0302191, IMG submission 198775) | Peat permafrost microbial communities from Stordalen Mire near Abisko, Sweden - II_Bog_E3_1 | ecosystem: Environmental > Terrestrial > Soil > Wetlands > Peat | place: Sweden: Abisko...
ATCTTCAGCTATTTCTCTCCTCCTAAAGACTAAACTGATAAAACTTAACAAGCAGGAGGAGCATTTTTCACCATCTTCATCTTTGCAGTCGCTATCGTCTTATAAGGTTTCAGACCAGACTTCGTGGCTCAAATAAAGCAGGCTTATCGTCCTGACTCTCTTTTCCTATTGTTCGGCATAAATGGCTTAACTTTTTGCTTAGTGCTGATAATCTCAATATGCAGTTGGCAGATCTCCTATTTCCTTTCTTTCATCTTCCACCACGATGGCTTTCTTTTCGATCTCACATGTTTCGGAGTCCTTTCTTCAGTTGGCAGCATGTTCAGCTATAAACTCATCAACATGTTTAGACAACACATTTATCCGCTGGTTACTAATACTCGAAAATGTATCACTGTGTGCGTGAACATAATGTGGTTTGGACATCATTTGGCCATCATGCAGTGGATAGGAATTGCACTTGTCTTTGGAGCTATCCTAGTATAAATCATCAACAACTATAATCTAGCTAGTAAAATATTGCCGAATGAGAACATCAGGAGCAAGGAGGGAAAAAATTACAATAAAATTATACCCAAGGACGATTATGCCGCAAAAAATGAAGGAGATATTTACCTCTAGGACATATAGGGGATTTGATGAAGCTAAAGTATTTATATCTTTAAATTATGAACTTTCGATATTGAGCATTGATAATCATTTTTCACAAGTGAAAGGCCATATCTTAGAATTATATAATGATCAAAAGTCAAGAGTATATTGATTTGCTCGATAAACTCCTCAACCCGAATGACCACACCATCAAAATAGATATCGCCATCCTTAAACAGATCTGCGCTTCCCATGAGTATAAAAAACTAATCGACATCACCTCAATCCTGTTTAAACTATTTTTCACTGGAAGACGACATCTCTCAATTCGTTAATTGATCGGTCACTCTATGCTAATGGGTCTCAAACCGTTTAAGGAGCAATAAGTATCAAATGAGCAGGATGCTGATTTTTTTGTGGATGAGCTGTCACAGTAAGAATTGGTCCAGCTAATCAAGTAACTATACAATATGCGTAAAAAATTAAAAAATACTGTGTACTCGCTGAGGCTCAATCAAATTATTGAGATACTTAAGCAAGTGGCTCACGAAAAAGAAAGCGAGACTTAATTAAGTTTAAGCGCGATCGGAGATTATTAATTGATGGATTAGGAGTATAAGAAATTTCAAAGTGGAAACGTTGTGCAGCTCATCAGCCAAACCAAACATAAAATTGATGACTTCTTAAAGAATCCGAGGTCTGTCTTATAGGGGAAGTTTAGCAATCTCTTTACTCTTCAAAAGGTATCTATTTCTAATTTAGTTGATAGCAGAATAAGTATTACCTCTTCTCGAACGAAGCATCCTCTCTATCCCTTTAACAAATCACACCGAGCGTGAGGGCTAGCTTTCTCGAGTGCTCAAATTCATCCATGGCCATTTCATTATCCAATATCAGTTATAGATCTAAATTTCTAAAAATACTCTGGTTGAAACGAGGATATACAACAACAAGATCTATAAACAGCTACTCCTCAGCAATCAAAAGATAATCATTAAATCTGTACATAAAATACTCAATGAAGCCATTCTGAGCCCATCATCTATCAATATTCAGATCCTCTTACTGAGGATTTTGAGGAGATTGTATTTTCTTTGGGAATATTCTACAGTTCACTCCTCATAACAAATTTAAAACTTTAGGCATTTGACTGATAATTAAGACAGCACCATCGTCACCATCGTGAGAAACCCACTTTTCCTAACTCTCCGCAATATCGCACTCTTCTCCTCGGGTAGAGATGAATAGCTCAAATAGGCAGCAATGCTCTGCTATAAAATAATCCAAGACAAAAACGATCTGGAGCTCATCACTATGCTTTAGGATTGCGATTAAATTCGCTTCTTAAAGAATTCGAAGTTTTACTCTTCGAAGGCCTATGTCTACGCCGATTAAGTATAGAAAATTTATTAACCTGCCGAAGTAGGAAGTATATACTGGAAGAACCATCAGTTTATTGCTTCCAGAGAAATGTGGACCTATAACATTCTCGTGGAAAAACCCAGCTCTCTCCTGTGCTGGGAATTTTATCTAAGTGGCTTTGATATCCGCTTTGGAGTGTACAAGCTCGAGCAGCTGAGAGATCTAACTCTCGAATAATACGAAAAAGGAGTAAACTGTAAATAAATGGTAAAGCTGTAAAAAGTTCAAAACGTGGCAGCAGATGCGAACAAAGGTCATCTCTATTTGAAGAGTGGCATATATAGATTAGTATTCGATAATACTTTTAGTATGATGCGTGGAAAGTAGCTCTTTTACTCTTTTCTACATCTCGAGAGTAACTCTTGATTATTATTATCTGTTTGATTCCTATCACCAATGGAAATATAGTAATCATTGCTTATTGACAAAGCCTTTCTATAGTATCTTTATTATGTCTACGGCAGTAAATATCCCCTCTCTCTCATTTAGAAACACAACTCTCGAGAGTAGCACTTTCGCGATGCTGTCAGACAGCGGTATGGTCTCTACACTGCAGGATAATTTCACTCTCCTTTTAGTCTATATTTGAGATTTGTTTCCAAACAGTAATTCCCCTTCGAGGACACATATATCCCCTATTATATAATTCTTTTTTACCATCAAGCAATACCCCCCATTTTTCCACTTTTTATCGATTTCCCCTTCATCATTACCGAACCGCTCTATCATTTTTTGCTTTTGGTTCTTTTTGAATCGATATTGACTGAAATTATCCTCGTCAAAATCTTGTTCTCTGTATGTTGGTATGATCTCTCGACTTGAGATTGAATCTGTACGATAAATCTATGCTTCAAACTAGCCATTTTTCTCTGAAATAGGAGGCTGTTAGATTTGCTAAATTTCAACTTTCTGTGTTTAAATGCTGTTGTTCTATACGCTCTGAGTTTGTTTTGTCCTTTTGCTCTTGAATTTATTTAATACGTTCATTAATGTCTGGCTAATTTAATTCTTATATTTAATTCAATTTGTCAGTTAATGTCATCAAGGTCTCGACTTCGCTCAGTACCCCTTCAGCTATTTAGGTCACCTCCTTTTCCAATAAGCAACTATCAATTCCAGGATTCGATCCCTCGATATATACTACTAAAAATTTACCCAGCGATGATGTGATAAAGCTAAAATAATGCTTTGATATTTTTGACTACAACAAAAGTGGCAGCGTCTCCATCGAAGAGTTATCAACCGCCATCACAGCTTTAGGACTCTAGAGTTAAGCTGGAAAAATATTGCAGATAGTCAACTCTCAATCGGGATAAGTCGAGATGGACTTCTAGGCTTTCCTTAAAATATTTGGATTTCAAGGAGAGAGTCAAAATTAATCAAATCTGCAGTCCCTTTTCGAGATATTTGATAAGAATGGAGTGGGATCGTTCGGCATAGAATAATTTGCAGAAATATGTGAAAGTGTGGGATAAAGATTCACAAAAGAAGAAATCGAGCAGATGATCGAATACGCTGACAAGGACAGAGACGGACGTATTAACTTTTAGTAGTTCGTGGAAGTTGTGACAAAAGAGTACCCTCCTGTGTGATATGTCTTCCCTGCCTCTGCATTAGTTTTTTTTCATATCATCATAATATACTGGATTTAAATGATGAAAAGATCGAATTTGTATATTATTTAAAAAATTGAGTATAGATTTGATGGATAACTCACCACCCGGAGAAAAGGACGAAACTATCATGACTCCTCTGTCGACGAAGGCCTCGAAGAAAGAAATTCACATGCGAAAACTTCTTAATATGAACATCAATTTTCCAATATAGAATTGTAAGACTTTTGTGCTTGGCATTAGTGGCGGGGACTGTGCTGGAAAGAGAGAGATGATCCAGTACATGTTCGATCAAGAGGGAGGCAACTGGATTATCAAAGACTCTGGCGAACCAGTGACTATTCTTCATCAAGGTTACTTTTTGAATGTCAGCGATGGTCGAAAGTACTCTTCAGATGGTACTAACTGGTAAAGCTTCTATAAGCATCTACTCAGTTTGTTGATCGGAAATTAGGTGGATATTTCTTTCAAGAAGGGAGGAGTTGATCAAAAAGTGCATCTCAAGCCAGCTAAGCTCATTGTTATTGAAGGTTCGCATTTGTTCATGAGTGCTGAAGTCACCAAGAATGTGTCTTCGCTCATTAATCTTAGGGTTTTTATTGATTCTGACTCGGATGTGAGATTGTCAAGAAGAGTCTACCAGGATACAGAGCTCAATAAAAAGAATTTAAGTGAATCGGTTGCTAACTATTTGTAGTACATAAAACCCAGTTATGAGAGAGAGATCGAACCAACCAAACAAACCTCTGATATTATTATTCCTCATTTCGGAGGCGGTTTTAAAGACCACAAGAAAGACTGTACTTATCTCTTAACTCAGTCAGACAAGAATCCGACTCCAATATAAAAAATGCCTGCAATTTGATTATGACTCATCTGAAGGAGGAGATGAAGAAATACGAGGAGGAAATCGAGAAATGATAGATTACTCATAAATGAAAATACTTTCAGAATTATGAATGAAAATCAAGGGAAATAATTAAAAAATTACAGATCTAAGGTATTTAGATGTCCGATGCGAATTTTATACTTATGCCGCACGTCTAATTCATACTCCACGTTTGGCTTTAACTTATACCAGATATTTTCCGCAGGGTTGATTGGTACTATAGTCCATTTGCCATTTTCAAACACAATTTTGCCATGTCTGCTCACATCGTAGTTCTATGTCTCGCCAATAGCGTTAATATTGATCTCCTGTCCCTCTCCAATGAAGTATTCATCATTTTCTCCCTAATTTACAATCCAAAAGAAGTATTTTAATTAATGAGCATATACAATTTGAAAATGGATTGCATGTACTCTCCCCATTTTATAAACAGTGTCCATACTGATCCCTGAAGTGATGATTTTCTTGTGGTATTTTTGATACATATTGGGATTCCATCGCTATTAAAATTATCTGAGGTGCTCTGCTATTTAATTTCCACTCGTGATGACCACATCATCTATTTGAATTTTATACTATTATTCCTCGAATTAGTAAATTTCTCCTTTCGTAAGCAGAGTTTGTGACTTTGAAAAATCAATCAGGAAAGTCCCGTTACGACTCCCACAATCCTGAACCGTATAGTAGGGCAATATGATGGCATAGGCGATTATCAACTCCCATATATATCTTGGCAATTTCCTCCAATTTGAGGAGCAACGCGCTTTTGAAATAATACGAGTAAGGGTGTCTTTAAGTTACTACTTTTGTTAGTTCATCATTTTGTCTTTATACTAGATTCGTGTGTGATCTCGACTGATGTGATCGCTTGGTATTTTTAAACAATTTTGCGTTCTCCCCCAAAAATCCCTGCCAATTTAAAAATCGCTCAATTGAGGGTACTTTTCATACTATTTGGCAAATAAAATGGGTCTTGGCTATTGTTTTATGATATAGGAAATTTTTGGCTACTAGATATCGTCTTCTTCTAGTTTTTTGTCTTTAAAAGTTGCAAGGTTAATCTGTTCTTTCCCCTTTTTACTGATAATGGAAAGCTGTTCGTCAAGGATAAAGCATCGACTGATAGAGTACTAATTAGATCTTCTCACGTTTTCTGTCAAACGAATATATCTTTAAATACCAGTGTAAATAAAAGGGACATATGTGGGAAGAATGGTCTCGGACATCTAGTAGTCAGCCAAGAATTGATTAATATTTTATTAATATAAAACTTAATGCCGATATGCATTAAATGAATTAACAATTTATTGAAGGATCACAGATTGTCAGCTCTATCTCGTTGAAGGTTAGCTATCATTGTGATTATCTATGACTGATTTTAATTTTAGCTAAAAAGGACTTGCTATTAATTGGACTATATTATGGAATATTTACTCTTAAGAAAGATGTCTTTTTGCCTTTAAAACGTAGGGTATTCTTCCTTTTGATATCCTCCACCTCAACCTCTTGAATTGGCATCGACCAAAGTATCTTGCCCTTCTGAACATCGATAAACACTATGTGAGATTGGAGTATTATCAAATACTCCCGTCCGCCTTCTGCAGCAAAACACTCATAGTATATGCTATCACAATACTTCTATTCGTTTGCTACCTTTTTGAGAACAGCCAAGAGTTGACTATCAATCAGACAGTACTATCTCAAAATATAGCATTCAGTATAAAATACTCGGGGGTATCGCATCCTCTCTTCGTTTGGCTTATCCTAAAATTTAAGGGCTTGATTTTTGATACCCTAAGTTGTTTTTGATGCGAAGTCGATTATACCCGTTACTGGTTTGACCACTAATCCAGCCAATCCGATCGCTGTGCCTTTCATAAAACCAAGAGCGCCTCCTTCCCGTGCGCTTTGATATGGCTGTAAAAATACACCCGTCAGGCCCTCCTTAAAGCCATAAAATATAGCCTTGCCCCCTTTTGATAAACCTTGAATAACATTTTGAGGTTTCTTCATTTTTTACTTCTCTCTATGTTCCTAGAACTCCTTATCAAATGCAAGAGTAGCCAATCCGGTAGAAACAGTTCCAGTAATTCCCGATAAAGAATTAAAAGCTCCCCCAACAGAGTGAGCAATCAATGATCTTGTGCCCTCAGCGATACCAATTCCAAACTCAGCAGGTCCATTCACAAATCCTTTTGCGGGCTTATCCTTCAAATCCTTAATGCCAGTGGTGATATTTTTAAAAAGACTCATGGGATTACCGATAATATTGAGACTTCCGAACACTTTATAGAGTTGTGCTGTAAAATCGCTTGTATATCTTTGGATGAGCTCTCTAGTGATTGTGTCGACCGTATCAATGCAGTCAGTGATCTCAATACCGTTCATTACGATGGGTGCGCCATCAATATTGGACATTACCACTCCGATAGCGCTTAATATTGTTGAAACAAATTGGTTGTTCTGCAGATTTAGCTTGTTAATTTTCAATTCAGCCGAGAGGTCAATGACAAAGGGTGCTATTTTGATGGACTTTATGAATATTTTAGTGCCCTATTTGGGAATGGGCATATCTTTCCATTATGCAACCTTGCTTGTTAAGTAGTATTTCTCCTCCTTATAGTTGATAATATCTGTGAATTCCTTCGTAATTACAGTCACAATATTGATGAAATCAGCTGAAAATTTAACCACCAAGTCATTAAAATCCACCGCAATTTAGTTGATGAAAATATTCTATTTAAATTCGTTGTTTATGACAATTATGGAGTTAAAGATCGATTTAGGCTCCACTTCACGAGTAAACTATTAGAATTTATTCGGAGTAATAACCACTGGATTAGAAAGGGTATGAGGATAGGCTTGATCAATTTGGAAGAAACCCAGCCGAAGTTGGTACTGCGTCTTTTTATCAGTTTAATCGAGAATAAAATACAATCTGCGCAAGGTTACCACCATGGACTCGTAGGGTACCTCGACCGAAGTTGAGTTTTGATTGATCGATAGCACAAGCTCAGTTAAATTGATAAGGATGTAACTCTTTTAGTTTTCCTTGGTTTCCTCTTTATCATAGACTTCATCAATATTGATAATCTTTTTCTTATCGTTGAAAGTTATGTATATTTATATTGCAATGTTTCCAATAAGATTGCCCTTCTTCGCTTTTAGCAGCTCCTTCTGTCGGTAGTTCAGGTCATCAGGGCATATTTTCAGAGCAAGACAGTCCTTATTTTATTCATACCCGATTTATAAGACTATCTCATGAGCTGTTTATTCAGAGTTTTCATTGATAAATCTACAAATGTCCCCTTTAGTCAGTATTCTTTGCAAAGATGGAACCTTCACTTGGAGACTGCTCGATTTCACCACGATTTCATAGGGCAAATCTTCTTCCTTGACCTATTCAATTTAATAAACTCTATAGCACGACATTGGCTTAACATTAATCCTGTGATAAATAAGAGGCTATTTGTTTTTTTCATCCTCCAACGACTTGCGATAAAGTTTGAAGTGCACATGGCCTTGTTCGGGAATATACACTACCTTACTCTTATACGCATCATTTTAGACTATGATTCCATGAAGACCTCCTTCATGAAAGCTCGGCATTCCGAATATTAAACTCTTCTTGCCTCCGATCTCCACATTGAATTTATAGCGATCCGACATTTCCTCCATAATAATAATGTCATTTTTGGTGTTATTTACGACGATACTTTTATTGCGAATCACTATCTTTTTACAGAAGATATCACATTATTTACTGAGTCTTGTCAACGAAATATCCACACCAATCAGAGCAAAAAGACTTTCCTTTTTGCCTTATTTCTAGCAGTCAACTACGATTCGCGCCTGCGATTAGCCCAATCCTCCCACATTGATGGGAGAAGCAAAGTCAACAATGGAATTGGCACCGCAAAGCCTAATCTTATTGCCGATTTCCTAGCCTACTATGATTACTTTATCATTAAATTTGGGGTCATTTTTGCGCTGTCCGCCTAGTAACGAGTATCTATCTCCTTTCTGGGCCTATTCAGCTTTAGAATCATTTCCGTAAACAATAATCTTATCTTCCATCTCGTTAATAATTATCTTTTTGCAATATAAGAGCAGAGAGTACTGACCAGAGCTCTTATTCTTCGAGAATTGATAATTAATCACTGTTCTGCCATTATCCTAATCCATAAGCTCAAGTCTGCCTTCTTCCTCGTTTCTCTATGATTTATAACTGAAGGCCTTGGTCCAAGGATACCCTTCCACTTTCAACTTAAACTAAAATTTGGCAATATCTTCACTGATGCAAGCTTCATGAGTACGCTGAGCCTCAATAGCCTTATAGGCGATTGATTTGGCTTTGAGAATAAACTGAAAATTGACCTGTTTGGGTAAATAGTTATAGATAACATAAGGAGATTTTATATCGATGACTTCAAATTTATTGATCTTTTACTTGTGGTCTAACAGCACAAGGAAATTCTTTTTTTAAGCCATGAGAATTTGGGTAAATTTTATATTTTTAACCTGTGCTTTTTCAGTGTAAGAGTTTCCGTTTAAAGATAGAGAAAAGCTGTCCACATTGTCGAAGGGAATCAACTAGTTTGTTGCAATCTTTAGAATTGACTCTTTTATTTTGCCCACTCGGTGGATATAAATCGATTGTTGCATGCAATTTTTAATCATCAGAGGGGGGAGAAATTTTATTATACGGTTTACCCTCTCGGAATCATATTGGATGAAATAATCACTTTGAGGAATCTTTAAAACTCCGTAATGGTCGAGACTGTATCGATGAGTGTTCTTTCCCAGAGTAAATTTAATTTCAGAATCATTGTCAAGACTGATGGGGCCTTTAAAGAGGGGAGGAATTTCAAACTGCGCCATTCCTCTGGACAAATAGATGCTTTCATTAGTAATGTTTTGGAATATATAAGGAGATACTTATATATTGTACTCTTCAATACTGGATTCGATTTGCTTATGATCATCAAAAGCAATTTATTTTGTTGCCAATAGGGTCGATATCATTTGAGTGGAAATGTTCACTTTCAAAGACCCAGTTTCCTATGATTTGGTCTCGACTAAGAATTTAGTATTTGGGCCAGTTTTTGTCATGAGTATGAGATAGTCGATTGTTGCTTTAAAGGCCTCAATTATTGGTTACCATTTTGACGATCTTGGGTTGAAAAATAATAAACTAATGACAGGGACAATAGTAACTTGAGTTTTGATTAGAAATTTATGTATGTATGGTTCAGTCTATTGCATAATAAACCTCAACACAGGCATGAAATTGTTGTTGCAGTCATTGACTAACTCCAATTGAATTGGTTTAAGCTTCCCCTTCAATTTCAGACTTGTCTGTAGCTATTTACCAATTTGTTGTTAAATCTTCTGCGTTTCCTCTTCTATTTTTTGTTCAACAGCTTTGACTTGCTTGGATTGCTCTTAATTCAATATCAGAATGTTATCCTGGGCAATTGCATTGATATTTTTCAAATCCTTCATAGAAACTACTAGCATAATCTCTTCAGTATTCAGAACTATTTCCGTTGCTAAAACAATTAAGTCGTCATGAGGATGATAGTATGTCGTGATTTAGGTGAATATATTCATCGGCCTCAAAATTTATCGCTTAGCCTTGATGAGACCATCTCTAAAGTTACAAAAGTAAAGAGTAAAGTTGTTAATATTCGCCGTAATGTCAGACTGCTTCACTTTGCTAACTGAATTCTAACCGTGAAACTCGCCTTAAAGATATTTGAGAGATCTCTCACCAGAATGAACCAGTCTCAAATCAATGGCACCTTCCAACACGATAAACTTTTATTTACGTTTATCGGATACGCTTCCCAACAATTTGTTCATTCTAAAAATAACTTACAATGTTTTTTGATTATTTGGTTACTCCTTTACATCAATTTTATTTATGATTATTGTGTTGATGATTTCTTTGGTTTGCATCACAGGTTTTGGTGCTGCCGTATACTCCTGATCGATTTGAGCTAAATTACTCAGAACCAGTAGAATTTTTATGTCAATATCAATGATTAGCTCATCAATGATCACTTCAATGTCATTTTTGGAGTCAGTTGTTGACATTTTGAATTTTAAGAAAGGTTAACCTTCTCTCTATTTTAATTGAGCACGTCGGTCGAATAGATGTATCAAACTGTCAATAGAGTTGAAATGTTCTATCTAATGAGTTTTTTTATAGCCTAGAGCATTAAACATTCCTTTTTAGTGTATGCTATTCTAGGCAGGAGTATGCTCAATGACAGTGCCATATAAATTGGTGATAGTAAAATCCATACTCGTGCTTTATCCTATTAGCATAACATAAGTCATATTATCCAGAAGTAAAAATACAATAGGAACATCTTTGTGAGTTAGGAACAATGAAATGCACTCCATCTTGACCATAAGATAGAAATTGTCCTTATTTTGAGTTTTCGGTTGATCTGCTGCCTCTATTTCTTTGGGAATATCGAAGAGGATATCATCAGCTCCGTCGTTGTGAGTTATATTCCAATTCAGACACTTCATCATGAAGTTAAAATCATCGTGATTAATTCTCATGAAAAAAGGGGTCATCGAACATTATACTCTCAAGCCATTGTCGAATTAATTTCCGTATTACTTGATATAGTAATTGGGATTGGCGATGAGGTCAGTGGAGCAAGCGAAATCTAGATTGTTGGTCAGCTTATAGCTGTGTTTCTCCCCATTCATATCGATAAATTGGATAAAGATGCTGATTCCTTGCACATTGACGAAGTAGTTCTAAACTAAAATAACCTTTTTTAAGGATTTCACGTATTACCGATAGACAGCTTAATTCCTGACTGTAATCTTTTCGATGTTAAGCTGCATATACTATGGACAAAAGGATTATTTTGAGATATCTGGCTCCAAAAATACACTGATGTTTTCGATGTTCACTTTCAACTCCATTCCAGTCGGTGATGGCTTGATATCATTTAAAGGTTTTACAGTTTCGGCGGAAGAATTATTGAAAGAGGGAAGCATTTGAGTATTCAAATAGGTAATAATTCTAAACACCCTTTGTTGAGTATAGTAAGCTGTTAAATTGGCTAAATGTATATCAATAAGCATCGATTTCTGAAGTTAGTTGGGTCTCTTCAGAATTTGGATATCAAAATCCAGCATATTTTTGTTTTAGACCTAC
>Ga0302191_10002401_pt1 | contig 11699 bp, 10 predicted proteins | sample II_Bog_E3_1_FD_198775 | JGI IMG/M metagenome (GOLD analysis project Ga0302191, IMG submission 198775) | Peat permafrost microbial communities from Stordalen Mire near Abisko, Sweden - II_Bog_E3_1 | ecosystem: Environmental > Terrestrial > Soil > Wetlands > Peat | place: Sweden: Abisko...
ACCTTGGAGCGCTGGCTCTGGCCGGATGTGTTGCGTAACCAGGATATTTCGGTTGCAAAGGCCAAACAGGCCATTTCCAGTTACCGAAAGGCGGTTGGCCAACCTGCCGGACTCGCAGAGCTGATGGTGTCCTTTTGCGAAAGTGCGGCTGGCTTCTCCGACAATATCGGGTATCAGGATGAAGGCTACTTCGATGCTCTTGTCCATATGTTCGAACAGGCTCTCGAGGTCACTTGTCAGCTACCTGAAGGCAACCGCGATGCCTTGATCGCCCGGTTGGACCGCGTGCGCACCATCAGCCACAATTTTGGATATGGCGTAGGCGACGACATGGACGACCTGCTTGCAAAATATGACCGCACCTAACTGATCCTCGCGGCCGGTTCACGCCTGCACAGACATGCTACGCAGCCTTGCCGAAAACTCACACCTCATCGAGCGACATCTCGTCGCTGCGCCAGTCATAGAGCTGCGTCGTCCGCGTGCTGGCGTGGTTGGCCATGGAAGCGGCCTTTTCGAGAGTACCGCCATTCTTCAGATATGCCGTGATACCAGTAGGCTTGCTATTCCGGCCCCAGAATAGCGGGGCCTATGCCAGGCCGCCGACTATGCCGGACTGTTTCGTATTCCGACAAAACAGCGCCCGAACTGATGTTAAGTTCCCCGGCATAGTCTGGTCGGCGTTTTCCTGACACTCTGTTGTGAAAGGAGAACGCTGATGAACCAGCTTTTCAAGAATCCCAAACCGTTTTGCGCATGCACGAGGGCCCTCTGGGCCAGCACATTGATTCCTACGCGGCCGAGACACGCGCGGAAGGCTATACGGTTGCGCCTCGTCGCCGACGTAAACCCACATGCGCGCATTCGCCGTCATGTCTTTGCTCTGCATGGGCATGATGGTGTCGTCGGTAGCCACCACATGTGAGGCGCGCACCCGATCCGCCATCAACTGATAAAGTGGCTCAACGAAGTCCGCCACATCGCCGCACCACACCGACTGCGTGGCCCGCGAGATCTCGAAGCCCTGCCGCGCGAAGATGTCTTCAAGCCTGTACAGGGGGAGGTAATCCCTAAATTTGCTGGTTACGATGTAACTTAGCAGGCCAGGTCCGGCAAGCCCTTTGTCGATCGCCGTCTCTGGCTTCTTGGCCGTATGGATACTGGGGTTATCGCCGTTCGTCTCGCAGCTTGCGCAGGCATACTTCTTGCGCACATGATGCAGGCGCTCGAAGTGGCCGGGCAGATATTCCACTTGCCAGCTTTCATCGGCACCGATCTCCTTGCGTGTCAGGCCACAGCATGGGCATGCCCGTTCTGCTGCGCTCAACTCGTAGACATGCGTGGTAACAGGAAGATTCTCGAAGTTGGCAAGATTGCGCCGTCCCTTGCGGCGCTTCACACGTCGCAACTCTTCGGCAGGCTCGGCTGCAGTTGGAAGATCTTCTGCGGGAACAGGCTTGCAGTCCAGCGCCTCGGCGAAGTTCAGCAACATCTGTGCGACATCTTTATCGGATTGCAACCGGTCCGCGCGTGGACCGTAATACCACTTCTTGTAGCGCTCCAACTCCAACTGCAGACGAAGTAGCTCAACCTGCAACTCGGCGGCCTGCTTGCCGTACGCTTCGGCGCGTTGCTGCTGTGCTTCAGCAAGTATCTTCTGCTCTTCTGCCTGCCGCTTTTGCTGATCTCGTTCTTGCTGCAACGCAAGCACCATCAACTGCAGCGTTTCCTTGTCGCTGGGCAGTTCTGTCGAGTTATATGAGGAGGGAGCCACTTAGTAAGTTAGACGCAAGACATGCACCGCAGGTCGCGTCAGGCAACTACCTTATCTGTACTTTTTACCCCGCTTTGCGCTGGCCGTTCATAGCGAGGAACACGCTTCAGTTTCGCCATGTCGATGCCATCCAACAGCATCGCCAACTCACTGGCGCGCAGCTCAACCGAACCTGCGTCAGGCGCAATATGAGGGAGCTTGAACACTCCGGTCTCAAGCCGCTTGTACCACAGAACATAACCGTCGCGGTCCCAGGTCAGGATCTTCAACCGGTTGCCACGGCGTGAGCGGAAAAGGAATAGATGACCACTGAGCGGATCCTCGCCAATTACCGACTGCACGCGCTCCGCAAGACGATCAAAGCCGCAACGCATGTCGGCAACTTCTGACGCAAGCCAGATCCGCGGACCCGGCGCGCCATCCAGCGCACGCAAACTCGGCAGGCCGATCACGACTCCATCTCCAGAACAGAAAGCAGACGGCGCAGGTGAACCACATCAAACCCAGGCTCCACGATCAAGCTCCAGCCGCGGCGATGCCGTATCTCGATCCCCGGCATCTGCACCGCGTATGGTGCTGGCTGCACAGGTACTTCCGCTCTGGAAACTTCAACCGTAACAAACGCCGCAGTGTCGGGCTTGCGCAACCGCTTCTTCCACTCGTAGAACCATACTGCTCGGCAATCCGCGGCCAATAATCAATTAGCACTCCCCTGAGGGGATCCGCGCCAAGCTTGATCTTGGCGTGGCGCACCGTATTCATGTCGACAACAGTGTTGAGATCGCCGAGATAAAAGCTTAAAAATCGTGTTTGTGCGTTGTGGGTGCACTGAGCGCTTTGGCAAACAGCGTGTGCTTAACACCGTCGAGGTTACGCTCAAGAACGGCATTGGCCTTCGATTCAATCCACGAAGTCACTCTCGAATCCGTCGGTCCTCCGTGCGGAGGGTCGTATGTAAAGCCCTCTTCATCGGGAGTATTGTGAGGCGGCGTTATTACGATACCGTCGGCAAGTCCTGACTTTCGTGCTTGGTTGAGCCGCAAAATCGCTTGTGAAACGGCTGGGGTAGGAGTGTATGACGTGCCTTCTGAGATCATCACATCGATGTCATTTGCCGCAAGCCCTTCCATCGCGCTAGCAAATGCGGGTTCGGACAAAGCATGGGTATCCATCCCAAGAAACAGCGGACTATCAATGTTCTGGAGTTTGCGGTAATCGCGAATCGTCTGAGTGATGGCCAGGATGTGCCGCTCGTTGAACGCCACGTCCATCGCAGATCCGCGATGGCCGAACGTATCGAAGACAACGCGATGTCTGGGATCACTCGGATCGGGCTGCAACTCGTAATAGGTAGTGACGAGCTTCGGGATGTTAACAAGAACAGACGGGTCAGCCGGCTTCCCGGTAGCAGGATTAATTGTTACGCAGCACGTCACCGTCGTCCGTCAGAAGAATTGCACTTGATCGAGGTTCGAGCCGAAAACCGATTTGTCCCTTCATGGAAAGCTCTTTCCCAGGGTCGAAGAGATCGTCAGGGGCGGGCCGGAAAGTATCGACCGCCAAACGCCAGATCTTGCCGCTGGGCAAGGCGGGAATGGAAAAATCAACCGGAATGGTGTCGGCGTTAAACAGGATAAACAGATCGGGTTCTGACTGTCCCCGAATCAGACACGCGAAGGATTTCTGCCGCTGGTCCGCCCAGTCGGGTGTGTCACCGATTGGCGCGAACCACTTTATTTCTTCATCCGTGTAAAAATCTTCTCTGCGCAAAACAGCATGGGCCCGACGAAAGGCGATCATTCCCCGAGTGAAGCGGTGGATATCTTTGTGCTTTTCGAGCAGGCTCCAGTCAACCCAACTCATCTCATTATCCTGGCAGTAGGCATTGTTATTGCCGCGCTGGGTTCGGCGAAACTCATCGCCACCGAGCAACATGGGAACCCCTCGAGAAATCAACAAGGTTAACAGCAGATTCTTGATCAAGCGGTTACGCATGCCCTCGATACCGGGATCCTGGCTCGGCCCTTCCACGCCGCAATTGTCGCTGTAGTTGGCATCGGTTCCATCACGGCCGAACTCGCCATTTTCGTCATTGTGCTTTTGCATGTAGCTCACCAAATCGTTCAGCGTGAAGCCGTCATGACAAGTAACGAAGTTGAGGCTGCTTGCCGGGCCCTTGCCAGAACGTTGGTACAAATCCGAGCTTCCACAGATTCGGCTTGCGAACGATCCGATCATGCCCGCATCGCCAACCCAGAAGCGGCGCACATCGTCACGGAAACGGCCGTTCCATTCCGTCCAACGCGTGGTGGAAAAACATCCCACTTGATATGCACCGCCTGCGTCCCAAGCCTCCGCGATAATCTTCACGTCACGCAGAATGGGATCCTCCGCAATACCCTCGAGAAGCGGAGCGTTGCGGAGAATGTTCCCATGTTCATCTCGCCCAAGAACCGAAGCCAGGTCAAAACGAAAACCATCCACATGCATGTGCATGACCCAGTAACGAAGCACATTTCTAACAAATTCCCGCACGACGGGATGATTCGCGTTAAGTGTATTGCCAACGCCGGAATAGTTCTTGTAGTATCGGCGCCCGTTCTCTTGCAGCATATAGAAGATCGAGTTCTCAATGCCGCGCAGAGAAATCGTGGGTCCCAGTTCATTTCCCTCGGCCGAGTGGTTCAAAACGACATCCAAGATCACTTCAATGCCTGCGCGGTGAAAAGCCTTGACCATCTCTCGAAATTCCTGTATCTGCTGGCCGTGCAGTCCTCCAATGCAGTAGGACTGTTTCGGAGCGAAAAAGGCGACGGGATCGTAGCCCCAGTAGTTCTTGAGTCTCTCTCCTGTGATTGGATTGAGGAATTGCGACTCATTTTCGTTAAACTCGAGAACAGGCATCAGTTCAATGGCGGTCACTCCCAGGTCTTGAAGATAAGGGATCTTTTCGATCAAGCCGGCGAACGTTCCGGGGTGCTCAGCTTTCGAACTGGAATGGATTGTGAAACCGCGAACGTGTGTCTCGTAGATGACGGTATCAGAGGCGGAATGCTTTGGAGGCGAATCCAGTTCCCAGTCGAAATGGTCGCGGGTGAAGATGCATTTTGGTGTGGTGCCGGCGTTATCAACGGTCGAAATACTTAAGTCGGTCAGGCTGCTGGAAGAATCGTAGCCACGTGCGGCTAGAAAATCCCAATTCTTGACCCCGGCAATTGCTCTTGCATACGGATCCAGCAGCAGCTTATGTGGGTTGAAGCGATGGCCATCTTCGGGTCGATACGGCCCCTGGACACGATAGCCGTAGAGTTGACCCGCGGGAATTCCTCGCACCCATACATGCCAGACATCGCCCGTCCGATGGCGCACCGGGTCTAAGTCAATGATTCTGGCCGGAGTAGAGTCGTCAGGATCTTGGTAAAATTCCAAACGGACACTGGTTGCGTGACGGCTGAATAAAACAAAATTGACTCCCACTCCTTGCTCGTGGGCGCCTCCAATCGGGAGTGGATTTCCCGTCTGAACATCGCCCACCTCAGACGGCACCGGAAAATCATTCGCATGATTCCGCCCTGTCGCTGGTTCAGTCATTTATATAAGTCTCCGCTCTACCATTTCAGTTCCCTGAGTCTCGATAAGTCGGACTCCGGAACGTGTGCTAGCCTGATACTTCACTTTTCCGAGAACGGTGTCAATCAAGAATCAGCGCGGTCCTGCGGCTAACAACTTCTGGCAACGACCATCAAGCTCTCGTTTAGCAACAAGCTTTTTCGTCGATCGATCACCGAAGCAACTTGCCAGCGATCCAGTAATCGATGCTGAACTTTCCCGGACCAAAGCAGATCATAAAAATAAAGAAGAGCACGTACAGAACCTCCGGGAGGTAGAGGAAATCGTCGAGCCAGTCAAGAGGCGAAAGTCCTTTAGGCATGGCCCGAAGTTCGGTGGTCATGATGGCGACAAGCATATCGACTAATAACGCCACGCAGGTCAAGCTCGAAAGAAACCCCACGGTCAGCAAGGATCCGCCGACGAACTCGACACCCGACACGAAATAAGTCATCGCGCGAGGAAACGGGACTTTAGCCTCAATGAGCGTTACGTACATAGTTTGCTTTCTCCCTGCGACAAACAATTTGTTTGCCCCGGAGATGGCGAAGAACAGCCCAAGCGAAACGCGTACCAGCAGGATGGCACAATGTTCCAAATCACTGCTACCCAGTAGCACAAACTGGACCAACCATTTCCAATCCACCTCTTGTCCCTCCATCGGAGAATGTGCTGCAACAATCCCCCACATCATCCGTCGCCATCTGGGAGGATGGACGGCTTTACAGCATGTTCCTGTGATGCCGCGGGCTCGCAAAAGACTTAAGAATTTCGACTTCCTGGCGCTTTGGTTGTTGCACCGAATGCGAAGATGTCGGCCGATACCTTTGTCTAATAGATCTATCACCCCACTTCTGCCTTAAGAACAAATGATGCGAACATGGGCAAGGGCTTCGGCCTTCGAACTCACGGGTGAATCGGGGCGTGTGCGATGTTTCTTAAGGTCCCCGAAGAGAGAGCGAACGTAGTCCTTGGTCGTCGCAGGAAAAGCAGTCGAAATGCCTCCGCGCAACCATTCCCGGTTTTTCTTCGTCCAACTGTTGATTAGTCCTTGTTTGTCCAACTTGGAGGCAAAATTATGAAAGCAATCGTTGTCCACGAATATGGCGGTCCTGAAGTACTCAAGTTCGAAGAGTATCCTGACCCGGATCCCGGTCGAGGCGAAGTGCTGGTGCGTGTCGCCGCCGCAAGCGTGAATCCGATTGACTATAAAAGGCGTGCTGGATTAACGAAGGATTTTTATCCCATCAAGTTTCCGGGCCTCATGGGAGTCGATATGGCGGGGACCGTGGTGAAGGTTGGACCGGGAGTTGAAGCCTTCACTGCCGGCAACCAGGTGTTCGCAATGGCGGACAACACTTACGCTGAGCTCTGCGTGGTGAAAGCGGGAGTTCTTGCGGATATTCCCGAGGGCCTTGATTTGATCCAGGCCGCGGCGCTGCCGCTGGTGACGACGACCGGCAACCAACTCCTTGCAGCTACGGGAATCAAAGCGGGCCAGACAGTTATGGTCGTAGGTGCTGTAGGAAATGTCGGGCGTTCGGCCGTATTCACCGCGAAAGAACGCGGGGCGACCGTGATCGCGGGGGTTTTGAAGCGTCAGGTGGATGAGGCGAAGACTGTCGGCGCGGATCAGGTGATCGCAACCGATGACGACACCGCGATTGCGAATCTTCCGCCGCTGGATGCAGTGGCGGATGCGGTGGGCGGGAGAACCGCTGAGAAGCTAATCGCCAAGGTCAAGCCGGGAGGAGTGTTTGCTACAGTTCTCGAAGCACCGCAGAACGCAGCTAAGTACCCATCTGTAAAGGTGGCGCCAGTCTACTCGAAGTCCGACAGGGAAACGCTCCAGTTCATGGCCGAAGCGGTGCGGGATGGCAAACTGGTGATCCCGATTAGCAAGAAACTTCCACTCAGTGAAGCGGCCGAGGCTCACGCAGCGGCGGAAAAGGGTGGGATCGGGAAGATCTTGCTCGTGGCTTGAACTCGTTGCTGTACATTCGATCTCGAAACGGAAAATCGAGATGAAGAAGAATCAGCATGGAATTCATCCCGCGTCGAAGCCGAGTGGCGATGGGTGTGTGTAGCGCCTGACGTCTCCGGAAGGTTGGTGGTTTCATCTTTGCCGTTGTGCTGAGTGTGGACACATCGGATGCTGTGACAGTTCACCGGGTCAGCACGCATCCAAACATGCGGCAGCGACAGGGCACCCGATTATTGCCAGCTTCGAGCCGGGTAAGGATTGGTTTTTCGATTACGTGACGCAGGGAATGATCTAGGGTGTGGAGTTGCATCCGCCGCATTCGCATCCAGGAGATCAACTCGTACTTGGCCCCGCAGGAAGGGTGCCAGCCAACTGGCAATCGCTCCTAAAGTCGCTGCCGGTTATGTAGTAAACGGCAGATAAAACGCTCCCATTGGACCGCAGGCGTTTCTATCCGGATCCCAATTCATCGATAACAGGAGGCACCGCATGAATCTTCCTGACGCGCCGATTGCACAAAAAGGCTTTTTCGCAGCTCACTTCTTTACCGTGAGCGACCAGGAAAAATCGAGGGACTTCTATGTACGAATCCTAGGCGGGAAATTGATCAAGCCAGAGAATCCCTGCTACATCAAGCTCGAAAATACGTGGATTATTCTCAATTCCGGCGGTGGCCCGACTCCCGACAAGCCAGAGGTTTTTCTTGAAGCACCAACGAATCTGAACAGAGTAAGTAGCTTCCTCAATTTGCGTGTCGCCGACGTCTGGGCCTGCTACAAAGAGTGGGGTGAGAAAGGAGCATTGTTTCTTACCGAGCCATGGGCTAACGATGACGGCTGGGAATGGCGCTGCTACATGCGTGATCCCGACGGCTACATCATCGAAGTCGGCCAATACACCCAATTCGCCATCGACAGTTTCAACAACGATACCAACTAAGTTGTCAAGCGACTTCAACCCTAAAGACGCGAGTACACAGTCTGCAACCTGGATTGTCTGGATGGCTGTGCACATTTATTTCCTGATCGGATTCACGAATCGTTTCTTCGTCATACTGCAATGGGGAATTGCGTTCTTGACCAGGCGGCGCCAGGTGCGCGTGTTCCCCGGGGAAGAGAAATCCGCAAAAGAGGCCCAGGTCCCCTCATGGCAGCGGAAGGTCGCTGAACTGAATCCGAGACAGCGGGCAGCCAATTAGTGCCGACCGACTGTCGAGAACATCGATGTTGGAAGCAGGCATGGTGAGTCACCGGATTCGCTTCCGCGTTGGGCCGATCCTTGCTACGCTCGTTCCAAGCTTCCCAGGCTCAGCGCATGGAGCGTTCGCCCCCTGGCGAGATGCGCAATCGAGAGCGGCGATATACGCTGGAGCCCCAACGCAAAGGATCTCCTACTCGTCCACCCGATATTTCCGCCAAGGCGCGATGTAAATGCTTCGCCGCTATTTCCGTCGGCAGAGTGGCCTGCGACTCATTGAACAAAAGAACGCTGGTAGCCGATAAGGAGATGCGTAGTGTTTTCACTGTGCTCTGTGGGAGGTTGGATCATGTCTATCGGAGCGATTTCAGCGGGAAGTCTGGCTCAAGGGGTACTGACAGCAAGCAGTATCACGCAGGCGCAACAGGCTTGGCAGAATGTGCAAACCAGCTTGGCTGCGGGCGATCTTGCAGGAGCTAAGTCCGCGTTTGCGGTTGTGCAACAGCTCAACCAGAATCTCTCAAACGTTTCCGGGACCACTGCCAGTACGCAGCTCTCTACTGACATGAACACCCTCGGTAGCGCGCTCACTGCGGGCGACCTCAGTTCCTCACAAACCGCCTTCGCGACGGTGCAAAACGACTTGAAGAATTCCCCTTCGCCTGCCCTGACCAACGCAATGCAGGCTGAGTCCCAGGCGGTTCAATTGGCCGATAGCTTCCTTAGCACCCTGGATACGAGCAGTTCTACCAGCAGTTCGGATGCAGCGAACGCAGCGCTCCAGAGCGCTTATGGAACGGGCAGCGCTTTGGACGTGTACGCCTGATTGTTTTGGAGTCATCAACAATCAGAGCCTTACTCATCATTCATCCGCCTTCTGGTGTTGAGGAGTGACCCGGCGAATGAAACCCATTCGCTGGTCTGTAGCACAAACTGGTGATCCGGTCAGAACCTGAACTTGGCGACGGAGATCCGAAGAATTGCCGCCATCTTGCTCAGTTTCAGGGAAGCCGTCTTGGTGTCGTTCGCTCCCTGAGTGGTATTCCTCGGCGAGGTTGGTACCGCATGAGCGAACCCATTTTCAGCCCGAGAATTCTTGGCTACCAGCGCGTGGGGTGGGCGCGGACCTAGCGCTCGGAGACGCCGAGTTTTGCCGCGAGCTGGCGCGCGTTCATCAGCCGGTCACTTCCCGGCGCTGCGATTGACAGTGACAGGGCTGTAGATTTGATTGGGGCAGGGTGCGTTCCGCTGTTGCAGCACTTCGATATGACGGTCACATCTTGACGGTCATAATGAAGGAGTGCTAGCCTCTATTTCCATGACCGATCCGAATACAGATGTAATTCAAGGCACGCTCGACATGCTCATTCTCAAGACCGTGAGTCTGGAGCCCATGCACGGCTTTGGAATCGCGCGCCGGGTCGAGCAAATCTCGCGCGGAGTTTTCAAGATGAACCCGGGATCTCTGCTGACCGCGCTGCAGCGGCTGGAACGCGCCGGATGGCTGGACGCCGAATGGCGCCAGACTGAAAACTCCCGCCGCGCCAAGTTCTATACGCTGACGCGCGCGGGGAAAAAACAGCTTGAGAACGAAACTGCGGACTGGACTCGCCGTGCCAGCGCGATTGCCCGTCTGCTCAAAGCGGAGGCGTAACACATGTCTCTCTGGCGGCAGTTGACCTATGGCCTGCGCAGCCTGGCGCGCCGCTCCAAGCGCAATCAGGATGTCGCGGATGAAGTCGAACAGTACTTCGAGGAAGCAACCGCGGCGTGGGTGGCGCGCGGGCTTTCGGCAGAGGAGGCCAGACGCGCCGCGCGGCTGGAGGGGGGCAATATGAGTGTAGTGAGGGAACGGGCGCGTTCCTACGGGTGGGAGAACGCAATTGAAGCATTCTGCGGCGACCTCCGTTTTGCGGGCCGCCAGTTGCTGAAGCATCCAGCCTTCACCTTGACGGCGACGTTCACACTGGCCTTGGGAATCGGCGCCAACACCGCCATCTTTACCGCGGTCCAGTCTATTCTCCTGGCACCGCTTCCTTATCAGAGCCCCGACCGGCTCACGGTTCTCAATACGCACTTCGCAGATATTGGGCGCACCTCGCCGCGCGTCACCGGACCGGATGCGGCAGATGTGCGCGGTCAGATGACGGACCTTGAAGCGGTGAGCCTCTACAGCGGCGGACAATTAGGCGTCGAATTGCACGACCACGCGGTCTATACCATGCTGACCTTCGTGGACGCGGACTTCTGGCGCGTCTTCAATCTGCAGCCGGTTGCGGGGCGCTTGTTTACCGATGCCGATGCGCATCGCGCCGCTCTGGTCAGCGAGCAGTTTGCCCGCGATAACTTCGGCGGTGCGCAGGCTGCGGTGGGGCAAATCCTGCGCGTCGAGAATGAGCCGATCGAGATTGCGGGCGTCTTGCCGGCGGCCTTCGATTTCCCCGCCAGGACGCAGGTGTGGGAAGCGCGCCCCTTGCTGCCGGAGTCAAAGTCCCGAACGGCGTTCAATTACAAGGCCGTGGGGCGGCTTCGTCCCGGCGTTAGCTTTCAGACCGCGCAGACCGAACTGGATGCAGTCTCGCGGCGTCTTCAGATCGCCTATCCAGCCGAGAACCGCAACAAGCAGATCCTGGCGGTTCCACTTCAGAAGGCGCTCACGGGAAATGCCCGCCCCACGCTTCTGCTTCTGTGGGCTACGGTCGGCTTCATTCTGCTGATCGCCTGCGTGAACGTCACCCATCTTCAACTGGTGCGTTCCATGGAGCGGCAGCGGGAAATCGCCATTCGCAAGGCGCTTGGCTCATCGCTCCTCCAGGTGATGCAGCCCGTGATTCTTGAGAGCTTGCTGGTCTCGCTTCTCGGCGCAGTGGCTGGGGTCATGCTGGCTTACCCTGCGATACGCCTACTGGTGGCGATGGCTCCCAAAGAATTGCCGCGCTCGAGCGAGATTCACCTCAACGGCTGGGTGCTGGCCTTTACGCTTGGACTTGGGGTGCTCACGGCTCTCGTCTCCTCGATGCTCCCCGCGCTGCGGGCGGCCAAGGTCGATCCTGCAGAGGCGTTGAAGCACGATGCTTCGCGCGGCATGACCCGTCGGGGCGCGGCGCGGCTCCGCGATGGACTGGTAATTTCCGA
>Ga0302191_10002412_pt1 | contig 11669 bp, 5 predicted proteins | sample II_Bog_E3_1_FD_198775 | JGI IMG/M metagenome (GOLD analysis project Ga0302191, IMG submission 198775) | Peat permafrost microbial communities from Stordalen Mire near Abisko, Sweden - II_Bog_E3_1 | ecosystem: Environmental > Terrestrial > Soil > Wetlands > Peat | place: Sweden: Abisko, Stordalen...
ACTCCAAGTATAATCTCATTAAATTGAGTTAAATTAGAATGAAAAATATTATCCCATTCAAAAATTGACATAAAAAATGAGAATATAAGAATAAGGAAATCACAAATAATCTCAGCGGCTTCTTTCTCCCTATTAAAAAAGAAAGATGTGGAACAGAGTCTATGAAAATAAGAGAATGTATAACGCTCTACAATTTTCGTAAATATTTTTGAATGAAGAAAGTCAACGATTGATCCCTACAATAAAACAAACGAATCAGACCACTAATCTTTGAAGAAAAGAATTCAGAAATATTCTCGAGATGGATAAACAATGAATTACAAATACAAAAAATCTTTAATAAAAATTCTGAAAAAAAGGGAAGAGGAAAAACATCGATAGATTGCCATTAACTAATCAAATACGTCTAAAATAATTGATAAATCTCCATAAAAGTATATCAAATTAAATGAGAAATAGATTAAAAGGAGTCATGCTTAACTATATTTCTATAAATTAAAGTATAACAGATAACCATATTTACTCTAGAGGCCTAATTCCTTATAATTGCTGGTATAAGATCGGAAAACAAACACAAGATACAAATAAGTTAAAAAAATATAAAATTCAAAACCAAATTTGCATACAAACGATAAAAGTTGTTTTTACAAAAGATAATTATTGCTAAAAGGTGTATAGATTTCAAAAATGGCAAAGATTGTCGATCTCATGCCCTTGGCGAATAAACTAAAAATTTAATCGAAATAATTTTGTTGTTTTCTTCAAAAAAACTCTAGTCTAAGGTCCATGGATTTAATTCCTAAAAGTCAAAACAAAATATAATAATTTAAAGATCTTGAAATAATATAGATAACTCCAGGCATGCTAAATATATCACCAAATTGTTTAAAATCATTTTAAAACTGATTTTTTAATATTTATTCTTATTAAATTAATGCCATCCCTATTTTTTCATAATTATTTCATATTGTGAATATCAGTATACAGCTGTTTATTAGGTTGGACAGACCAAGTCATGCCTGTTCGATCAATGCGGCAGCTAAGAAAAAGTGACTCGACAAAACTTGCAATCTTCATATTGCATTGTTTAGAATCTTTAGTCTTACATTTTCATGAGAGTTCTGAAGTCTCAAAATAAAAATTATCCCGAGCGATTATCTTGATTTTCTCTATTTTAACTCATATAGGGAGTTATCAATATTCTATTCAGAAAAATACGGGAAGACAATGTATTCTTTTAATAATTATTTAATCGTCATTCTTTTCAACAAATTGATTGCTATGTAATTTCAAAGACAATTAGCGAAAAAAATAACATTTTTCTTTAAATCTGTAGAAAATTTTAATTTATTAATACAAATTTGTGTAATTTTTTGAGTTGGTGACGGAAATATCACTGTATGTGCATTTTTGTCAATTTCTGACGACTTCTTGAGCATATGGACAGAGAAAGTCTGAAGGAGGTGACACCTGAGTGGAATCAATCTCTATTGTAGGATTTTTCTTAAGATGTGACAACAATACCTCTTTTTCCAAAACAAAAAAGTCATCGAAGCTGATAGTCTATTTTTTTCCTAACATTTTATTGACCATATCCTTAATATCAGTTTGCTCAAGACACTCACGATATTTGTGCAATTGAATATGTTAGTCGTTGGGTTCATATGATTAAAAGGCTTCTCTAATCATAAGAATTTGGTTTTGGTTCAGTCCCTGATTGAGATATCTGTGCATTTGAAAATTGTAGTCAATTTTCTTATCTTGCGATTCTGATGCGCCCATGCAAATCCGTTAAATTTAAAATTATGGGAATAGAAAAAGCTATCTTATCACTTCATTTCAAAATTTAAATACTTCAGGCCATTGAAATAGGTGATCTGAGATAACAGGCCCCTTTTGATTGGGCTAATAGAAGTTAAACTGATGATGCATCAAGAATTCGCGAAGGGGATCGGCAAGGTCAGTATAAAAGTCAAAGTTAGCGTGCGTCATATTGGCTGGAGTCAAGACATAGTTTTTGTTATAGCATTGCTCTGAGTTAGGAAAGAATTACTTGCTAATTCTAGGGTGTTTTAAAAAGAAATGATATCATCCTTTTTTCCATGCACAAAAAAAGTGGGGCAACTAACACTTAAAATGTTTGACTTGTTATCATACGTTTCTTTGGCAATTAAATGCCCAAGAAATCCAATAAATTAACGTGCTAGTGATTTAATGCTGACAAATGGGCTTATTAGTACTAATGCTCCCGGGTTAATCTTTTGCATAAGTTCCAAGGCGATTCCTGTGCCGATTGATCGGCCCATGATGATAATATTATGCTGCTTAAACCCCATTTTAAATATAGCGTAATTATAGACATACTGACTATCCTCTTTAATGGTTTCAGAAGTGGTTTTTCCTTTGTATATGCTATATCCAGAATATTCCATGGCCAAAACATTAATCTGCATTTGCAAAATCCTTACCTGATAAAGGTTTCGAAGCAAGTCTAGTAACTTATAGCTAAGTTTTATGTCTTATCCTGATGCGTGGAAGTATATAATTAAGTATCTGCTGCCTACCATTGAGTTCAGAAAAAGGCAAGGAATATATCTGTCAATTTATTAATCTTAAAGGTTTGACGTCTACTCAGTGGCGTCTGACTACAAATCGAGAGTGCCCTTAACTTCTAAAAGAGCAGCATCAATGGTAAGATGTACATCATTGGTAGTGGATGATGCCTTATAGCAATTAAGAAATGAAGCCAAACTACTCTATTCTTTTTGTCGTTTTCTCATTTTTGGAATAAAGACCACTTATCCCCAGAAGTCCATAAATGAGTACTTGATTTTGGGAGGAGTAAAAAGGATGAAATCAAGGTTCATGCGTTATTCTTCAAAGTAAATATGAATATTATAAAGGCCTGAATGAATGAGCACTATATCTGTTAAATAAGCTCAAAAATAAAAGAATGATGGTTATGATTATGTTATAAATAAGTTTATATCAATTTATATAATTCTTCCGCATCATTGTATGAATAATTGGGAATATTCTGGTTCAAGATTCATCTTTTTTGGACATCTTTGAAAACAATGGCTGGGAATAATCATTACTTATCCTTAAAGTATATAAAACTTAATCATTAATTTAAAGTTCAAATTAGCTCAATAGCCAATTTATCTTGGATTGCTTATAATCACATATAAAGATGGAGAAAGCAGCATCCTTCAAGTTTACTGTCGAATAACTAAAAAAGATCAATGGGTTACTTCCAAAAGGCTACAAATTTGTTGTCAGGGAAGAACTGCAAAAGAAAGACCTGCCGAAGATAACTAAAAAAAGAGTTATTATTAGCCTTCCGCCAGAAGTCATAACTCCACCTCAATCAATACCACAAAAACCGAAAATTCTCCAAGTGAAAGATGAGTAATTTTAGCCAAAACGTAAGTACATTCCTCCACCACCTCCTCCTTTGGCAATCAACCTTGCACTTGAAGGGCCTTCCATCACCAGCTAAAGACTGTTGTAAAAACTTCGTAGGCACCAAGCTTTTAATTCACTTTTTAGTGTATCAAAAGTTAGAGAGAGCGACCTATCATTACGCTAAATTGAAGGAAAAATATTAACCGAAGGAGATTTATACAAAATTCCTGATCTGGAAATAGATATTCAAAATTTTTGCATGATGATTTATAAAAGCTTCCCCAAAACTACATCCGAATATAGAGAAGCAGCAGAATTGGAAAGCTTTCTCGCTAATCTCATAAAAATTGAAAAAAGTTTTGAAGTAAAAAAGATATAACCGATTTCTTTAATCAGAACTAGTTCAACTCCTTCAGTAAGCTTACTTCGTCGACGTCCTTTTCCAACAAAAGGTTCTATATATCAACCATTAACATAAATTCGCGCTCCAGTGCCATCTGAAAAACGAATTCTGGGTCAAATGATAAAAAAGCTGCCTTCATAATCGTTGCAACAGGTGTGCTACATTGTGTATGAATCCACCTAAAATAAGGAGTACATATTTGACCTTGACACACTGCATGTAAAAAAATTTAGAGAGTTGGAGGAATATGTGAAAAAGTGCATGGAAAAGACAGGAGAGTGGGATCAGCGCAACTACGATGATGAGTAATTCTCAAATGAGTCATAATTTGTGATTGATGATGACAATGATTGATGAATAAACGAATTATATTAAAGAACTATCACAACCTTTTTAAAGTCCTACCATCTAATAGATTTGACTTAGAATTTAATAATGAACGACTAATGATCTGCTAGCTTTACACCAAATAAGCCTTTGTTTTTAAATAGCAGCTACTTTTACTTCACATTTTCTGGTTTTCTTTTTATCCTTAGATAATAATTACTCTAATATTTTTCAAAAGCATAGGATTTAATAAAAGGTGCGCTTTTACATCTTTGGGCGATAATCTGATTTTTCTTTAATAATTCGGAGAGTAATACTTCCTATATTTTTGTTAATTAATCTGTTGTGAAATTCTTTGATATGCAGAAAATAAATTTATTGGTACTTGCTAGGAATTGACAAGATCATAATCATAACCTTTAAATAAATACTAAGAGGATGTCAAGGCAGCCTTGTTAAAGCTAATACCATTAATTTTGCGTTAAATATCACTGATAATAGCATGATCTTTTGTCTTCTCTTTCCTGAGAATTTAAAGTTATAATTCCAATTCCTCTAGCATGCAGGCAGTGTCCACATCATTATATTTTTTCAATAACTCGTTTTCCTTCTCTAAATATGCGATTACAGAATTATAATTCTCAATTTTCAAAGTTTGTTAAGCTTTCATTTTACCAACAAAATTAGTTTTTTCTTTGAGTTCATGTTTTAACTTATCTATATACTGATGATATTGCCGATTGGAATACTAATGCTTTCTGTTTCTAAGCTCAGTTTTCATTTTTATATCCTGATTATCGATGGGAAACATAGATGAGAATTGCTAAATATTATGATATTATTTGAATTTGTTTAGTCAAGTTTTGATGAATTCTTCTTTTTACTTTAATTAAATTTTGAGCATTTAATTTTCTTTCCTAGTTAGTGTGAGAAATATTTTTCTGAGGGCTTTTTCGTGCACAGAATGAGATTTGTAAGGGATGGAAGTAATAACTGGGGCAAGAAAACAAGGGGAAGCATGGATTGTTTAATGAGGTTGTTATTATGTTACATGGTTATTGCCAAAACTCATTATTGTTAATTTTAAATTAAAGAAATATTCCTGAATGAATACATGCTTTATTAAACAATAATAAAGGATGATCTCATAAGCTGATCTGATGCTAATATCTTGATTATATGGGATCACAAAGAATATTTTTTTCCTTTTTTTTAGATTTCCATCGCCTCTTCTGGACAATCCCATTCGCTGTCGGTAGAATATTGACTGTCCGCCTCATTGGAGTTTAAAATTTGCATTAGACGCGATGAAGATCTATTTATTTATGGATGAACCTGATAGCGAAATCTAGACCCAAAGTTTGAATCAGTTCGACTTGCTTGTTGTGACTTAAGGCCTGCCATCCTTTCACACTTCCCTTCGAATTATTACTTTGTTTTGATGAATTTGACTCTTCTGAGTTACTACGAGTAAGGCGACCATCTTCCCCGCCTTTTGAAGAATCTGGAGTGAGATGAAGGTATTGGCAGCGATCTCCGTAAGTGCAATAGCCTTTATTGGAAAAGTTGATGCATAGCTTTGTTTTATAGTTAAAAGCAATGTGGATTTTGTTTCTAATTTATTGTTCAGAGTGGGCAAAGGTGCACTGAGTTATGTCTCGGTTACGCTTTGATTGTATGGGCAATATCCTTTTTCGAGCCAATACCGGCATTTCTTAGATAATAAAGTCAGTACCTCTGTCTTGTATTTCATTTTGAAATCAAGCGTTTTTTGTTGTGTGTGGGGTTTTTAAGATGAGATAGGGGTCACAATCATTCAAGGGTGGTTTATTGTAATACGATCTAAACTACGATACAATTATACGAACATTCAACTTTAATTTGCATAAGAGGTAGTGTATTAAGTTTGGGAGTTATAAAGAGCCAATAATACTTGAGCAATGTTGATATATTATTGAGTCATAAAAAGGAAGTGCTTAAAATAGTAAAAGAATTATTATTATTTCTTTTTCAATTTATTAATTTAATCTGAAATTCCTTTAACATAAGTTCTGTCTTCCATTTCTAACTAAATTAATAAAGTTATAAATTATAAGCTAAAATAATTTTTTTTTAATACATCTCTTTAACTTCAAGTCATAAGCATTTTTTTTCTATTTATTAAAAATCAATTGTAGCATAATAAATAAGAATTCAAGTATAAAACTATAACTTTCCAATCAATACAATATTTATATTTTGTTCATATTTTATTGTTATCATCTTTTTGACTTTATTCTCGGAATTCTGAAATTTGGATTAACATAAGAGTCAAATGTATGTGTACAAGCATAGTTATAAAGCAAAACTGAAGCAGTAGAATCGGATTTACTTTATTAATTTAAAAATACTAGTATGAGCGAGCATATTGATCTGTTTGCTGCTCAGTGAAGGAAGTTTTTCCAGCTTTGTCGACTGGCTTACTATATGCGCATAACTTGTGGTAGTCAGTTTACATTTATTACTAAATATTATTGGTGGCTTGCCATAATTTATTTAGTGCTAAATGTCAGCCCTGGGAATATGGAATAACCGCTACGAAGGTGGACCCTGTTATGCTGCTTGCATGGAAACCTTTGTCTTGTATTCAACCCTTCATTTAGCTATAATCCTTCCATAGCTATTTGCTGGAAGGGATGCGACTACGCCACTGGCAGAGTTAATGATCCAAAAGGTCGCGAATAGGCACAAAAAATGTGCAAGCGTTTCACCTCTGAGTCCATGGCCACATTGAAAGGTGAGCTTGAGTCCATCACTGACCTACGGGTTTACTCTGAAATGTACCCTACAGAGCCAGAAAATATCTATCGTGCCTGCCTCTCAGGAGTTCGTAGGCAGCGTTATTGATTCATAATCAAAATCAGATAAATCTAACCAATTTTACTGATGCCAAATCTCGTATTCATAAGTATCAATGATCTAACTTTTTTTTGATCAATTGAATAAGATGATAGATGATTGATTGATTCTTTGTAAGTGATCAACGATGGAAGTTGATGAAAGTGGGGTTATAGACATTCTCGAGGGTCGGGCTGACATTCAACTCCTGAAAAGCTGAAGGGTTGTTGGCCTTCATGACTGCCAGCTTGCCAAATGATGTGTAATCGACTCTTTATTCATAAACTTATACATCCGCTGATTGCAGCGACTGAATTTGGCTAGTTCATCTGCACAAGGGCTTTGTCGGATGATATTTACTCTTTGAAGATATTATTGAAAGGGCCTTCTTTCTGAAAGCATTTAGTGTAGTCCACGAGCTGATGCAGACACTTTCCTCGAGCGTTGCTGGGAATCTTAAGGGCTTCCAATTCGTACTCGGAGTAACCTAAATGGGCTTATCTTTACCTTCAATGAAAATTTCAGTCATAAATGATAATAAAATCAAATTAATATTTTTCAGAAACAAGTTGCCAATCTTCTGATTATCTTGACTAAGATAATTATTGATGCTTTTGCAATGCTGGTTAAAAATTATAAATTTTAGAGATTAAAAGTATAGTTTACGGGAATTGTCGATATTAATTAATCATCTGATTTATCTAACTTTCATATTTTCAAGTTTCACTTCCTTACTGCTTTATGCCGCTAACCAATTCAATTTCGCTTTTTGCCTCTTTGCTTTCTTCATGCGATTAAGATAAAGGCTATTTTCATTTCGAGACATTTTTATAGGGGGCAACACAATTGTAGCTGTCTCTCGCTTTATTTATGGCTCACCTTTTTTATTTTATTTTACATGTTAATTTTAGTCTTTTTCCTTTTTGATTGACTTAATCAAGTTATGGTAATCGAAATTTTATTAGCCGTGAGCTGGTTAAGTAGTCACCCTGACTTTCTTAAGCATCTCACGCTTTAAAGAGCAATCTGAAACGGCCCGACTTTATAAAGGGTCGCTTTAAGATTATTCAGTCTCACAACAACGAAATCGATTTGGTTGAACTCCGAGGATGCCCATTATACCCGAATATTTATCTACTCTGCTGATCTTATCTTTAAACTTTTCAAGAAAGTTAAGACTGTTGCCACGCTGCTTGACTCTAAATGTTAACTCCATTTTAACGACAATATTTATTCCTTATAAGATATATATATTGAAAATTTCAAATTTAGTTATAAAAAATGTATTTTCAGCATCATCGCCAAAGAAGGCATTTATCAGAAGACAGGAAGGATAGAAATGTATTTATTATGTAGAATATTATGCGATCACAAGGGCTCCTTATCTCCAAATTTTTACTTGTAGAGATCTGGAAGCTTTACGGAGTCACTGAGGTACTTTTAACGGTATTTTTCATAGACTTAGAATTTTTCTTCGGTGCTTGGCAATAATTTGATTAATTTTTAATTCTTCTACTTGGTGAAGAGGCCACCCCTATTTTCGGTGAAGAGACCTCCCCTATTCTCAGATAGCTTCTTTTTGCTAACTTCTTTTCTCATTCGTTAGCTTTCTTGTTTTTATTTTTAATTTTTATCACAACTCAAGCAAACCCAAGGCTTTCGGCTTAGCAAAGCATCATCTGATTACAATTTAAACTTTTCCATCTTTGACTCGAGGGTAGTCATTGACTTTTTGACTTTCTACATTTCTGCTAGTTAATGATTTAAGACAAACATTTAATCTTTGACTTTGCCCAGCTCCGATTTGAGTTCTTTTAAAGCTACGTTTTGATGGTTTGTATTACTCTTCTTGGCAATCAGCTCTTGTTCGGAAGGGGTGAAATCAATATCAAGCGTATTGTGAATTTTGGCCATTTTCTCAGGACCGAACTTATTATGATTTTAAAGAGCCTCTATCCTTTCAATAGATTTGTCATAGTCTTCATTCAACCGAGCAAGTTCCGCTTCCAATTTAATACTTGAATGAATATTTTTACTAATTTCTTCATTTAAAGTAAAGAATTAGCCGCGCATTGCTTAATTTTTTTCAACTTGATGTTTGAACCTTTCATGATACGTAGCATCCTTTTGGTCAATCTCTTCTTTTAATTCTTTAATCCTGCCATTTAAATCGTCTTCATTAGAGTTATTGACATAGAAGGTAAAATATTCACTGTTTCGCGCAAGTTCCTCTCGAATATCACTTAATTAACTGTCCTGGCGGGCCAATGTTTTTTTGGTTTTTTATAGTTCAGAATTCAAGTCTGCTTTTGTAGTAAAGTTGCTGACAAGTTGGTAAATATCAGTAAATTTTTGCATAAGTCTATTTTTGAAATTCTCCTCTATCTCCTCAGGCGCCCCCTGAAATTCTTTAATACCCCTGATTTTGATTAATTCCAATTTCAGCTCATCTTGCTTTGATGTGAGCCTTCTTTTTGTATCCAGAATGTCTTCGCCAATCTCCTTCCAACTATCTTTGAGAGAGGTCATATTTTAGTAAAACCTTTTATCGAAAGAAATGGCAAACTACTAGAATTTATTAATTTTACCTTACATTTACTTGATTTTCAAGACCCACTCTTCACTGAATTGATGCTCGGGCAAACCAATGGCGGACTGATAATTGTTAGAAACTGGTGATTTGGCATTATAGTCTTTCTATCTGCTTTATCTCTCTCGACTTTGAGGTCTTAGTCCGCTGTTCACTCTCACCTTTTCAGTTTTTTTTGATACCTCTGTGATTTCAGATTTAAACTTTTTTTATAATTTTTGAGTCTCCCTTGTGAATGATTTTAGATTTTCTTGACTGATTTCGTAAACAATATTTTTTTTCATGGCATCAAGCTTGTCATTAATACCTTCAGTGACCGATGAAATTTATTTTTCCTTTTCTTCAATTCGAGCCGCGAATGTTCCCATATTTTTGTTGATGGCAACAAGGATTCTGCCCTCCAATTAGCTTGTAATTTCTTTCACGATTTTGGTTTCGAATTAAACCAATTTCTTGCCCATTTATTAACTGTATTTGCCGTTATATAATTTTAGTTCAGAGATGGCGGATTGCACTTTTTCATTACTGGCTTGTTGCTTGCCAATAAATTTTTCGACTTTGATGAAGTTGTCTCGGATTCTGTCCTCGACCAAATAGAAAGGTATTAAATTTTATCGAGTTAGAGAATAGTCCTCAATTTACTCTGTCATGAATATAATAAAAATGTAGAATCATTGTTATCAAAGCATTCCTTTAATTTAATCAGTTATCTATTGAAGATTTGATTTTTTTATGTTTGTAATCAAAGGATAACAAGCCAATTCTTGTTATAGACTTCTTGTAAAGCAAAAGCTTAGTTAGTGAGCAATGATTGTATGGATAAGGCGGAGTTAAAGACTAATAATTTCATGAATAATTAGTTATCTTTAATTGAATTCTTTGCCAGTTTAAAATGATTGACAGACATAATTAATATTTAGGCTCAAGATCATAAATTATTCAAATTTGATAGGCATTTTACTGTTTCTGAAGATAAAATTAATGGGTTATTACATCACTTTCTCATGAAAATATCTTCGTAGTTGATTTAAACAAATAATTCTCCGGGTTCATATCCAGGAGTATCCCACCTTTTAAGAATAGATTAGTTTATTTCAGAAGGACGTCGAATTCGAACACTATTATGTGGCCCAATCATTGGGCTGCTTTTCTAAGAGCACTCTTAAATTGGAGCATTCAATTTTACAGAAATCAGGGCATTCTTTTAATCGATGGTCTTTAAAGTTTTGTGATCTGCTTCAGCATTAACATCCTCAACTGATGTACTTTCGTCGAATGAAATAGTTTTGTTGGTTTTTCCAAAAGTTTGCATGGTGTCTCTTCTGGATAGTTTGTTTTGTGATGAGTTTGTATTTACCGATATGCAATAATTCTGATAATTATTGTCTGGTTGGCATAACCCCATTTCTAAACTCTCAACTTGATTATAATATTAACATACAAACTAACTCATTCAAAATCGATATTTAAAGTTCTACCATTCCTTAAATCAGCCAATTATCCTACTACAAAAAAATTAAAAAATATAAAAAATATTTCCTGACAAATAAGCAGGTAGCTTTATCAAATTAATCTGAAAAATTGAAAAAAGAAGAAGCATATTTGTAAAAGACAAAACAAATGATAATCTCAGTAAGAAATAATAGAAACATAGTTTGTCAAAGCATAGAGTAGAAAAATCATTATTTTTTCCACCCCATCCTTCTCATCACAAACTCGAAGGAGAAAAAGGCGACACCGTTCACAGGGAAAGATCGCAGAAGAGTGATTCCGAGCCCTTTGAAGAAAGTACGGTAGCCCTCATGATTATATTGCTTTTTTGCACAATCCCATGCATTTCTATATCTAAGCTTCTCAAGACATTGGGACTGAGTCAAAGTTTTCACATAATCAATGGGATAAGTGAATATCCAAGAATTAGTGCCAGCAAGTCCTCCAGCCAGAAAGGCAGCCATGATGGGTGCCTTTCCTGAGCCTTCTCCCTCGGGTGCGAAGTATCTCATGATGTATTCGTAAGAATAAAAATAAACAGCATTAGCAATAATTTATCTAAGAAAAGTAGGA
>Ga0302191_10002413_pt1 | contig 11668 bp, 12 predicted proteins | sample II_Bog_E3_1_FD_198775 | JGI IMG/M metagenome (GOLD analysis project Ga0302191, IMG submission 198775) | Peat permafrost microbial communities from Stordalen Mire near Abisko, Sweden - II_Bog_E3_1 | ecosystem: Environmental > Terrestrial > Soil > Wetlands > Peat | place: Sweden: Abisko...
ACTCCTAATGCCACCACTCCAAACATCACAACTCCTAATGCCACCACTCCCAACATCACAACTCCTAATGCCACCACTCCCAACATCACAACTCCTAATGCCACCACTCTCAACATCACAACTCCTAATGCCACCACTCTCAACATCACAAAGCCTAATGTCACCACTCCTAACATCACCAATGTCACCATTACTAATGTCACTATTGTTCCTAATAATACGGCAAACAATACGGTCTCTATATGTCCATCAGAAAAACCATATCAAAGCTTAAACGGAACTTGCATTGCTTGTGTATCTCCCGATTACTGGGATAACAAAACAAGCAAATGCTTCCGCTGCCCAATCGGCTTCGTCATGGATCCAACGACTCTATCATGTGTTTGTCCTCCTGAGACTCCTCTCCTTAATTCTAATAATACATGTGTTGCTTGCCCCTCGCCTAATTTCTGGAACAATCAAACGTTTACCTGTCTGCGCTGCCCGAGTGGCTTTGTCATTGATCCATCCACTTTGAAGTGCTCGTGCCCAATCACAACTCCGTATCTTGATGGAGACAATAACTGTGTTGCTTGTGATACAAAGTGGGACTCTGTGAAGCTCGTATGTTTAACTTGTTCAAACGGAACAGTGTGGAATGCAAATGTATCTACATGTTCATGCCCAGTCGATACTCCTTTCACCAGCTTTGATGGTGTGTGTGTTAGTTGCCTCCCTCCAAACACTTGGAACTCCATTGCTCAAAATTGTGTGAAAGCATCAACTTCAGGAGGTAAAATTGGAGTTGAACTCCCTCCCACGGCTAGCAATGCGACCTAAAATACCACAACTCCTAGCAATACAACTGCCAACACTACCAACCCTAAAATCAGTGCAGTTACTCCGAACAATACTACTCCTAACAATACAATTCCATCAACAAATGCCACCACTCCAAACATCACAACTCCTAATGCCACCACTCCCAACATCACAACTCCTAATGCCACCACTCCCAACATCACAACTCCTAATGCCACCACTCTCAACATCACAACTCCTAATGCCACCACTCTCAACATCACAAAGCCTAATGTCACCACTCCTAACATCACCAATGTCACCATTACTAATGTCACTATTGTTCCTAATAATACGGCAAACAATACGGTCTCTATATGTCCATCAGAAAAACCATATCAAAGCTTAAACGGAACTTGCATTGCTTGTGTATCTCCCGATTACTGGGATAACAAAACAAGCAAATGCTTCCGCTGCCCAATCGGCTTCGTCATGGATCCAACGACTCTATCATGTGTTTGTCCTCCTGAGACTCCTCTCCTTAATTCTAATAATACATGTGTTGCTTGCCCCTCGCCTAATTTCTGGAACAATCAAACGTTTACCTGTCTGCGCTGCCCGAGTGGCTTTGTCATTGATCCATCCACTTTGAAGTGCTCGTGCCCAATCACAACTCCGTATCTTGATGGAGACAATAACTGTGTTGCTTGTGATACAAAGTGGGACTCTGTGAAGCTCGTATGTTTAAATGCAACTACTTTAATTAACATTACTACTCCTAATGTTACTTCTCCAAATGTGACAAAACCCAATTCTACCACTCTAAACAATACAAATTCTAATGCTACAACTCCAAAAGTAACCGCTATTAATTCCAACACATCTTCTTGTATTAATGGTACAGTTTGGAACTCTTAACTTTCTTCTTGTACATGCCCCTCTGACAACCCTTATAAAAACAAAACAACGTTTATTTGTGGTCCATGCCCTAAGGATACTCACTATGATCCTGTTCAGGAGGAATGTATTTGCTGTCCAGAAGGGTATGTGTTTGATGTAGTCAAATTAAAATGCATCTGCCCTGATTCAGCTCCTTATGAGTTTAATAGAACTTGCATTTCTTGCGATACTTCGTCTTTCTGGAACGATGCAAGCAAGCAATGCCTTAAATGCCCTCTCAATACAATTAATATTCCAGGAAAAGGTTGTCAATGCCCTGCAGCTACTCCGGCTCTCGATGCTCTAACTAATACTTGCAAATCTTGCCCAACTTCTACCCCTTTTTGGAATGGTAATCAATGTATAAATTGTGCAGCTGGATCATCCTTCAGCTCAGTCACTCTAAGTTGTACTGTGTGCTCCCCCGGAACTACTTTCAACTCCAAGACGAATCAATGCTAAAACTGATGTATATTCATCTAACAGGTTTATTATTGAATATTCCTTATTATATGACTTTGCAGTCTGCCTATAAATAATTTCTATGAAAGAATGATATATTTGCTAATAAATAATTATGCTTAAATTGAGTGCCATTTCGAAAATAATTCAATAAAAAAGCTAGATTGCTTTTGCACACCTAACTAAAAAGCTAATAAATCGTTTCCCAACTCAATCTTTGGTGTAGCAACATGCAAAGGAATTAAATAAATCGTATGTTCATGGCGAAGTGCCTCAAATGGAGGATTACGCTAACAGAAATAGGCAGATAAGCGAGCATAGAACTCATTAGAGAGGCAATTCCAGTCTAAATAGTCTACCTCATGATCATAAAATTAGAAGCATTAGTAAAAATGCAAGTCATAAAAACAGGGTCTCTCAAAAATAGATGCGAATTAAGAGAGAGAAGCTGATGCTCTAACTCAAGTAGATTGACCAGTCCATAAAAAGGAAAAAAGAGGAGTAGCATTTATCCAAGATACAGAAGAATAGAACTGAGAGTTAATGTGATACTTATATCTATGAAAAAGCAGCGCAGTTGGTTGATAAGATGAACAAACAGCGTAAATAAATTATGCAGAAGAAAGTTAAAAATGCTCTTTCTCTCAAGCATAATGTGTAGGAGTCCATTAAAAAATTTAAGTAACTGGAGGAAGAGAAGAAGGAAGAGCAAATCAAGAAGAAGATAGAGATTGAAAGGAGAATAGAGGCGAGGAAACATAAATTTTGTTAGATGGAAAAACTTAATAAAATGTCCAATAAAGTCATCAAGGAACTTAACAGCTATAAAATATGCCTGCCCGATATTTATTTCAAGAAGATGGACGTGCAGAAGGAAGAAAGTTAAGGGGTTATGCTTACTAATGTCGAGCATGAAAATCAGTCCAATGTTGTAGATGGATAGGTGGACTCGTTCACCCATTCCGACTCGAGAGTTTCTCCTTTTTTAGAGAATTTGCATCAATAAGAGATTCAAAGGAAAAGGTAGGCTTAAAAATTAAAATAATATCAGAGGCAAATCCGTGAAAAACAACTCGACTACGGTAAAAAATTACGGTTGAACCTAAAGATCAAGTAGCGCAGACTATCCCAAAGCAAAGTGGAGTGATTTTCTAATATAAAGACAGGTTAAATGCAAATCATCATTAAGTTTATTTAAGTTTATTTTTCTATCCTGGTGATAGTTTGGGGGATTACCCATTCTATTTTTGAAAAGGAGAACTTTTTGTTTTCAGTCCCAAATAGTTCTATTCGTCAGATCCACTTTTGTGAGACATTGGTGATCTTTGCAATGCGTATTTACTGTAGTCAATTGCTGCAACCTTTTTTGTAATTGGTGGAGTTTGAAATTGAGGAGGTCCTTCAATAATGGATGGCTTGACAGTTTCATGACCAGCTTTTTCTTTTTTTGGTGAGCCTTAGGATTCTGTTTTTTCCATTTTCTTTGGCAGATCATCATATTTAGCCTAAGAATCATAGATATCCTTCACATTTTCATAATCAATTTTTTTTAGCCCAAATAAATTGAAACCCAAATCTTCTTTGACTCGATGATCATCATCTTCATCATTTGCGGAAGAATTAGGGGTTAGGTTTAGATTATCGGGAATATAACTATACGGATTTTTTAACTTCTTTTAGTTTTAGAACGAGTGACAAGAATCGACTGATTTGTTGGATGGAAGTTTCACTAGAGGTTTATTGTCTTAATCTTGCTTTTCAGATTTGGATGGGGTGCGTGGATTCGAGAAGACTTAGAATAGCTGGTCATTCTAATTTTTTTGATTGTGAGGTGGGGATTCTGTTGAGGCTGGAGTAGTATCCACTAAAATTCCATCGACAAACTATTCATCTTATTCATTCTTGGTTTAGACAATTGCTGCCGATAAGAGATCCACATTAATTTGATTATTTTTCTATGGAGAACTGACCTTTTTCTCGATTTTTGTCGGCGATGGAGGCTTTACTGATAGGCCCATATCCAACAAATTGTCAAAAGCAGTGGGAGAGCTTGATGGAGAAGCTTTTGCTGGTAAGTTACTGACAACTGCATTGCCATCAAGAAGATCTATGACAGTTTGCTGCTGTAGAGAAGGCTGGTTGCTTTATTTTTTCCCCGATGAATTTTGTTTTGTACTTGGACTGCCCTTGGTGGGTGTATTCTTCTGTTCTACATAATGTTGTTCTTCCTCCTTCATTTTTTTAGTCTGAATATTGCTTTCGTTATATTTATCTATTTCCTTTAAAACAGTTCTCAATCGTTTATACAGATCCTTCACTGTGTTTTTCTGTTTTTGATTAAATTAGTTGGGCTTTGTTGTAAACTCGTACAGCACCTTAGATTTGTGCTTTATCAATCTGACGTACTCAGTTGTCACGATCGATCGGATGTTCTACCTTTGGATTTTTTATGTTTTTGCTGTGAATTACTCGATGTCTGTCAGAATGATTTCGTTTGAGTTTACTTGGTAAATAGTTTTAATCTCGGATGGCTTCTATTTGGCTGCTTCATTTTTAAAATAGTCATTCGGTTTTATTGTTGTCATTGAAGGAAACTGCAATTTCTTATCTCGTAGATGCTTGTAGGCAGATACGAACAACTCAAAACGGGAATCCTCCTCCCGAGCGTATCGGTCGAACCAAAATAAAAATATGCCCAAAGTTCTTGTCCGATTTTACGAGTCAATTGTTGAGTTAAATGTTACTATTTTTGGCTAAATGGCTTGATAAATACCATGGCAACATTAACAAGCGCAGATACAAAAAGTTCGTTATGCATAGCCGGAGTAATGACCTCTTATGTGTAGGTGATAAGATCTTCGATGATCTGAATCAAATCTTTGATACCTGTAAAGTCCTAAATATCTTTTCTCCCTGATGAAAATTAACTTGATTATTCAAGTTATGAGCGAGGTTCATCACAATCGAATCGGCTCTGGATGATAATATATTTACAATTTATCATCAGCCACCATGTGGTTGCCATCGAGTTGATGCAATTCCTGGAAAAGAAGCTTGCGCAGATTGTTATAACCATCTCCTAAATCGATGTAGTTCTGCATCTGCTCCAAGTAAATCGACGTTGAACTTGTATACTCGCTTAACTTCATATCGATAAAGATATTATCAACTATAAGCACTAGGCTATTGTTTCTGATTTAATTGATATGGCGGGGAGATTTGCTTATGTCATCCCGTTTCACACTTTGTTTTAATATACTCAAATGCAATGAGAAATGCTGTATCGAATCACTCATCATCACTGTCAAAATCATCGAGGGGATCTCCTCTTCGGCGCATGATTCTGTAGAACTCCTCGAAGTTGAGCATACCGTCGCCATCTCTATCAGCTTCCTCTAGCATTTCCTTCAGTTCCTAGTCAGGTATCTTCTCGCCTACCTCGTTCGCAATCCTTTTCAAATTTTTGAAAGTGATTTTGTTGAGGTTGTCTTCATCGAAGAGCTTAAAAATCTTCATAATTTCCTCTTTTGAGTCTCGAGCACCCTGAATAGATGTTATGGTACCATGCGAGCAGTCATAACACCGAGAAACTCATTGAAGTTGAGCCCCTCCTTGATTTCCTTGCCCATCTCAGCATAGATGTCGCGCACGTCCTGCTTTTTGATCTCCATTCCGAAGGCCTTCATGATGGCTTTAAGTTATCGAGCATCTATTTCACCTAATTTTAAGACGATGGTACCTGTATTTTTGCTATCAAATATCTTAAAGGCTTCCTTGAGTTCGTTAATAGTTTACTAGTCTTGCTCTTTGGCTTTGGGGGCTTTGCCAGTGGCTTTTGATTTGCCGATTCTTTGCAGCATTACAATTATTATTTGAATTTTATACAGTTAGCATGTATGGATAGAGGTAAAATTGAAGCCACGTCTACCAAAAAGTTTTAAATTGTTACTGACATCCAATAATTAAATAAATTGATCTTAAAAGAGACCGACATATACTTTTCCTCAATGAGAGCCAGTAAGATATTATCAAATATTAAGATTAACAAACTCTAATTCTTTGCTGATTAATAAACTCTAGTAATTATCATCAAATGAATTCTCAATATCTTCTTTATTTAAGATAACTGTTCGATGCTGAGCCGATATTATTCTCTTCAATATAATCTTCTCATCGCAATATCATTTATAACGATTGATAATGTTGTTGGCTCATGCTGCTCAAAATAATTCTGTGTTTGGTTCATTGCCATATGAGTATAATTACTCTTCTTTGCCAGTATAAACCAACTTAATAATTACAATATGCTCAAATAATAACCGAGATGGATTTTATCTCCATCAGATAAAAACCTTAATGTTCCGTACCTTAAGGCCTTTCCTAACAAAATTCTGTAAAATGATAAGGTTGAGTATTAAGCAGACACCCCCAATGGCAAACTCAAGATTACCGCAAATCTCAAAGATACGTTTTAAATGTCAAAGGGTGAACTCTATCATGACATGTGCGAGATGAATATTCTTAATGAGCCCGAAGTACTTCGCAATTTGGTGGTAAGATATAGCAAAGACGAGATCTTTACCTATATAGGGCCCACTCTTATCGTTGTCAATCCCTATAGGGTTATCGAAAGGCATATGAATTTAAAGATTTTGGCACAAATTAGGGAAAATGTACTGACTGGAAGTCTAAAGGGGGTTCCGCATATCTATATGATTGCTGGAAGAGCTTATCAAGGCATGGTTTGCGGTTAGGGTAAACAAGCCATCGTTATTTCAGGCGAGTCGGGAGCCGGCAAAACTGAGTCAACCAAGCATTGTATGCAAATGATAACAAACCTCAGCCATCGAGAAAGCCACTCAATTTAAAAGAAAATTTTGGCGTGTAATCCTTTATTGGAGGCATTCGGTAACAGTAAAACTGTGCGCAATGATAATTCCAGCAGATTCGGTAAATATGTGCAGATATTCTTTGGAAGTGATAATACCATCCGAGGAGCCAATATCATCAGCTATTTGCTCGAGAAAAGTAGAGTTGTGTCAGTGGCCCCAAACGAACGCACTTTTCACGCATTTTACTGTTTGACTGCAGTTCGGTATTTAGGCGCGAAGGATCCTTCCAAATATGCCTATTTGAAGCAAAGTGGATGCTATTCTGCAGGGAATATAAAAGATGCTTAATATTTCAAAGAAATTGTTCAATCTATGACTGAAATTGGGTTTAGTAAGGAGGACCAAAACAAGATATGGACTCTCCTATTAACTATCCTAGATTTGGGTAATCTAGAATTTGATGACACTAATCATCAGGTAAACGAGACCATCCCCTGCGTCATCATTAACAAGGAAGAGTTACCCAAAATAGCCAAAACATTATCTCTCTCCCCATAGGCTCTTGAAAAAATACTGGTATTTTAAAAGAAAATAATTTTAAAATAAACAACCTTCAAAGCCTACAATAAATAGGGATGCGTCAGCAATCGCAACACTTTGACAAAAGCAATATACAACTCTATCTTCGAGTTCATAATATACAAAATAGAAATAGCTCTTAACCCTACTTCCAATGAGCCTCTTAATTCTATAAATTTGCTGGATATCTTCGGTTTCTAAAACTTTAAGGATAATTCTCTAGAGCAGTTATGCATAAATTTTACTAATGAGAAGTTACTCAAGCAGTACAACATGTACGTGTTTGAGAATTAAATGATTATCCTGAAAGAAGATGGCCTTTAAAGGGAAATAAGAGATATAAAACCACCAACCAATGATGATGTCATCTCGCTTCTATCCTCCAAACGGTCCCTATTCTCTATTATTAACGATAACACTTCCAACATGCAATTCCGCGACGAGGATATGATCAGCGGCTTTCAACGTGATTTTACAGTGAGCAAGCTTATCAAATTTGATCTAATTAACAAGGGTCGATTTACGATTATTCACTCTCAATGCGAGGTGTCATACAACATCGAAGGTTTTAAACTTAAAAACCAAGATAAGGTTAATTTAGAAATTGAGGATATCTATAGGAAATTGTTTATCAATTAAAACAAAAATCAAGTCGGTAAAACCCTACTCTTGAAGTTTGTCAAAGAAATTGATGATCTTGTCACAGAGTTAGCCACTGCCAGCAATCATTTTGTCAGATGTATTAAACCTAATGAGGAAAAACTGCCACAAAAGGCGCAATAGAACTACATGTTGACTCAAATTAGGTATTTAGGAGTGTTTTAGACCATCCAGATCAGACGAAAGATATTTCCAGCTCGAAAGAACTATGATGATTTTATCAACACTTTCCAGCAGATTTTCAATAGCGCTAAGGGAAAGTCAGGTAAGGCAGCAGTGAATGCCATTTTGAAAGAGGTCAAAACTAAATAGCAGGATTACTTATTGGGGACCAAGAGAATTTATATGAGCAAATAGCTGGATGACAAGTTGAATAAATAACTATACAAGTTTTTCAAAATAAAAAACTAAATGGCTATCAAAATACAAACATTATTTAAGCTCATTGTGTTTAAAAAGCAGTTCTTTAGAAATTTGAAAAAATTGGTGTTCAGGAAGAAGATATGGAAAAGATTTGCAGAAAAGCAAAGGATAGTGCTACTGAAGTATGCAAAGGGGATTGTGAATCGTTTTTGCGAGGAGAAGAAGAAAAAGGAAGAATAAATACGGATGAAGGAGTTGATGAGTTAAAAGTCGAGGCTTGCTTTTCAATAAGCAGAACAAAAGGTACAAACTTAGAAATAGATGATTAAAAAAGAAGAAGAATAAAAGACTAAGGTTGAGGTTAATCGCATCAATTCCGCAGCTGAACAAAAGAAAAAGGAAAATGAATCCCTGAAGAGTATATTCAGCAAGCAATCTCAGAAAAAAACAGCTGAAAGTGATCTCAATTAGACAATTGTCGTTGATTAAGGATAAAAAGCTTATAAACGGCTGGCAAGACCTGAGGAAGCAAAGCCTGAATATAAATAATAGAACTTTAATCAATCCTTTGTGGAAGGTCACTCCATTTACGTTTCCAATAGGCCAGATATTATTTTTGAAAAGACCATTCCAATCGAACTCTACAATCCGAAGGGAAACAATATATAAAAGCTGCAAAAGATATTAAGTGAGCAATATAAACTTGAAATCAACTGCACTGAAGAGGAGTTCTTCTCTCCCAACAGCATAGACTGTACTTTCCAAATCGAAGATACTCCCACGAGTTTGTTGAATTAAATCTCATGCTTCCCAGCTAACGATTTCTTCAAGAAAGTATTACGAAAACGAACTACTTTTCTGGGAATGTATAAGGATTTTAGAGATGTGCTCGTTGCTAAAAATAGGCCTTTATCAAAAACACTAACTCTCATGGATGAGGCAGACGAGGAAAAAGCTTTGAAGGTGTTTAAAGTGATTGTTCGTATCGGGGAATAGGCCAAGTTGGACAATGTGTTCCGCCTTATCGAGAATATGATCACTTTATGCCAATCGACTAGTCAATAGCTCAAAAACGAAGTGTTTTTGCAGTTATTAAAGCAGAGTAACACACCGCATGAACTCGGAGCAATCCGAATCTATCAATCATTAGCTGTATACCTCCACATTTACATTCCAGATCAGGACTTTATTATGGCTGGCCTATATCTGTTGTATTGCAAGCTGCAGGATCAAAAATGTAGTGACAAGTAAGAGTAGTATCTGCGTTATCTGTTTAAGAAAATGATGCGAAAGATAGACAATCCACCAATTATCGGCTACATGCCCATCAAATACCAAATGATGGCACTTATGTGTAAACGACAGATATCAATTCCGGTCTATCTTCCAGTCGGAAATAGTATCCTGATTCGCGTTGAAAGCTACGATACTTTCGCAGATATAAAATCCAGGGCTATAATCGAGTTTGGCATAAACAGTCGCCGACTTTGCCCTGAGATGTTTCGTTTTTTCTAGATCGTAAATTTCGAGAATGAATAGCTGTAGTAATCTCCAATAAACTAAAACCAGATTGTGTGGGACATCATGACCTACTGGTAACTGGCAAAGTAAAAATATAAAGAAGCAAATAGCCCTCCTCCCGCTTTCTTTCTTATGCTCAAGATAGTATATGCATTCGAACTATTTCCCGACGATGTGTAGGGAGTCTAACTATGCTTTGCCCAGTGCTACTTTGACTACTTTATTGGACGTATTCATCTGGATTTCGATCACATGGCTGGATTGGCAGCCTGTGTCAAGCATATTAAGCTACCCACTCGCCCTGATACTGATATACTTGGTTCCTATCCCATTTGGATGGTAAAGCGGCATGAGAAATAATAACTCGCAGATGCAATGATAGAGAACATTCGGCAGATGAAAAAAGAAGAGCTAAGCTTATATCAAATGAAATATCGATTCTTGGAGATTTGCAACGAAAGTCCGTTGGCCATGTCTATGGCTATTCCTACTGATCAAACGGCTAAGCTATTCTTAAAACCAAAGAAAATCTATTTGACTGAGAAAGGCGCAGTAATGGAGTAATTTTCAATGAAGACAATTTCTAAGTGGGCCATAGACAAAGAGAAGTTTGTGTTTGACGTTAAAAACAGCAAGAGTCATGTGATATTGACGGAGCACGCCCACATCTGTAGTCACTATCTGTCAGAGTTGCCCAAAGTTCTTAAGAAATGCGCATGATTGCTCATCTACCTTGAATTATCTCAATTCATTTAGTGTATTAATTGTATGTGTCAAAACAACAACAAGTAGTATCTAATTTATAATTGTTTGTCAAACAAATCATAATTCAATCAATTATCCATGCCTCATCCTTCCGGTGTAAACTTTAATTTAATGTTCATTTCGTGCAAACGAAGGTAGAATCGCGCAGCTTCTATGGCGCTTCCAAACAAAAGGATTTTGTCCTATCTGTTCCTTACCTCCTTGTTACTGAGCTTGTATTCAGGTAAAATTAGCTCGAGAAGTTATAAATGTTCGGGAATAAGCATGCGATATGAGATACGTCCATATATTTACATTAACTTTAGATTAGGACTGCTCTAGAATGGCTTATTTTCTTTTTCAAGCTTGACGTAAAAGATGAGTGGATTTTTGCTAAGCTATTTTATTTATACTGCCGAGTAACCCTTCTTTCGAAGTTCAATTTACAAGTCCTCCTTAGATGTGAATTTTACAAGGAATTAATTACAGTTTTTTTACATGTATTTTTTTCTCTATTTGATTTACTGCACCTACTCAACAAGTTTATCACCTAATTCGTCTTTATCACCTTATTTACTTAAATTATCTCGGCCTTTGCCTCTGAACCCTTGATTTCGAGGACTAAAGAAGTCTCTCCTTCTTCCTACCTATTCGTTACTCCTATAGTAATCGTCGCCAATTACTTGCTTCCCGACTTCCGGCTCCTTGCAGGGATAACTATGAATGGGATAGAAAGGCCTTTCTGGCTGTTCATTCTTATTTTTAAATATTTTCAAAATTTATTGCGC
>Ga0302191_10002414_pt1 | contig 11664 bp, 14 predicted proteins | sample II_Bog_E3_1_FD_198775 | JGI IMG/M metagenome (GOLD analysis project Ga0302191, IMG submission 198775) | Peat permafrost microbial communities from Stordalen Mire near Abisko, Sweden - II_Bog_E3_1 | ecosystem: Environmental > Terrestrial > Soil > Wetlands > Peat | place: Sweden: Abisko...
TTTTTGCATTTTCATAAATTATAATGTGATGCTGCATTTCAAATACAAAGATCATGTCTTTCGGATAAGAAAATAGTATATTTGTAATTATCAAATAGTTTCATCATTGATTTCATCTTTGAGGCTGTTAGCTCCCATTTGATTATTCAATTTCTTCAATCTTAACCCCATTTCCCTCAGTTGACTGAAGAGATTATCTCTGCACGGCAGTTCCAATAATCTTAGACTAGCTAATTGAGGAAACATAACTAACTGTCTGCTGATCTACCTTTTCATCTATTTCCCTCTTGGCAGCCCATGCTAAATTCTCATGGCCAACACAGCTCACATTCAATCCTTTTTGCATCAAAATACTTTTTGATTACATTTCTTTTGAAAGCATACTTTTGGTCAATGTCTTATTTCTTTTGGCCTCGCCCTTTCCTTGCCGTTGAGCATCGTTTTCTTCAAGCAATTCGAGCTTTTCTAATTTTTACTTCGTAATAAGTTCCTTGGATATCAAAAAATCTATAAATTTTTAGAAGAGAAAGTCGGTTTTAGTTTTCATCTTTTGACATTAAAAGATGTAATTAAGCAATCTAAGCATGCCCTAATCTTCTCTTATTTTCTTAACAACTCTTCTATGGCGAAAATAGCCTTGTCCATCTCCCAGCAATCGATAAATATACTCTAGCTCATCCCCTAAATTTATGCCATTGATTCTGGTACCTACCCACACTGCTAAAAATTTAAAACTACCGCTGAAATAAATTTTTTAGACTAAAAAGCTACAGCTATTGAGGGTCAAATTCATAGATGTAATTGATTCGCAAAGGGCACCCGCAAATCCTTATATATCTGTGTTAACAGGCAAGAGCAGACCAATGTTGTCAGAAAGGGCGACTGCCTTTTTAAGAATCTAACAAAGATTAGGCTCGAAGTCTTGGGGTTACATCTTTTAAAGCAAATGATAGTCTGGTCCGCCCCAAGGAGGAGCCAAATAGACCGCATCTACATCGTTTCTTTTGAAATCAAGAGTAAAGAAATCGCTAGAGGAAGGATGAATGTTGTCAATCCCATATATAGCAGCATTGTTAATCAATAACTTAATTTTGTTCTCATCAATATCGTTAGAATACACTCTTTTGCAGGTCATTCCCAGCTTGATAGAATCTCCACCGGCCCCACAGAATCCATCCAAGACAGCATCCATTCCACTGAGTCTATTGGCAATATGTTAAGCTACGGCTTCAGGAGTAACGCTAAACCAAGACTGCTGATCAAGTTTTATACCTTCATCAAATTTATCGAATAGTAGATATCTCTTGTCCCAGTATTTTTAAATGATTGGATCAGTACTCTTTTCCTGATACTTTCTGGCCTATTTTTGTTTTTTGATTGCTGATTAGCTGGGCTAAATCATCACTGTTTTGACTTTACATAGCATTTTACACTTGGCATTACCAACAACAACCAGCCTGTTTTCCTGTAGGATCTCTACGGGGTATTTTTTTAATACTTTTTCTTTTTGTTGGTTGAGGTACTATTCATACTGCTTCTGCATCGACTCAAATTAAGATCCTTCGTCAATTAGAATGTCTAGCTATGCCTTTACTTTTATGTTCACCTTTGATTGCTTCATCTTCTGACCACTCATGTTATTATCCAAAAGCTTGTCAACCACTTTATCGGATAGAAGTTCAGTGGTCAAGCCTCGGCCATTTACTTGGCCTTCTGCTATAGTGGCGTGCGATTATTATTCAGTATTATTCATGGAGGGTTGTTCACTAACCTTAAGTCGTTCAAATATTTTAAAGTTGAAGCATGGGCAAATATAAGCCATTAGCGATCGCTTCTATTTGGGAGACGAAGTTTATAGGTCTTCCTGGATTTTTTAACTCATTTATCAGAATTATTACATTATAGTTCATCGAATCACAATCTAGCCGATATTTTAAGTTGGCTAACAATTAGTAATAATTATGATGGATGTTGCCGTTATGATAATCATTTTCCACAAGCAGCAATGCGCTCACTACCAGTGTAAATGGAACAGACATATGATACCATGTTCTTTATAATGGCATTTTCTGAAGTGGTGGAGTGGCGGTCGTTAACCACGATCCAAGGCACGTAGGCATGAGCGGGATTCAGCTTCTCAGTGGCAACAGCAATCTCATACATGTATTTATTTCCTTCAGCTCCAGTCGCACAGGTATTAATTTATGCCCAACTTAATCCATATTTGGATGCACATCTCTGGCCTTGAGCTGTGAAATCTGTTGTGTTGTCCTCAAGACAAAGAGCAAAAGGCAGTCCCAAGGTATAGTAATCATATTTTCTGATGGCACAGGCTTCAATGAGATTTCCCTGACATTCTTTAACTCCATGCTGGCAGGTGAAGGCCCAACTGCTTCCGTTTTGAACTCTTTTGCCATTTCCGTAAGGATAGAAGTTAAATTCACATATTTTCCAGAAATCCTTAGTGTTGACAGCCGTCTTCAATGATTTAGTAATGAAGGCAAGACAATCGGGGCATAGAGATTCAGAGTATAAGTCAACCTTAACTTTTCCGTCTGCTGCGACTCTCTGAAGATTGTCAGAGATGGTCTGTTGATGATAGTAAGACACCATGACTATGGAAGTGAGAATGAGTCCTGCAATAAGTGCTTGCCTGAGCATTAGTAAATAGATTTATGACAAAGATTGCAATTAATTCAGTTATTACGTAATCGTCTATGTAATATCATTATAGCGATAAATATTATATCTTACGAATTTTATGAATGTTAAATAGATCCATAATATTTTAGGGATCTCATGAATCAGCCTATATTCTGGACGTTGAGTGAAGGATATTTGATTCATTATGAATTTATTTTGCTTTAAAATGTTGACAAATTATGGATGTTTTTAATGATTTATTTGAATGTTTTCTAATATTATAACGGATTATGCCAAATTCATGTTCGGAAGAATTGCTCAAAGCTGTCATAAATCGACTTCAGAAATATAAATTCCTCATGAGTGAGCTCGGTTATAGCAACTTTTAAGTCAATTCTTCACTTTTATAACTATTGCCAGAGTCCTATCGCCTAGATAAATTTAAAACATCAAGCAATCCAGCAAAATAATTGTTGAACAAAGTATTAGGAAATACATTGAACTCATCAACAACTTTGAATACCAATTTGACTAAGCTATTAGTGAACCTTTAAGTTCAAATTATCAGTCTACTGGATGGAGACTCTTAGAGTGAGTAGTAGAACAAAGAAATAAAGCAGCAAAAGAATTAAAAAAAAGAGAAAATTAAGAAGAGGAAAGAAAGCAACAAAAGGAAGAAAGGAAAAAATAGTAGCCGATCAAATGGATTATAATAAATAAGATCCCTCATTAGTTTATAAACAGATTAGATGAGTTAAAATATTGGTACCATTGCTATGCTCAGAGAATTCCTGGGGAGAAAGGCATCTATATAATTAATTTAATAAGCCAAAGTCAACTCCATCTAAGCTGCAGCTTGATATTCATAACTGATTGCATCTGGAAATTTACTTAATTTAGATAAATAGTAAAGATAACAAAAAATCAGTCATCTTTCAGAAAAGATAAGAAAATGGGTCATCATTATTGTTATCAGCTCTCACTCGAGCATGACCTTTCTTTGAAGACGGTAAATTCAGTGATCGCGATCTCTTTTTAGTTTCAAAGACAGACTCTTTGGTTTGATTTGGTGCACTACCTCCATGAGTCATTCTCCATAACTTATATATTTCATCATATTAATTAGAACTTGTGTTAAACCATTTTGGTTCGGGCAAGTCGAGCACATATTTGTAGAAATACTTTCCTAGATACATTTACATTAAAGGCTAGTTTAATTTAGATATCTCTTCCATCATGCTAATATAAGACTATAAACGACCGGCTGTGTCATTTCCAGCTTGGTACAGAGAAGAAAGTATTCCATTTTGAGAGGTAGTGTGGCTTTTTAGAAGAGAAATAAATCTAGCCACATCACTAGCAAGAGCTCGCGTTAGTAGAATAACGAGATGTCCGTACTGTTTTATGAAATATCTTCCAATCATTGAAAAATGATAAACAATTCCTGCCATCATCTTCAGCAAATTAATCAGCATCCACGCCTAATAATCCTCCAACTTATCTGCTCTTTCTTTTAGATCTTTGTATTCCTGTAAAATCGACAAAATCTTCAATAAAAGAGAAATGTAGGGCTTTATTATTCCGTTGATCAGCAGTACTTATTTACTCATGAAAGTATCCTCAGATGTCGAAGTGGATGACTTTGGACCCATTGTTTTACTCAGAAAAGAATTATCTTTTTTTTATGAAACTTGAGAAAACTTTTAAACAATTTCTTCACAGTTGGGTAGCAAGTAATTCATGAACTCAATTAGTTTGTTTTATTGTATGCGTTCTGCCTGTTGAAGATAGGTATGAATAACAACCAAATATTTCAGAATTAATTCAGGAGCTAACTCACTTTTTTTCATCGCCTTGAGATAGGGATCAATATTGTTTGTCCACCTCATTTAATTGCTGACTAAATATTAGACTTGGCTATATTCCGTAACCTCCTTCCATCCTCCTTGCTTAATGTTGATAGCATCTAACTTCTGGGAAGCTTTTTTCCACTCGGCTGTCGCAAATATTTTCATCATTTTCTTTTTCTATCTTAGAATATTATTATTGCTGTCAATAAGACGATATATCAATGGTTATTGGGAATATAAATCAGAGAGGGCATTGACTATGTTTACGCATTTCGAAACTTTATAATGCTCCGAGGTAGGTAAACACGATGCCCAGCACCACAAATATGTGCCAGATCTGATGACTGTGGCCACAGATATTGTATTTACCTGGATTGTTTCGTTCAGGACATCTACATTGCTATATTAGTACCTCACAGTGAAGATATACAACCCCAACATATAGGAAGAAGCCAATAGAACGTAGTAAGTTATCGAAGATGTAAAAGAGAATGGATCTCCATAGTTGTTATACATCACATCATTTATCACTAGATGAGACAAAGGGATAAACATCGACATGCCAAAGGTTCCGAACAAGAGAGAACGGTATTTTTCATTTCCCAGCTTGTGAATCCACTCGAATAGACATACCACAAAGCAAATAACAGCTGCACTAATTGAAATGGTCAGATATATAGTCGCAACAGCCATTTGGCAGTACATCCCGTAATATAAGGGCGGAAACGTGCTGCCAGTGATCAGTAAACTAATCCCTGCGAAGTCAAATCTGAGAAGTAATCCATAAGTTTCTAAATGATAAATAGTGTACTTGAAGACATAGGATGAAAGAGGTGAAAGATGGTGCTGAACAGCAGACAGAGAGAGGCAGAGAAAAGGAAGAGGAAGATAGGCCACCTGGAAATAGCTTGCGGATTTGGAGTTGCGGCATGCAGTTAAATGGCTTGAAAGATGCTGGAATCCAAATGATTTTTCATCTTTTCGACCTGTTCCTTGATCATATTGATGCCGGAGATATTGAAAGTATGTTCCACCGCTTCCACAATTCTTGGCGCCACCTCTCTTTCAAATTCCATCTTAGATTTCTAAAACTACGATAGTTTGATCTTGAGTTCATCCCGAATTGACGTTTTAATTCCCTCAATCTTATAGTTGAGCATGCTGCTGACTTCCATTGATCTTTTATCAATATTGTCAACCATCTCTTTGTATCCGATCAGTATCGACTCCTTCAGGGCAGTCAGCTCCTATTTGGTGTGGTCCCCATATTCTTCGAAATTCTAGAGTAAAGTGGCATTTTTCAGACTGAGGTGATAACTGTGCAAACTGTTTTAAACTTCTTTGCGATATTATTTGAAAGTGTTGGTGAAGTCATTCGCGTCAATGACCATGCTAAAAGAGACCAAGAGGAAGATGAGAAAAAATGCCGGTAGGCAATGAGTCCAGATGTTAACACTTTAATTATGAAGCATAAACAAACTCTTGAAGATGCTGATAGTTGTTTTAAAATTGATGCGGTACCCATCCGTTATCTTGTCATTGTCCTTCATGAAGTGTGGCGCCACTTAGAACGCACCGATAAAGTGCTCCTATTTGCTTCCCTACTCATCCACCGACTTCTCCTTGGGAGAGGAAGGTGAACTGCGAACTGGATCAACTGTAGACATAGTCGTTTATGTACTCGTGAACAAGTTGTCGAATAAAATAATAAAGGCAGTCAATGATTAAGACTTACCTTTAAAAATAACAGCATTAAAAATGCGTTATAATCATGTAAGACTTTAAGCACAACTCCTCACTTGATAAAGATGAATATATTTTAAGAAATAATGATGCTGATCAAGCTGTAAAGATCAATCCTCGATTACCAGTACACTGTACTTGCTCTCATTTCCAAATGCTTTTGTTTGGATAAATTTAGAAAGTGTTATGAGTTGATTGTCAATGGAGGAAACAGCCAAAAGCGTCAAAATGTAAATAATCACTATGTCCCCTAAGAAGTAGACGAAAACAGTTTCGAAGTCGAAGTATATGCTATTCTGCATGCTGTATGTGGTGAATCCAATCACAATGGGTCCGATCAACAAGAAACCGACTGACATACGCTCGAGACTGCTCCACGCTCCCAAACCCATAAAGCGATTGATGAAAAGTGTGAGTTTGCTCTCCCCATGCCATAGGCAAGGCAGTAAGAAAAATATCAATCCCATGATAAATCCAAAAGGGGCAAATACAACATAACCATAAGCTGATTTTCTGCTGTCTCCCTATTCAGCCATGGGCAAGTAAGGTATAATCAGGAGATACATCGCTATCATCAGAGAAAGACCCACTATATGTAGACTTATTTGGAGCTTAGTATTGCGGCGGATGCTTTTTGCCCATTGATTTTAATTAGTAACAGATTAAGAGTCAGATCTATCGAGGCCCTCATTCACAAAGAGTCCAAAAAGTACCCCGATGAAATAAGGCGCCATTCTGACTAACGAATTGGTTTGATAGTTGATTGTGAATTACTTCGGCATATTAAAGATTCGATAAGGCTCATAGAGAATCTTTTGACTGTCCAAGATAGCATATGAGACAAATAGCGAGACAAAGATGATCAGTAAGTAGAGTGCATAGCCCAGTTTACGGCTAGACCTAAATATGATGAAAAAAGGGGCAGAGGCTATTGTTAGCAAGATATCGACCTACAGAATCCAGAACCACTGTAGGCAGGCTTTGCAATCCAGCTGCAGAGTGCGAAAAACAAACCAAATCTGGTACATTATAGACGGGCAGTCAACTCCGTAATTTTTGCGCCATAACTGGTTTAAGGGTTAATCTGTCCAACTCAACAATAGGTAGGCTGCCATGCTGGTAAGCACGAGAATGGCCCATTTGGTGAGGAGCTGGTCGAAAAAATATCTTGCGATTTCATGGAAACTGGAAAGTTTACATAGAGAGTAGGCCAACTTCATTCCTAATATTAGCATGATCACTGAGAATGCTATCTCCACGTTGCAGAACAGTAATCCACCGAAAGAGTTGAACCATCGCATGGCCTTGGTCTCATTGGAAGCAATCACCTGGCGGTAGCTGAATTCTGTGGAAAAAAGAAGACTCAAGGCGGCCAAGAAGAAAATGCTTGATATTACTTTGTTTTTTTGAGTCGATCGTTTGAATATTCTGCAGTAGCCCTCATAAAAGTTAAAGAGTTTAAAGTCTTAGCAAGGTTGAAGTTGCCTCTCCTCAGTAATGAGTGAATTGACTGCCTGCTATTTGTCAGAATCGTTAGGAGGAACTACTTCTTCATTCTTTTTGATCATTTAATTTTCAACTGGTTGGCGACAGGTCGTGATGATAGACCACACGACCAACACTGCTATCCAAGCTCCTATAATGACTGCGCAGGCAACCATTAGGCCATCAGTGGGTTCATCAACATAGTCATAGACTTTAGCCTCCTTTATGTTTAACAAATATAGTCTTCTCTCGATATCTTGCTTATTGCACTACTGAGGCACACACAATCCGGTGAAGGAGTTTACTTCAGTACTTGCAGTTGAATTTACCCAATCTACGAGGTAATAGTTGTAGGGGACTGCTCCTGACTTGTGCTAGCACTCATATTTCTGCCCTGGATTGTTAGTAGTGATGCCGGAGTACATGATGGAGGGAAGAGGCAGTAAAGCAAAGTCCCCACGGCTAATGCCAGCAATGATTGCCTAGACAAATTCGTCGCAGCTGTCATAGGCTGGACTGGAAAATCCAATCGTTAGCAGCAGCATTAAGAGTGCCAGTTGCTTCATTGTTAGATTAATTATCATTATGTTGTAAGAATACAGCCATAAAAGTATTCAACTACTACTAATATGAATCAAGTCATTCCTTCCGAAAGTTGGGCTATTTCTCTCTTCTCTTTAGTTCAGTGTCCGAGTGAGAGTACACCAATGGACTCATAGGAGCTAGTAAATGTTCTGTATCCTACAGGGAGCTTGATTACTTAAGGCGCTACTCATTGCTATTGTTATTATACGCCCTTATTTCTTCAAAATTAGTCTTTTTCTCCTTGCTTTCCTTGGGACTGCTGCTTGATAGCCCAATATTCTTTTTGGAAGTCTTATGATTACTGTCTTATTTTTATATGGTGCTGCTGTATTTGGGTTTGTGCTCGAGACTGGATGTAGACCCCGATCGATTTAAAGTGTTTCTATTCCACTTCTTATTGATTTCTATCTTTTTGACCATTGCCTTGATGGTCACTAACTCATCAATTTATACTCTAAAGTCCTCATCCTTTTCATGTCTCTTGAGCTCATCCTCCTCCTCTTTTGGAAGTATGCATTTAACTTTTTCGCTTTTAACTTAATATATCTGCAAACAATCGACGATGAAATGGCGCCAAGTATCGTAATCATTGGTCAGGTTACAGTAGGCAGCGACCTTTTCAAGTTAGTTAGTGACCTTGCGGGAAATAAAATAAAGAGAATGAATATCGCCCTGCGTAGCCATCCGTGTTGAGTTGAGGAACACGTACTTTCTATTGCTGAATGCCTCAATAAGAAACTACATGAATTGGTGAACGGCAGGACTCTTGCTTTTGATACACTAACTATTGATAAGGAGACATAAAACCTTCTCCAACTGACAATGCATGATGCTGTTCCACCTGTTCTCGCACAGGTACTTCTGAGTTAGGAGAGGGTACCTGCACTAAAGAAAGCAATTATTCACGACAGCTCTATACACTGAATTCGGGACATATATCAGAATAATCGCGCACTAGTAATAGACAGGCGCGCACTAATCCCATAAATTAGTAACGAAATATGCCAATTGACCGCATGTTCTCACCGCTGGAGAATTTCATGACCTTAAATTACCCTCCTCCAATCATTTTAAGCATTGCCGTCAAAGACTTGAAGACGAGGAGCACTTACTGCTTTAGCTTCTTCATGTGGACAGCTCCGATGTTAATACCACTCTTTCGCAACAAATAATAGATGTTTATTATCTCTGAGAGGGTTTTCAAATTAAATTAAAGAGTTGTTTCTTCCTCTAGTGTATAGGGTGCAGGAATAGTCAAAAGTTAAGTGATTCTATTGAGGCAAGCAGTGACGAGAGAAGTCTGAATAAAGGCATCAATGAATGCAAAGATGGTTCCATCTTTATCATTGCATATGTTGTTACTGACCTCCTTGACCATCTAATGCATGTTTTCAATATGAGAGTCCAATGTACGTTCATCCTTAACCCCGCATTGGCACAGTTCTTTCAATACTTTGAGAGAGCGATCCCACTCTTGTTCTTGGAGGGAGACAAGTACAAGTGTAAAGATGACCTTGAATACAACTTAATAATAAGCGAAACGCATGATGCGCTGTATCAAATCATTAGGAAAGAGTTTGATAACCAAAGAGGTGGGTTATTCCGTACTTATTTTTTCAAAATAGTCTCCAATCTACATTAATAATTAGTTACGCGTGAGGAAGAACGGTATTCATACTTCAAAAAAGGTAGAAAAATAGATTATATATGGCCAAGAGAAGGGTAGAGGTATTATGGTTGAGCGTTTTATAAAAATTAGAACCAAGACTCCACTTTCAATATTGACTCATAAACATCGATGAAATAGTATTCATAGAATTAATTATTCTCTCGCAGGAAACCCAAAATGGCCTGTTCAAAGGCACAGCCCTGTTCGAAGTTAAGTTTATACTTGTCCAACATTTTAGGCGGGTCCAGCAGGAGAGAGATCATGTCTTTGACAATTTCCGGTTTGGTGAAGAGTCTGCTTAAAGATTATTATACTTCTGAATGAGTTTAGGCTAATCTTTGATGTTGGGGTACTTCTGCAGTGTAGCGATGAGATTGGGGAGTGTGAGATTGTGAGGCAGTGTGAGTTCTAAGATGAGATGTTCGATCTCATTTTGGTCTTGTGTTTTGTAGGAGACGACGGTAGTTCTGCTGCGGTCGATAAATCTCTCATGTTCGTAGTCGTCTTGGGAGTGCATTATATGTGAGTTTATCAATCAAATAATAGAAGTGACTATCCATTATAGTACTTTGAACAACTATCACTCACCTTATTATAATTTATTAAGATCGGTTTATATGGCTACACGAGGAAAACCCGTACCCAAAAACATTGCCAAGAAGAAGGTGGAACGCCCCGGACTCACTGAGGATGAGGTTGAAGAGCTTAGAGAAGCCTTCAACCTCTTCGATACCGAAGCCACTGGCAAGATTGACCCTCGTGAACTCAAGTCTGCCATGCAGAGTCTCGGATTTTAGACCAAAAACCCAACCATCTTCAACATGATCGCTGATCTAGAGTCGCTCGGCAGAGAGGTAGATTTTGAAGAATTCCTGGACGGCATAACTTCTAAGTTAGGAGACAAATAATCACGGGTATACATTATGTTGAAGTAGGCTGGAATAAACAAGATTTTCGATCTGTTCGACGACGACCACTCTGGCTTTATCAACTCCAACAACATTCGAAGGGTTTCAAAAGAGTTGGGCGAGACCATGAACGTGCAATAGTTGGAAGAGATGTTGCAGCGAGCTGCCACCAATGGCCGAGAGATCTCCCGCGAAGACTTCTATAACATTATGACCAAGAAATCCTTTTGATTTGCCTTTTATATCCGCAAAACGGCAGCCCCACTCTCAGCTACCGCTTAGCGGTTATTCACTATCCACCATAAGCATTTGTGTTTCGACCAGCCCACCACATTGCCTCAATGAATTTCGTGCATTCCGAGCGAATCTTGATTTGGGTATGGCATGAAGTGATGGAAGGAGCATTATTTTATTGATTATCCCATAGAATGACGATGAGGGTACGCTGTGATTCGGTCAGCCAGAGTCCAGTGCTGCTAGTGTGCATTTACAACCAGTTCGGCAACGTGATTACTCATGACTACCTTTATCAGCTCTTCTGTCCCTACGGAAGCATCGTGAAGATACTAATATTTGAGAAAGCTAAAGTGTGGAAGACATTCGTGGAGTACTGTGAGGTCCAGCAGGCAGAAAATGCCATGACCAATCTCAACAACAAGGTCATATTTGAGGATGGCAGCAGGATGAACATCTTCCGTTCTAAACTCAAACACGTCCAATTTCAAAACGACAACCTAGGAGGAGTCAACTATGAGGCACTGCAGCTGCAGCAAGAACAACA
>Ga0302191_10002415_pt1 | contig 11658 bp, 12 predicted proteins | sample II_Bog_E3_1_FD_198775 | JGI IMG/M metagenome (GOLD analysis project Ga0302191, IMG submission 198775) | Peat permafrost microbial communities from Stordalen Mire near Abisko, Sweden - II_Bog_E3_1 | ecosystem: Environmental > Terrestrial > Soil > Wetlands > Peat | place: Sweden: Abisko...
ATTCAGGCATTCCCTCGTGAAGCGTTATTATGTCTTTTGGATTTAGTAGAATCACACTATCCTTGCGATCGTTGCTGCAATGAGTCCATAGATAGTTCGTAAAGGCGTTTACGTAGTTGTATTCTATTTCCTTCAATCGTTCGTTTTTACGCTTCTCCTCTAAGTAACTACACAGATACCATACTCCAATAGAAGTGATTGAGACTTGACCAACTCTTGCAGTGTCAGCACTCTTGCAAAATGAACATCCTCGCGCTTCTCAATTGCCTGATAGATGATAGATAGCCCAGCATTGAGTCCCTAACTGCTTTCCTGTTTATCTTCCGTGATCTCGATATTAAACTCAAAGGAATTGTTCATAATAGATAAAAGATATAATCCGCTTAGTGTTACTTCAATTCTAACATATATCGTGAATACAGCACTTAATAATCACTTTCGGCGTGCGAGCAGCAGTACAGTGTCACCACGCAGATACATTAGGTTTTTAGGATGGGTCTAACCATCGCGCTTGATCACTGCGTTCTCGATCATCATGTTGAGGTGCTAATCGTAGGCCAGCAAGCGGCCCTCGATCTCGGTTTTGTTGCGCAGACGAACGTTTAGAGATTCGCCGATGGACTTTCGCACCATTTAAAGAGGGTTTTGGTAACTCTACATTATATAATTACAAATTGGACGAATGGAATAATAATATTGCTCATGGATGTACATTAATAAATTATCTGTCTTCATCGGGCCATTATTAGCTCATGGAATATAAGTTATATTAATAGATGTAGGACAAGTTAATTACAGTAAAAAATCAATTAGCATTCACTCGACAACAGTTTCTGGTTCCGTGTCAGTTCCTACCTCGGCGTAGTCCTTCTCCAAGGCAGCAATATCTTCCCTCGCTTCCGAGAATTCTCCTTGCTCCATTCCTTCTCCGACATACCAATGCACAAATGCTCTTTTACTGTACATCAGATCAAATTTGTGATCAAGCCGATCTAATACATCGGTAATTGATGTTGAATTGCTAATCATGCAGCATGCTCTGGTCACCTTTGCCATCAAATCACCAGGTACTCGCACTGGAGGCTCGTAGTTGATTCCCACCTTGAAACCAGTTGGACACCAATCCACAAATTTAATGTTTTTTTTGGATTTAATGTTGGAAATGGAACCACAGATGTCCTTGGGGATGATATCTCCTCGATAACTGAGTGAGCAAGCCATATATTTTCCATGTCTGGGGTCGCATTTGGCCATCATGTTGGCTGGTTCAAAGACCTATTCGGTTAGCTCTGGAACTGTTAATTTTTAGAAATAGGCTCTCTCAGCACTGACAATTGGAGAGTAAGATGCGAGCATGAGATGTATTCTGGGATAAGGCACCAAATTGGTCTAAAATTCATTCATATCCACGTTGAGCGATCCATCAAACCGGATGGAAGCTGTCAATGACGACACAACTTGCGCAATGATCCGATTCAAATTGATGTAGCTTGGGCGTTCTATATCGAGATTCCTTTTGCAGATATCATAAATAGCTTAATTGTCTAAAACAACAGATACATCCTGGTGTTAGATGAGAGAGTGAGTTGCAAACAAAGCATTGTAGGGCTAGACGCAGGCTGTTGATAATTGGGGGGAGGGATATATGTTGAAACCCATCTTTATTTTGCGGGCATAGTCTGAGGACAGATTCTCCAAGAGTAGAGAGCCAAATCCAGAGCCAGTGCCTCCTCCTAAAGCATTGAATACCATAAATCCCTGGAGAGCATTGCAATTGTCTGTTAATCTGCGAATTCTGTCCAGTGCTGAGTCGAGAATCTGCTTTCCCACTGTGTAGTGTCCTCTAGCGTAGTTGTTGGCGGCATCTTACTTTCCTGATATAAGTTGCTATGGATGGAAAAGCTAACGGTAGGGTCCTGTCCGAACCTCATCAATCACTGTAGGTTCTAAGTCGATATAGATCGATCGAGGCACATATCTTCCTGATCCGCTTTGCTCGAAAAAGGTGCCAAATGACTGATCCTCTGGGTTATCATTGGGTTTTTGACCATCAGGGTTGATGCCGTGCTCATGGCAAAACAGTTCCCAGCAGGCATTGCCGAGTTGTACTCCTCCCTGTCCTATGTGGATGGTGATGACTTCTCTCATTTTAAGTAAATTAATCCCTTTTTTGTAGGTGGAGTAAGCTATGAAGTATAATCCGATCAGAGAGCTTCAAAATTATTTCTTATACAAATTACTAAAATTATAATAAGTGATTGCGAGTAAATGGTATTAAAGTTCTCAATATTGGATATTTATTGAAATGCGGGCAATGGCGAATGTTTAAAATAATATATGTTTCAGATAATCATTTAATTATAATAACGACTAATCTCCTTCTTCAAAAATATCTGATAGGACTCATTGGTGGGAATTTTAACTTCGTAGATCAATTTTAACTTTCCTTCCTCGCAAATTTTTCCCTAATATGATTCGTCTTTTCTTTCAAAGTTAATAGCGGTACCGTGGTTTTAATTTTTATTGACTATAACTCCTGAAATATTTGTAATTCCTAAAAGTTTATTCATGTAGATAGAGTTCGAATCAAATTTCATGCTTTATTTTATATTATTTTTGATGTAGTTCGTTAATTAGGCTGCTGCTAAAACATCTTTGACTATTCGGAAATCATTTGGATCAACATTGAAAGGGATTTATTTCAGACTACAGCATTTATAAACCAAATATGCAGTCCCTCCACTAATTGCAATTTCTCCAATATAACCGGCAATGAAATCTGCATATTCATAATGAACTATAACACTTCCTACTATCAGAAGTGCCAATCCTACGGCTATGGATAAAATAGAGGGATTGATAAACTTTGTGAAACCATAACCTTCATCTGACGATTTCCTTTCTTCTTTTGTGACAGTATATTCAATCTAAAATGTTCCCCTTGTAAAACTACCTCGCTAATTGTATACATTAGCGATATTGTTTGTAATGGTTCTCCTAAATGCTTACAGATCAGAAGCATAATCCTTAAATGGTAGATATTATCTATTTTATATCACTTTTTTCAAATGATTTTGCAGTTTATTCCATTGAGCCCTCTAACTGTTATGAGCAACTTCATTCTTCTGAGTTCTGTTTCTAATAATCTATTCGTATGCCTCACAATCACATTCAGGTCGGCTCATCCAATCAATTCTATTTTACCAGATTTCCGATAAGTTCCTGTCTTGAAAATCCTGTTGAAACTGGCCTAACAATTTTTAATTTCTTTGAGTCTTCTTGTATCGTTAGTCAAAGCGAGGTAGCACACAGATTATAATATTTTTTTTAATAGAGAGCTTCATCTTTAAAAGATTTAAAAATGTAAATAGGACCCCTTCTCCATTCTAATCCTTTTATCTCCCTTGATCAATGTCTACCATATAGGCCACTGTCACTATCTCTAGATGATTCTTAAGAATAAAGCTTTCCAACCTTTCTACGGCTATAAATATAGATTGTTTAGGGTTCAGCCCAGGGGTATCAACAATAAACAGATCATCTTCTTTCCGAGAGGAAAAGGGATTAATAATTTTAGACGGATTAACTTTGTAGAGATTGAATTAGGAAATATCATTGGAATTAGGGGATTTCTCAATCAACGAAGGGTCCATCTTAACCATGTTGACAAAGGAAGTTTTGCCATGATTTGTTTTTCCAACCACAACTATAGTCTTCTTTGATGTAGATTGGCTTCCATTGTAGTGAGATCTTTCTTTTGACATGATTGTATAAAGTATTAATTGCAAAATGGCACGTTAAATGATTGATTTATAGGGGTTATTGCAAAAAAGTATAAATTATGATAATTAAAAGTATTATCTTCAATTTGTATTTTGCAAATTAACAGATTAAATGGAAAGAATCAAGTCAATATCTTGATTGCGGACGTAATTTTTGATCATATGGGCTTCAAGATGGCTCCCTTCGTAATGAACACTACATTGGTTTATAATTTATCTTATCATCACTATCAGATCCATTTATCTTTGACCCAGAAGAAGCCATCATTAGATATCAATCGCATTTCATCACATTAATGCAACAATCACAAACAATATCCATGATCCCTCATCTAGGCTAATTATTCAAGAAATACTTTTTATATAAATAGCCTCATTTATTAATACTTGATAAATCTAATTAATTTGCAATAGCTCTCTGCGTGACCGTAGCTATCAACATAAAGTAAGAAAATCAGTGAATGAATCTGCGCATCCTTGCCTTAAAAGAGGAAATTGAACCCTCCTCGTCAGAGTCGATGCAGTGGAACTCATCTCCGTTGATTTTGCGTACGTACGAGCTCATACTCAGCAGAAAAGGTATGAGTGGACTTTTTAAAACTTCATCATCATCTCCCATTTCGTCTAAACTTCCCTTATGATAGGGTCGTGGATTTGGCATAGAATAGAACCAAATATCTCTAAGACATTCCACGGAACTCAGTCTTCCACTGGGATTCTTTCTAAGCATTCTGAGAATCAACCCTTTTAATCCAGCCGAATATTGATCGAAGGCAGAGGGAAACTTGATCTATCCACTTATAATATTTGCAATTGTCTTGCTGTGATATTCCGACTCAAAGGGAGTATACCCTGTGACCAATTTATACAAAAGGACACCTGCCGCCCATACATCTACTTTTTCATTATACCCTCCTCCAGTAAACATCTCCGGTGCTCGGTAATAAAGGGTTCCAGTGATGGTGAGCATGTCGAACTTAGTACCTCTACGGTGGTGTTTCCTGCAAATTCCAAAGTCAATGAGTTTAAGTTTCAAGGTTACAGGATCATACAACAAGTTCTAAAGCTTGATGTCTCGATGAGTAATCGCTCTCTGATGAAGATAGTGCAAAGTTTCCATCAACTGTTGGATTACAGTTCTCACTTCAGATTAACCTTTGAGCGTTGTCCGAGCCAGACTCGGAGCCGATAGAAGCTCCATGACTAGCCAACAGGCATGTTTTTTAAGATCAACGTAGAGAGCCTCATATTTAACGATATTGGGATGAGATACATTTTTAACCATAAGAAAGTTATTCTTGATTTAGAGTAGCTGTTCGTCATCGAACATGAATGATTTGACTGCGAACTAATGTCCATTTTTCTTTTTAACGCAGCGGTGCACGACACCATTTGAACCCTCCCCGAGTTTTTCCATGATTTGGTACTTTTCGTTGAAGAGGTCTGCGTGCTAAAAGGTAGCAGCGATGGCCTGGTCTTCGTTGTCTTGGAGGAGATCTTCGCATGAGGCCGTTTCATAAAGGATGTCAGAGTTGAAGTTTAGTTTCTGTTGAATAAGAGTCTTATTCCTGCTGATGATGGGTATTTCTTTGAGTGACCTCCTGATGCGATCTATGTTGTGGTTTCTGATGTGGCGACTGGCGTGTCGGTGGAGTTCTGAAGACTATTTCTGCATAAGTTTATTATTGTAATTAATCTACTGATAAATCAGTAAAAATTAGCAATATTTAAATATGATCTGACTGATGAGCGCCAATTTCGTTGAAAGAGTAATAGACTTCACAAAAAATAGAAAGGAATGGATTAGTGCAATTTCTATGGATTGGTTGGTAGTATAATATAAAAAGGAGTTGATATATATATAAGATCAACTTGGAGGAAAAAATAGTCAACTGAGAAAAATAGGCTGGAGGGGGGAGGGTTAAGGGAAAGCGGAGCATTCGCGAAATGACTCGAAATTATAGTATTATAGCTAATTGTGGGAGTTGACTCGTCACTTCAGTCTTTATTAATAATAGATACGAATATCATAGGTTTCATTGCTCATTTTCTTTTCTTTCTGGGTTTATCGCTTGATTCCTCATCCTCCTCGTATTCATCGTCATCCTCATCTTCTTCGAACGATTCGTCACTCTCTTAGTATTCTTCGCTCACGTCCTCCGGTTCTTACACAATTTAATTGTTGTTCTTGTCTTTTAGATCCACTATTTCAAGAGAGCTGATTCTAAATCATCAAATAGTTACGTGTTGAAGAGCGTGCTCCTATAGTCAGCATTCGCAGCCACGGGATTTTAACTGAAGTCTACCTCGTTGAGATTTTTCAAGACTGCAAGCTGCTTGAGGCTGTCAAGGTTTTCCACTTTATTACCAAGGAGGATGATCTGAGTGAGGTTGGGATAGGTCACCAGTTTCGCGAGACACTTATCATCCAACCTAAATTGATAAAGATATACTGATTCTTGGAGAAATCAACTGCTGCCAATTTCCAGGCCGGCAAGTTATCCAAGTTCTACAGTGAGCATTCAGCGAGGACAAGTATCTAAACCTTCTTCAACTTATCGAGCTCTTCCTTAATGTCTTTATTGATGGTATTTATTTTAATGCCGGTGAGGTCCAATGTATTCGAAGCCTTGCTCTTAGAGACGATGTCTCGTATCTTCTTCAGTTCGCTCATTTCAGATTTATGTTAATTTTATGCTAAATGCCAACATATCCAATTATTTATATCAACAAATAGGCGGAAATTGGCTCTTTAATGCAGATTTGGGCAAGCCAAGCTCAAGGGAAGATGAGGGAGGTAGTGAACTGTCTTAAAATGAAAGATTGTATATTTTTATCATTTGTATTAAAAGGGAAGTTAAAGTTTATCTACTTTATTTAAACTAGGCTTACCGCCAAAATATCTGAAAATCCAGATATAAATCTTGACCTAACAATTAAGTATTAGTTTTAATATCAAAAAACCATAATAAAAATGATGAAATCGGTAAGCCAATTGACGGTGATATTTGTTGCTCAAACATACCTCTCTCTGCCTTGATGAATGCAGTGGGAACTAAAAATATTTAAAGTTTCCAAAGTATACTTTTATTATTTATTAGTTATATCTCCCAATAAAATCCAATCCTCAAAATGGTCCGCCATATTTTCTTCCGGTTTCGCGGCTATCATAACATGGAGTCGTCAATTATCAATCTCCTATCATACAATTTGCTATCGATAATTATATTTTAATAGATTTATGATATTTACAATATCCTACATTGACAGATGATAATGAAGAAATAAAGAATATAGATGGACTCATCACCAAAAGTTATAATATTTTTTCTTTATAAATCCACCCTTTTTTTTGGCAACTGGGTTGGTTTTGATATCACAGACTCCCTTTTGGCAGGCCTCACACAATTAAGACATATGGGGAGCGCCCGAGTCTTCCAACTGTTTTTTGGACCGATCATAGTTTTTAAACTAATTTTCCCAAAGATATGCGGGTTCATAGTAGTCATCGCATGTCTTGCATCCCTGCTTATATCCTTTTCTGGAATGGGCAGACATCCATGTTTTATTGCATGAAGTGCATTTAAAATAGCCAAAAGTTTTGCCCTTTCCATAAAATGAATCGCTTTACACCCACACCCCTAAAATTCCTGAATAAGGCACAAAATCAGGCTCAGCAATTGACATAAGATATTTATTATACTAAAGATTATTGATAAATTGCACATAATGGAGCATCGTCATGCTATAGTATCATGATTGAAAGGGAATTTATACTATTTATTGTTGCCGAACGGCATATTCGGAATGATATCTATAAAATATAGAAATAACCGCCATTGGCTTACCTTCTCTGAATTTTAAAAATAGGAGTCAATTAACATTAAATGTGAAAAGTATGAGATTTCATCAAATCATTAAAAGGCTGTCTGGCGGAGTACCTTCCGGAAGAAATTAGATAGCTCCAGCCCAAATTGTTAGTAGGCAGCAAAGGTTTCGTTGCTGTAGTCTAATCTATGTTAACGAAGATTTGAGAATTTGAATCCGAAAAATATGTAGGGAGATGATACCGAGGCCACTAGCTGCATCAACTCAGAGACCCTAATCCTTCGAGTTCGCGGCCGTGTTAGGCAGATCAGCAAAACATCCATTTAAAGCCTGTAGAGCTATTTAGTCACCTAATTGCAGTATATGTATGAACTCTGCAAAAAGATGTCCTTCATAAAGGCCTATTGCGCTTCGTTGGCAAAGAGGTGAGGGTGGGTCAATCGCAGTTTTTTCTTCTTGCGATCGAACAACTTTTGAATTTTAATCTTTTCTTTAGCCTCATTCCAATTACTTTATTTTAACCATTTTATCACTAAATGGTCCGGGTTCTTTTTCTTTAGTCTTGCTTGCTATTTATTTAACTTCTTACGCTCTATAATAGAAAATACCAGCCCTTTTTCATGCTTAATGCTGCCAAAGAAATTAATCATTGACGATCGGATGTCAGTCGCCATAGATGAGGCCTATTCTATCTCTGCTATTTATTAACCATTTTGGTCCTCTTCTTCTTCTTCTTCTTCTTCTTCTTCTTCCTCTTCCTCTTATTCATCTTCCTCTTCTTCCTCTTCTTCTTCTTCTTCTTCTTCTTCTTCTTCCTCTTCTTTCTCTTCCTCTCCACCTTAATTTTAGACGTCCTCCTCGTTTGAGTTCTCTTCTTCATTTAAGAGAGAGTCTTCTTCCTCCCTCTCTTACTCTTCTCCTTGGCTTTAGCTGTCCTCGCTCTAGCTCCTCCTTTTCCTCCTATCCTCATTATCTCTGCTCCTGCTTCTGTTCCTCTCCTTCTTCTCTGTCTTCACCATATCAGTCTTCTTCTCTCTCTTCATCATATGTATCTTCTTCTCTGTCTTCGCCATATCAGTCTTCTTCTTCTCTCTCTTCATCATATTAGTCTTCTTCTCTGTCTTCACCATATCAGTCTTCTTCTCTGTCTTCACCATATCAGTCTTCTTCTTCCTGCCCATTTAATTATGAATAAGTATAAAATCAATTATCCCTCATTTAAGTTTAGTAACAATTTAAACTTATCTAAGTCTGATAAATTATATTATCCTCATTTGACGAAGATCATTTGCAGGCCATCAGCAGACAGTCAAATGAGTGAATCTGAGGCAGAGGTCGAGCTCCGTGTATTCATTGGAACAAAACTATTATTTTAAGCAAACAACTCTGTATATTGAGGAGCAGCCACTCCAAAGCTTTGCTAGTAACTTGCGACCTGAGTGGTTAGTTTTGATACTGCGAACAGTGCTCACTCTGTCGAATGCCTATTTTTTTGAGATTCAGCAGTTATTCTATTTCTTGTTGCGAAACAGCATGTTCAAAGTGAATTTTAAAATTAGGAGACAATCATCATTAAATAATAAATAGCGAAAGTATGTTAGTCTATCCAATATTTAACATATCCCAAAACAAAATCATTTGGCTTAGTTCATCGCCCCCATCAACAAGGTTTTTATTTCAATAAGTTACTTAGCCATTTTATTGTTCTCGTTCACATAGATGCGCTTCTCATTGCCAAGTTTCTCCATTATCACCTTCATCTTGCCCTACAACTCCATCATCTTCTCGATCTACTTCTCCTTCATGGCGTTGTTGCTGTGAACTGAATAGAGGAATAGGTACTCTCACCCAAAATCTCCTTCTTTCCTTCAAGAAGAGTTGAGTAGTCTTATAAAATTTTGCCAGCCTCTGCAGCTTTCCCAGCATTCTCCTCAATGCTCTTGAGGAGTTCTTCGTTTTTTAAAGTGTTTTATATAAACTCATCCTCATTGAAATCCTTCTACATTGTCTCAATCTTCTCATTGCTGGTGTTGAATATCCTCTCGAACTCTACAATCTTTTAAGCGTATTATTTTTCTAAATAAATAGAATAGTACTAATCTCAGTGGCGTAAGTTCCCATCAAAGCGTTGCCTTCGGTGATCTCCCCCTTCAGTTGTTTGTTGATGCCATCAATCTCCACATTTTTCTTAGCAGCTATATCACTCTGCTGTTTAATTTTAACCATCTGAATAACACCCCATATACTTTGCCCTAAATTTGGTCCTTCGATTTTTTGGCCGTCTCTGTCAGCTTTTAAATCTCGTCCATGTATTTTTTTCGTACATTTTCAATTTAAACCTTAAATCCGTAAAGTTTCTCCTTTTCCTGAGTTTCAATACTTCCCAACTGAATAAAAAATTTCATACGGCAGCCTTTAAAAATTGATTTTATTTGGATAATTCAGCTTACTCCTCTTGCAATCTCCTTTGTTCTTCACCATTTGAGTGATGATTTACATGGGGCTCGTAAAGACGAGCATGCTCATGCAAATGGCTAGACTTGAGTTACTCTTCCTTGGACGAATGTTCAGGTTTGGGACTTGGAGCCTATTGATTAGCTTGATGCATATGTTGAATCTCAGCCTATCTTCTAAATTCAACTGGTTGATGGTGCGAATGGCCGTGACTGTGAGCTTCGCTATGTTCTTCCTCTAAATGCACATGTTCCGCATGATGCTGATGATTAGCATGAGCAAAGGTATGTTTGAGCACTTAAAACCTCCGCAAAAACTAGTTCCTCTTGGCTTCCCTATATTTTCTTTGAGTTTTGTACTCCTCCAAGAGAGTATCGATGGCCAAACTGCTCATTGCCTAAAATCAATTCAAATATAATCTAAATTTCAATGAATCAATTTAAAAAACCACAGGTTCCTCTTTCTCTATATTTTTATATTTTAACTTATGAAAAATGTATCAGAGCAACTGTCACTCCACCTTTTCGTCTATCTTACTCTCCAGTAGATGCATTTGCCCATCCAATTTACTCTTTCCCATTATTTTCCTTTTTTATTTCCTCAATTGCATGTTACCAACCATGTCAATGTACTTGGGGTCAGTCATCTTAGATCGCCGACGCTGTTTCAACATACCAAATTTCTTTTTTTGAAGCTAATATAACTCATCGAAAGTCAATTCACGAGCATTTGCATCTTCCTACTTCCCCGTGAGAGATGTTCCTCGATTTAATAAGCCCTTCTTTTCAGTTCTGCTAAAGTTTTTCAATGCGTCAATCCTCCACCTCAATTGGCCCATTTCATCTGTCAAATCCGCATGGGGATTAGCACTATTTATAAGTTTGCGGATCGTCAGTTTTTTCTTCTCTAGTTCACCATATTAGTACCCGTTTATCGAAGTGCCTTGTCAAGGTGGCTCTGACTATTTCCTCCGCCCTCCCTCTCCCCAATCTCCCTCTCGACTTTATGATCAATTTCTTCTTGATCATCAATATTGAGTTTGGCATATATTTTCTTCTTTATTTCCTCTCGATTCAATCGTAAGTACTTGCTCATCTGAAATTAATAAATTATTAAGAGTTCAAATACCGAATCAGACCGCAAATGCAGATCATCTCACATTTAAACGACACTTTTTAACGTTAATTTACGCACTGATGCGCGCAGCAGCGGAAGATGGTTTTTTAATTGCTACACGTAGTCCACTGCCGTTTTCTTTGATCCGCACTCCAAGGCTTATATCTCTTCATAGGACCTGAAATTAAACACCAGGAAATAACTACTGTTTGTAAACGTTATTCCTAAATAGTAGTAAAATTACTCTACACTCCCTTTTTTATTATTGATACGTTAATTACCTCAGTCACGTCTCTTTCGATGCTCTCGATCGTTTTGAAACCCAGGATAATGGCTCTGGAGTATTGCAGTGTGTACTTGCTGAATTCGATTTTTCCACTACTCACGCGAACGTACTCAATTCGGGAGAGGATAAACAATAGGAGGGAGATTAGTATGGGTATTACTGCCACTAGATATTGCCACCATTATCTGATTA
>Ga0302191_10002419_pt1 | contig 11645 bp, 9 predicted proteins | sample II_Bog_E3_1_FD_198775 | JGI IMG/M metagenome (GOLD analysis project Ga0302191, IMG submission 198775) | Peat permafrost microbial communities from Stordalen Mire near Abisko, Sweden - II_Bog_E3_1 | ecosystem: Environmental > Terrestrial > Soil > Wetlands > Peat | place: Sweden: Abisko, Stordalen...
GATTTGGGGCAGTTTGTTTCGATTGGTCCTCGGGTAAACCTCTTGATTGGTTGTATCAAACTTAATATGATTAAATTGCTATTGCGTGCTCTGCATAACAGTGCTTATTGCATTAACTCCTTCCTTACCCTTACTCTTGGGTGAGTTGATTCTATACCTACTAGATGTCATTCTTTTTTCAGAAACTGGCTCTAACTCCACTGCACTATTCACGCTTTCCAAATTTAATCCCGCTTAGTTTTTATTCACCGCGCAACTTTATGTTACATGAGAAAAATAAGCTTACTTTAAAGGTTTACGAATAAGGGCCTCCCTTAGCCGACGGTTCTCCTTCTCCATCATCTCTTTAAAGAGAGCTATCTTCGAATGAAACATGTCCCTCTTTGCCTAAAATGCTAAAATCTGCTAGTAGTTGAACTTATTTCTGAAAAAGATTTCATCAAATAGCCTCTTCTCCTTCTGCGTCTCGTAGCTGCACATATCTTCAGTAAATTGCTGTCTTGAGAGTTACATCATACTGTACAGACCGTGCACTAACTTTAATGCTAACTTTTGCTTTTGCTTGCGCAGCTGCTCCTTATTTACGCGATCCTCTCTAGCATAAAGTCTGTTATCCTTGCCCACCGACGAAGTTTTCATTTTTTCGATTGATACATCTGCCTTTTTTTCTAAACTGAAGGCATTACTCCTCAGTTTCGGTTTGTAGACTTCCTCCAGCCCATCGTAGTCTCCGTTTTCCATGCTCTTCACAAGTTTCCTCAGTCTATCGACCTCATTACTCAACTTATTTTTTGAGTATGTAATCACTAATCGCGTAATTTCTTCTAAATTAATTTTATCCTTCTGGTTGATAATCTTGATGAGTGCGTTCTTCATCTTTATATGTCTTTCCGTCAAGTCCTCATCCAATAATTTGCATTTGTCCTGGGAGCATTGGCAGGTTTCAAGGATACGCGCTCCCACCCTGCCCATTAGTTTGATTATTTCCTGAAAAGAAACAGCGGATCCCTCGTACTTGCTCACAATTTATCTTTCCTACTCGTCCATTTCTTGGATCATGCGTGTAATGCGTGTAATCTCCTGCTGATGCTGGAGTATTTAATCGTTGACAAAGAGTTCGTTATCCTCAGCCCTCCTTTTGGTAATAATGTGTTGGTTGTACTGTAGCAATTAAAAATGGGTGTCCTCTCTCAATTTTAAATTTTTCAAAAGGACTGACCAGTCCACGTTGAGGTGCGATTCAATATCTGATGCATCTCCCAAGTACATTCCCTATTAAAATATATTATCGATCAATTAATCAGCACATTATATAACAGAAACAGGGAGTCAGACAAATTATTGGAAGAGAAGAAAAGAAAGAAAACTGATCTTTCTTGGGGATAAAATTTACAAATTTTAGGAATACGACTTGATAATGTAAATACTTTAATTTGAACTTACATTTTCAAATATTAACAACCTTAACAAACAAGAATCCATGACAAATATGAACTTTAGACACATTAAAACAGAAGGCTCATAAATATGGAATGATTAGTCCTTTCAACCCTCAATCACCTGCATCTCATCAGCTCGCAAAGCCAAACACCTCAACTAAACGCCCCTCCGATTCGCAGATATAGCTCTACAAAAAAAAGAGAGGGAAGCGGATAGCAAGTCAACTAATGATCGCGAGGAGTCATAACGATCGCAATTTAGCAAGAAAAGATTCAATAACGAAATATCCCAAGCCATAGGTTTTTACATGATAACATAGATGTGCTTAAATAACTGTCAAGCGGAAATGAATATGAATAAGTTGGAGATCATTCTCATAAAATTCGACCTTTTTAGCTAGTTGCGGAGTAGGATCTGTTCTAGGAGGAGTTGTCCTTCAAGGGGGTGACGAATCGTCACAACCTTCTTCAGAAGATAGACTAAATGGAAGGCAAAATAAACCAAATTACCTAAACAATCTACAGTTTACACAGCAATAGGCATTTAGATTATATATCAAAGCGATTATCACAGGAACCAAAGATAAAAAATAAAAATATGCGACAGCTCTTCTGTGAGTTCTATACTCATCTCGAAGCTATAATAAAGGAGGTGAATGATTTTTCGATTGAGCTTACTCGGTGCCGTTCCATTGTAAAGCTTACAAAGGGCATTTCCCATAAAACGATGCAGCTCTATGTCTCTAGGTTTGATACTCTCACTTCTGAGATGGGAAGCAAACTCAAATTTTTAAATCACTACGTCAGCATGTTGGAAGCAATATACAAACAGTAAACAAACAAAAACACTAAGAAAATTACTCTTTCTGCGATTCATATTTCTTGATGGATTGGTTAATGATTTAATTGACATTATTGAATTGGATTACTCTTCATTCCTACTGCCATTTGATATTTTAAAGGATGAATTTATATGGGCTTAGGCAAATAAGATTAACTTCTTTAACTTAGCTATAATCATTCCAGTTTATAGAGACGAATCAGAACCATATAATGTAATCGCCAGAGAGAATCAACTTGTTTACAACCAATAAAAAGCAGGCAGCCTTCAATCCTGAAGAATTTGCAACTCATCGACTACTTTAAATATCTGATGAGCAGTTTGATTTTGATCCGCTCAATGTAACCCCCTCTAATTAAGAATCAAGATTATCCTGAAATGAAAAATGAAATATCGAAAAATAGCTATTTAGACAAGAGTCCGAGAGCCTTGAGTCCCGGCAGAACTGGTGATACTCGATTGTCAGTGACTTAAAACTTTACAAAATCGCATAAAATGTGGCGAAAATCAAGTGTTCACTGCATTGCAGGGGAATAGGTCTGTGTAATGAAAAAAGAGAGAGTGTTAAACCTCAGTACGTTTCTATTTATTTAGGTAACTTCCTCATTCTCGAAAATGAAAGTTCCAGTAATGTTAACGAACAGTCTCTTAGCAATGCACTAGAAAATGAGACCAATAAAATTAATTTTAAAGTCAGAACGCCCAAGCATATTGTCACTTTTATACGACGGAGGAACGCCAATAACGCCAAAGAGATGACTGGGGGACAAAACCAAGAGCTGAGGGCAGTTTCTCCAACTCGTCCTTCGACTAAGGGAAGCTCATCCCCCACTAGAAAGATGAACTCCAGTTGCGAGCTGCCCAAATGTGGTGACTAGCAAAAAATTCCAATAAAGTTAATAACGCCCAACAAGTTATAGATACAAAATTTTATTGAATTTGGCTGTCCAAGTCCTACATTCCGTAATAAAAAATTGTCAAACTACCTCCGATATCGAATGACTAATCGAAATGCTTTGTGAGAATGTAGGTGGTGATATCTTTTAATTTTTATTAAATAGTAGTCTTTGATCATCCATAAATCGTATCGTCCTTTTTACAGTCATCACAGTAACAGTATATTAATTTTGAATATGATCAAGATTAAGTCAAAATCGAGGGAATTTAGAGAGTGTGAAGCTGTGGCCAGGTATGCTGTTAGCCGTAGGAGCGCCAACAAAGAAAACCGTGTGCTAAGGACAGCTGAACATAGAAATAATTCGCATGACTACCTGCCTCACTCTCATCATTTTCAGGGTATAAATTTTAAGGCCCGCTAATTTTCCACTTCCAAGATTCATCGAAAGTAATTAAAGCCAGCAGAGTTATAGCTGCATCCTCTGAAGCATGTATCGCACGATCTGAAATAATCTAAGAAATCCAGCAGCAATAAATTTTTTATTGGATCAAAGCTCCGAAAGAAACTGCAAAGATATCTGCTGTTCATCGCCTTGGTCAATTTTAGTTTGAGAGTTAATTATGAAAGAATATAAAAGAAAATGTATACAGTATATGTGGGGAAGGGAAACAACTCAAAGTTGGTTAAGGCTATTTTTTTGAATAGGTTTTGGTGGACACTCACGCATGAATAGAGTGAAGCGAATCTTGTATGGTACATCTTTTGGTATGCAGGACTCAGAAATCAAAGAAAAAAGTGTTTGCTACCATCACTGACTTATAAAAATAGGACATAAAGCTAGGTGAAATTGCTGGGCCTTTGGCCAAACGTAAACTAAAACCAAAAAAGAGTGACAAAGGGAGAATATATTTCGATGAATAACTTGAGAGTATCTTATGCGATAAGGACAAACTGATGATAAAGAATGAGTGCAAACGAGATAGTCTTTACGAGGACATAAAAGGCTTTATTAAAAAATTGAAGAATGAGGAGAAGAGGAAACATATAAAAATTACTCATAATCACGTGGAAAATCATCGTATGCTCAGCAACAAAAAAAATCTTTTCTATAACCTCAAGACTTATTGTTAAGCGCGAGAAGATAACTTGTTTAACTACGTTCCTTTGACTTTTCACATCAAGGGAGGTGAGTAGTAGTACGCCGATATCATCAAATACGAAAGTGAAAGAAAATAACACTAGAAGTTAATGTGGATTGTGAAGCCAGGCGAAAATTCAAATAGAGGCAGCGGAATATAAATCTGCAAAACTGTGGAGCAGATTAGGAAGCATATCGATAAGTAAACTGTAAAACATCCGGAGAGAACATTCATCGTGCAGAAATACATCAACCCCTTCCTGTTTCACCGCAGAAAATTTGATATTCGCTGCTTTGTGCTGGTGACCGCTACCCCCTTTATATCCGCCTATTTTTATCCCTAAGGATATATTCGCACCTCCAGCTTCTAGTTTAGCATGAAAAACTGTTCCAATAAGTACATCCATCTTACCAACGATGCTATTCAAAAGAAAGCCACTGAGTATAGTAAATATGAGAATGGAAACAAGGTACGATTTGAAGAGTTTCAAAATTATCTAGACATGTTTATGGGAGAGAAAAAAGTAAATTTTTTTAGTGATATCCTTCCAATTATTCGTGATTTGGTGATACTATCTATTAAATCTGCCAGAAACTTCGAGGAGAGCAATAAAGAGCATACTTTTTAAATATTGGGGTATGACTTCATGATTGACGAGGAGATGCAGCCTTGGCTTATCGAAATCAATACAAACCCCTGCCTCTAAACTGGATGTGAAATTCTCAATTAAATTATTCCCTCGATGCTGGAGAACGCAGTGAAGATAGCAGTGGATCCTGTTTTCAAGCCACCGAAGATAGAGGATTGGTCAATGAATGAGTTATTATGCTGTTCGGAACGGCTACTTGAAGGTAACAAGTTTGAGCTCATTTATAGTCAAATTCACGAGGCATGATTCTCTTCTCATTATTTTTCAACTCTATATGATGTTTTTCCTTTCGAAGACAGTAGTATTTGCAATGTGGCTCCAAAAGCGTTGCCAGTCGCCCTCCACATATTTTTATAATAATATTCAATCAAATTCTATAATTTACTCTTTATATTCCATAAGAATGTCGCAATACATTAAAGAAGTTAATTTATAGGGGTAGCTGGTTTTTCGAATGGCTCCTCCAGAAATAGTCAAGCCTAAAATAAAACGATATGTCAGATCCAGTACACTAGAAAATCTGTTTAACCTGTCTGGGGAGACTAAAATGCTTGACAGGGCTTGTAATCGCTATTCGCTGATTTAATCAGAATAGCTCAAGCTCAAAAAGGAGGAGCTAATCAGTCAGAGATGCTCAGTGCTAAAAAAAAAGTTCAAATCAAGCTTTAACCCCCAAGTACAGGGCAAGTATCAGGGTTGTTATTCAGAACTGTCGGTAATTTTTTCAATGGTGAGAGTGAGCTTGCACTCGAGAGCCAACTTCAATCTGTGGTGATGAACCTCAAAAATATTTCAAGCAGCATGCCTCAAAAGATTTATTTGGACAAAAAATATCACTCACAACTAGGGATAAAGATGATGACTGTCAATGAGGCTATGCAGATCAGTGAACAAAAGGAATAGTACAGACACTGGTTGAACGAGGCCAATAATTCCACAAAATCACCGAATTTCAATAAGGTAGTTGATGTGATAGTTAGATGACGTATTTGGTATAAAAATTGTAAAAGAAAGAGATGGAGGAGAGTGGTAAGGCCACAGGAATAGGTCGGGTGAATCAATAATATCTATTGAAAAGAATTCGCGAGATAAGATAAAAAAAGAAGTCAAAATCGAATAATTTACTGATGTAGAGCGAGGATGCCAAGACATATAGGAAGAGATAAAAATATCTGTTATCTAAACGACAAAACAAAGTACGACTAAGACATCTCACGGAGGCGCAGGAGATGTATTACCCTCATTGAGATAATTGTATTTTACAGGCGGAAAGGCTATTATCGATCAACCATTATATAATTTATTCTCCAATCTTGGCAAACATTTAAGGGACAAATAATGTTTTGTCATTTTTATTTTTTTATTTAGATACTCCGCCCCTTTACACTTGTATTCATAATATCAAATATCATTATGAAAGATCTATAGCCTTAACAGGCAGATCAAATTCACCCCAAACCGACTCTAACCGAGCAGATCGATCAAGTTTAAGAAGCTTAAATAGTTAAATAGCAGGACAACAAAGATTAAATGGGAGAAAAAGAGAGTATCCCCATTAGATGGGACTACTTCTTCTTATTCTCTTATCTTTACATTCTAATGGGTGCTCTAAGCGGTATTCTTGGCACAATGCCCTACATCTATAAAGACCTACCAAACATTGATACGATGTCCCTATTCAATTCTACAAACCTCCCTTTTTCTTTAAAGTTTTTAATCGGTATTGATTCTAATATAAAGCTCCCTTCTTGGAAAAATTCAGTATCCTCCAATACGGCAAGCGAAAAACTTGGATCGTCGCAAGTTTGATAATGGGAGGGATCACTATCCTTATTTCCGGATTCTATACCGATTAAAACCACGCAAATTTGTACGCTATCCTGGGGATAGTGTCACAGTCTTGGATGGTGGTCCTGGATATCGCCTGTCACTCGATTATGATCAAATAGATAAAATCAGTCAATCAAAACAGCATAATTCTCTCATATGGTCAAACTTTCGGAATACTTGTTGGTGGCCTCATCATCCTAAAATTTACGTCGGAATAATTCTCACAGTCCGTTGGCCTAGCTCATCCCATAACAACTCCCGAAACTCTTGTGTTGATCTTCGCTATTTTGCTGTTAATTCCTATCATAATCGTCCACATCTTCCTAACGGAGACAACCTTGTAAAGCTAAAAAAAAAGCGACCGCTTTACTTTTTGTGAAATTATCTCCTATTTTTCAACATTTCTTAAAACCTCTTCAAGGTATTTCAGAGTTTGCATCTTCTTTCTGCTGCACAATCAGGGACTTAATTTTTTTAACTCCCTTTACGACTATGAACTAGTTGAAAGAGGTTTTTCCAGAGATGTCTCGAACTCACTAGGAAATATCATAATTATCCCCATCATCTTTGCCACCTTCTATATGTAAACTTGGACCAAGCTCTTCGGTGGGAAGACCAATTCTCTCATTTTCATTTTCATCGGATCAATACTCATCAATGCCTATATTATCATATTCTTTCCCTTATAGGTTTGGATAGTCGCACTTACTGGATTTCTCAGTAACCTCTTGGATTCCTGGAGGTTTTTTATTACGGCCATGATGATCAATTAATTTCCAGCCCATGCTCTCACGGGAATGTACATTACCGTTTTGGCCAGTGCTTCCAATTTTGGAAAATTAACCACCATTCAAACATAGATTTGCGGTAAACTTGGAGGATGGGATTTATGGAGTGCGATTGGCCTAGGCATTCAACTTATTATCACAGTCTTGATGCCCCAATTCTTCGGATGGGTGAAAAAAGGAAACAATCACGTCCCCCCAGAGATAGAATAGGTAGATGAAGAGCATGAAGGTAATAAAATCGAATATGTAAATCCATGATGTTTGTGATATTTGAAGATGATGATTGATGGTTTGATTGAATCTGCTTTATTTGCATTTGTTTAAATTAAAATAATAATATAATCAGTGATAAATATTGATATTGATGATTATTATAAGAGTGTTATAGTTTGCAAAAATAAAAATATGAGAAATTTCGCCTTTTAGCGGCTGAATTACAGTTTTAGTCAAACAAATGTGTTTATTCATAGAGATATTACTCACAATCATGGTTAAAGTTCATCATTATCTTTTACATGTTTCCGAAAAAAATTATGGTAGCTATTTAACGCTATAATATATTACATTAGTAGTAGTGGATGGGAGCATGCGGACTCACAAAGAACAATCAACAGTCATAGATTTCTTGTAATTCATATTTGAATTAGACAAAAAAGCAGATTTTAAGTTTGTGCAAAGGATAGGGAGTGGAGCATTTGGAGATGTATGGAAAGTGGAAGACTCCAAAACTCAGCAATTCTATACTCTCAAAATCATGGAAAAGGATAAAGTCATTGCTAAAAAGAGCGTTAAAGCCATAATGGAAGAGAAAAATATTTTGGCAATTTTAAACCAAGACAGTGCAGATTTTATTGTAAATATAAAAGCTGCATTTCAAGATATAGAAAAGCTATATCTCCTCCTAAACTATATCTAGGGCCGTGACCTTAGATATTCTTTAAATACGGGGATGACTTTTGACTAAACTCAAATAAGTAAAAAAGATATAATTGAGAGTTTCTGGTGATTAAAATATTGAAAATATTGCAATATCTACGCAGTAAAAAAATCATCCATCGAGATCTAAAACCTGAAAATATCATCATAGATGAGAATGGCTTTCCTCATCTGACTGATTTTGGACTTGCAGAGGTCTATAAAAGTGAAAATAGCTTACATAATGGAGGAACCTTGGAGTACATGGCTCCATAAATACTTTTGTCACAAAACCATACCTATTCTGTTGACTATTATGCATTGGGAGTCATAATTTTTGAACTATTTTTTGGCAGAAGACCTTTTTCAGGTCATGACCAGCAATTATTGCTTCAAAAAATAATGAAAAAAAAATTAAATATTGAGCCTAAAACTGGCCTAATATCGAACTAAGCTGCTGATTTTATAACTTGTGTACTTTTGACTACAATTAGTTATTGGAAAAGAAACAAAGGTCAAGACTAGGCTTCTCCTCCTTCTCTGAGATAATGTAACATCCTTGGATTAGTGAAGACCTCATTTCGCCAACCAAGTATAGTGAGAGCGATTTTGATAGCCCAATAAAGAATAAGATCTCGTCATGGAATTAAAATTCTATTGATTACAAACAAAAAGATAAATCTCTCAAGTAAAATGTGGATAATATCTTTTCAAGTATAATAGGGCGCTCGCATATTCAATGTAACATTCAATTTATTCAGAACTATTCTCAAGCTTCGATTTTGTTGCTGCTGATGCACAGGATGCTCCCAAATAGCTCACTAAAAAATCTAAATCTTTTTTTCAGCTAGACTACGTTTAAACTGAATTTTCTCTTAAAGCCTATCTTGACTACTGATATTATAATAATTAGTAATTCAAAAATTCAATATGACAATCTAATGAATTAATATTATAGTTGGGCGAAACAATACTACATTTTTGTTCGTTTAAGATGAATGTTTTATCAATAATATATTAACAATTCTTGACTAAAACAGGACAAATAATTTGATTTTGGGATTCATCCACTATCATTTTTTAATAAAATTGGCTATTTTTCAAAAAATATTAATTTTTCCGAGTTAATTAGAGCCTTGTAAAAAGTAATTCCATAAAATATCTCTTTAATCTGTCTCATAATAGTATTAACTAATTTTAAATTTTAGAATAAATATTTGTGGATTGAAATAATGATAAATCTTTCCAATTAAATTCAAAGATAAGTTTAACATTAATAGGGATATTTTTATCAGTAATTATTAAAAATAGATTTATTTATAAATAAGCAAATCTGCAACCATCCTTATCACTCGATATACATTCTTTTTTAAGTTAATATATTTAAAATAAATAATAGATATTTAATGACATTAACTGATATATTTCAATTAAATCATGGATTATGATAATCATAAATTGGATAAACAACAACATAGCAATTCATGAAAAGGCGAGCTTATTCATTAAATTTTATTAAAATTTAATGTACATCAATCATTGTCATAAATGTGCTTTTTAAAACACTTTATTTTGATCAACTTTAGGTAATAGCCTGATGCCATTTGGCTTCGATTAAAACCATCGTGGAACTTTCTTGGAAAGTTTATATAATATAAGATAATTCGCAAAAATATAAAATGATTTTATTTAATGTTGGAATGAAATGGGAATAATGGTGCTTACAGAAAAATAATTATTTTTTAATTTATTTACAGATTAAACTGGGGTTAATGTAATGATTTTTACCTCTTACGAGGTAATTTTATTCATTCTAAAACGAGTCAGAATATAAATATTTATAATATGTATATTTTCTAACTATTTAGTATATACATGACATGAATAACCTTGAATAACAAAAAGCATGAATAAAATTGACATTATCTTTCTATTTTCTTTCTATTATGAGATATCCTATGGCAATAATAATGGTCAACCAGATTTAAGACTATAATTTAGTTATATCAAATACTCCCCTGCTAAATTTTGGGTTTTATTGGATCAAAACTCAGCTTCTTCTGTTGTAAAATGGTCCAATATTTTATATTTTTCATTTTTAAATAAAGACAAAAAACAGTTTATAATTTTATTGGAAAATTTCATAATCTATCATAATTTTGGTAATCTATTTTTAAAAAATATTTTTATGTCTAATAGATTGTAAATAAAAATGAAATAAAATGATTTGATGAAACTTCCTGATATAATAATGGTTTATTAAATATCATAAATTGAGTCTGTTTTCTCAGAAAGTGTCCATCCTTTGCAGATAAGCTAATTAGGAATGTTATAATTGTAAATTAAAATCAAATCAATAGTTCCAATCCTCTGAGTATTTATCTCATTCTGATTTTAATTTAATTTAATGCTTAACTATTAACTGATGTGCTGATTTGTTCATCAGATTCAGATTCGTAATTATAATAATTACCAATATTACTTATTTCCGACCTAAAGATATCTCCAGTAGGATAAAGTCCTCATAATAACACTCAATCGTGACTATAGAATTATACAAAAAATTAGTCAAAAATCACATTTTTATAATTACCCTTTCAAGACCAATAAAAAAATTTTAAGATCCGGAATTAGCTACTTTTGTTGTAAATTAAATTATAATATTTTTGGAATGGATTAATTTGATAAGGACCCACTAAAAAAATCTCTTCCCTCTCGAAAGGGTATTAAGATTAATCGAAGAAAAATAGGATAGGAAAAATCTTAATAATTGGAGGAATAGTATGAACCTTAAATTTATCAGGCTCAAAAAATGGGAGTTTTACTATCTGGGAAGCTCATCAAGGGGACTTGGACTTTATAGGAGAACAAAATTTACATTAAATATCTTACAGGGCACATGAAAACTTTAATGAGTAATATGGAAAGCAATAAGAAGAAGGTGTTCAAGCAGTTGTCCCAATTGCTGAAAAAAAGAACTGCGAATCAATGCAAAAGTCATCATAATAAATTATTATTGCGGCATGGAAGTATCGATAATATCATTAGTTATGTTTCAAAAAAGATAGAAAGGAACTAACAAGTATCCAAATATTATCAAAAATCTACAAAATTATTGTAAATACGGTCAGGAAATACCAAAATAG
>Ga0302191_10002421_pt1 | contig 11644 bp, 10 predicted proteins | sample II_Bog_E3_1_FD_198775 | JGI IMG/M metagenome (GOLD analysis project Ga0302191, IMG submission 198775) | Peat permafrost microbial communities from Stordalen Mire near Abisko, Sweden - II_Bog_E3_1 | ecosystem: Environmental > Terrestrial > Soil > Wetlands > Peat | place: Sweden: Abisko...
TCGGGATAATCTTGAGAATCAAAACATTCGGAAAGCCCTGTTGGAACTTGTAATATGGGTGTCAGATAATAAACAATATCCGGTTGAAGATTTGTTTAAATGGTTCTATCTAAATAAAGCAAACTTGGTGTTAAATTCTCTCGAAAGCGGGAATGACAGAGATAATATTTTCGAAATAATTCAGAGTGGGCTCTCGCTTGAAGTGTTAGCAAAAATTGCCAATAGTAATCTTACAGAAGAACAACTTACGGTAATAGCAAACAATACAGATTTGATTGGAAAGTTTATTTTCTGGTTAGATAGTCGGCATCAGGATAATCCAAGTGAAGAATTAGGGAATATCGGTGAGGAATTTACCTATTATTATCTGTGTAAGATTTTTGGAGAGGAAAATGTTGAGTGGACGAAAGCAAATGAATATGATTTTAAGGTATTTAATCCTGATAGAACAGTGAAGTTTTATATTGATTCAAAAACAACAAGCCATGGAATAGCCAACAGCGACAATGTACCTTTTTACATGCGAATGTCACAATGGAATTTTCTTCCCAAAGAAGGGGTTACAGATAAATACCTTATAGCCAGAGTATTCAAAGACGACGAAAATTATGATATTAGGTTCTTAAATATAAAATCACATAAAATTGTTTCATAGTTTCATTTTTTTGTTTTGAGTTTAACTATAGGCGAGTGCATGTTGTGAAATATCCACTCGTCTTTTTTTGCTCTATAAACTAAATAAAAAACAAAAAACCGTAAGCATTATGGCTTACGGTTTTTTTGTTGATAAAGTTCTGATTCTAATCTACATTCCAGGTTGCTGAAGGATCGCCATCAAAAGCATCGTTAATTACGTCGTCACTATAACCATTATAGCCTCCATATTGGCTATTGCTTGATCCGTAATCATCATCGTCCTCAAAATAATAATTTCTTGCCATAATAATAAATGTTTATGATTCATTTCCAAATCTGGTTTATAATAATAATCATCTTTATTATTATATCGGAAATGTATCAAAAAAGTAACCGGATTAATAGCTGTTTTTTAATCCACCATAATAAATGCAGCCCAATAATATGGATTACTATATATTTTTTCACCATTAGCGTCTATTTTAGTACGAATATCGTTTTGAGCTTTTTTGAAAGCATCGTGTTTAGTCATTCCTCCCAACCAGTATTTGTAGAAATTTTGCATTAATTCTGACGTAGCTTTATCATCAACCCTCCAAAGACTCATTATAAGAGTTTGAATACCAGCCATTTTGAAAGCACGTTGCAAACCAAATACACCTTCACTGCCTTTTATATCACCAAGGGCTGTTTCGCAAGCTGAGAGTACCACCAAGTCGGTATGGGTGAGGTTTAGTTGTGATATTTCATGCGAAGTAAGAATGCCATCTTCACAATTATTTGGAATACTATCATCCCGCCATGCACGGTTAGCTCCGGCAAAAGCTAATCCCGAACGCAACAAAGGGTTATGAATTACAACATTTCTACGTTCATTATCAAAACCCATAAATTTAAAGTCTTTCCGCTTGGTATCTTCTATGGGCAAGTAAAAACCATGCGTGGCAACGTGGATTATATCTGTATTGGTGCCGCTTAGTTTTTTGAATGCACCTTCACTGGCATCAGCTCCGGTATAGAGTTGATCGGTAAGTCCTTTTATTTTGAACTCTTTTGCAATGCCTTCAACTTCTTCACCTGTACCTTTGAGGTAAACAAAAGTATTGGATCGTTGTGTACTGTCACTTACAAAAGCAGAGCGATTGCTTGTTGTATTAGTGGTTTGAAATTGAGCTAATTGTTTATCATCCAAATCGTATTCTATGCCACCGAATAAAGCTGCTTTATGTATTTTTTCGGTCTGTTTATCCTGTTTATTATTGCGTATTACCTGACGTGTGCTGGTAAGCTGGTGAAGGTTGTATTTATCGGAAAGTAAAAAAGTAGTATCTACCGGAATGGCTGCAAAAGCAACCTGATTTAATTTTCCCGAAGGTGCATAATAAACCGTTTTCATGTTTTTTAAACTGACTTCTAATGGTTTCCATAGCAAATTATACAGTTTTTTTCCATAATATAACTTACTCACAATAATCGAATCTTTTCTGGAATTTGATAATCCACGATATTGTTCAAAAACAATATTTTCTGTGTCATCTCTATTTTTTGTATTTACAAACAGACTATCCAGCTGTTTTTCTTCAAACAGTGAAATCATTTCGGGATACGGGCTGTTTTTCTTTAATACCAGAGCACAATACATGGTACTGTCGGTATAATGCTTGTTGTAATAATCGAAACTGATAAACTCAATGGCTGCTTCATCTGGTTTCAGGTTCTTTTGTACATCTGTCCATTTTATCTGCATATCGGACTGACTTTGCTTATAAAGCTGAGATTTCTGTGTAAGCACTTTATCCAAACTATCGGCTAGGGCTTCCATTATATGCAAGTCGCCTTGTTGTGCCAATGGTTTGGATTGAAGTACATTCAGTTGCCTTTTTAAATCACGCAGGTTATTCCATGTACCAATCAAAGCTGTATCTCCACTTTGCAAAACTGCATTTTGAATTTGCAAAGAAGTATTTAGCAATAGACCTTTTGTAAATAAGGTATTATCGTAAGCGAAAGTGGATATGGAAGGTTTTTGTGGATAGTAGGAGTAGGCGAAAGAGGGATAAAATGTTTCAAAAAACATTGATTTTGTTTTATTCCAATTCAATGCACGTTCATTATCTGATAAAAATGAAAAATTATCTTGTATTAATTTGATTTGATATTTTAAGTCTTCTCCAAATACTACTTCAGATTTAATAAAATCATTCTGTTTCCAATAGAATGCTGCCAAGTTGTTAAGTGCATTTCTATAAAGTGGATGATTAATACCGTATACGCTTTCATATATTTTTATTGCTCTCAAATTCATTTTTTCAGCATTTATGAAATCACCTTTTTCTTCATAAAGCCCTGCTAAATTATTCAATGTTGTTGCACAAGAAGGATGATTTGCTCCAAGTATTTCTTTCCGAATTTTCAAGGCTTCTAAATATAATGAATCGCATTCGGAGTATTTTTTTATGCAATAATTTCTACCCTCAATAATTTTATTTTGATTAATATAGAGTGAATCAGTTACGCCAAAATTTGTTTTAACTAAATCCCTAATTCTTAAATCTATTGGTAATAATTCTTTCTCATATTCAAAATGTCTGTACAAACCAGCAAGATTATCAAGAGTATTAGCATAATCCATACTCTTTTTACCGAGAATAGATTCCTGAATTTGTAATACTTTTAGAAAGATCTGCTCTGACTGGTAATAATTTCCTAAATCACAATTTAATAATGCAAAATCATTCAAAATATCTGCATATTCTTTATTATGTTCACCAAATATCTTTTTTTCGATCCGAAGAGCCTCAATATAGTATTTCTCAGCTTTTGAGTAGATTCCCATGTCTTGATACACCGAACCCAAATAACATAAAGTATTGATTATATCTGGATTATTTTCCTCCAAGAATTTCTTTTGTAACTCTATAGCATTAAGTAAATATGATTCAGACCTTGCATAATCACCTATTAAAGAATAAAGTCTCCCCAAACTGCTTAATGATCGAGCATAATCGGGATAATTTTCACCTAAAACATTTTTTCGAATTTTAAGGCACATTAATTCAAGATTCTCAGCTTTATTCAAATTACCCATTCCGCTATAGACAGTAGCTAAATTGTTTAATAGAGTAGCGTACTCTGAGGTTTGTACTTGAGAATATTTTTTAAAAATTATAATTGCCTCATTTAAAAATCTTTCAGCATCAATATAATTCCCAAATTCACTATAAATGATACCAAGGTTACTACATGTTGTTGCATAATTTAAATTAAATATTTGAAGCAATCTATATTTTTCTATACACTCTTTATATAATGATTCTGCTTTAATATATTTACCATTTTTCTGATATAATACTGCTAAATCATTTAATGAAAGTAAATATTCTGGAGCTTTTTCACCAAGGATTCTTTTCTTTAATTCTACCGCTTCAATTAATAATGGCTCAGCTTTAATATAATCATATTGTAACATATATAGATTAGCTAAATTCTCAATTATAATTGAAGGCCATATACTATTTTTAGTTTTATCAAATTCTTTGTTCATTACATTATTTGCATTCTCTGCATAAAATAATGCTTGTTTATAATCTTTCTTCTGCAAGCAAATTACATACTTCTCATAAAAGTAATTAAAACTGGAAGAAGTATTATTATATGAAACCGGATTTAGTAGTAATTCTTTAATACGCAAACAACCACAATTATTTGCATATTCAACTGCAGATAAATTATTATTATCTTTCAATTCAACATTAGCTCCATGTTTACATAACATATATACAATTTCAAAATTGCAACTTAGAGTTGCAAGAATAAGTGCTGTTGATTGAGACTGATCATATGCATTTACGTCTGCCCCTTTGTTTAGATAAAATGTAACATCTTTTTCGTTTCCGGCTTTTATAGCATCAAGAAGCAATTTGTCATAATTATTTGAGTGAACTGAAAGATTTATTCCCCAAAGGAGTAACAATGTCATTATGTAATGAGATAAATACATTTGGCGTGATTTTTGTAAGCTTCAGAATAGAAACACCTAACATTTAGGTGTTCAATAGATAATATAATTAAATAGATAAGAAGTTATAAATTTAAATTAATTTAAAATGAAATTAGTTTGATTAAAATTTAAATTTAAAGCATTTATGCTTTTAAATTGATTGCTTAATAATGAGCAATTTATTTTAGATCTGATTGATATAATTTTGTATTTATTTACATAATTATTCAATAATTAATTAGATTATCTCCAAGCAATTCGAAAGGGTTGCTTGGCTTTTTTCTTTTTTTTTGTTGATAATAAGCTTAAATATTATAGCTTAAATAATTAACAGCAACTTTGATTTATCTTCTTTAATCTTCCAACTCTTATATCTTTATTTTTCTTTTACAGTAAGCTAAGCAAATTCAAGCGTGTCTGAAATACTAAATATTCAATATAAATACTTTAAACATTTATTGAATACTACTTGATATTAAATACAAATGGCTTAAATTGATATAGTTTAGATTTAACAATTTGATTTGCTGGATATTTATATTCATCTTTCAAATAATTTTTATATGCATTAATATATGAATTTTCAGCTCTTGGATCAAAAGAAATTTCTTCAATAAAATCGTTGGGATTAATATGAAAAGTGACTAATTTCTTGTTTTCTTTTAATCTTGAATCATAAACATTGTCAGCCCAATAAATTACTCTTACCTCCTTCTCATGCAAAAATTCTTTTCTTTTTAAAAAGAGGGAATGAATTATGTTTGGCATAATATTAGTTGTATCTATTCATTCTTTTTGGATATTTTCACACATTTTACTTTTGGAAAGATATTTCACTCTACCAATAAATGCATCTTCAGTTATTCCGATTCCTGAATCGTAAATATAAGTATTTTGATAATCAATTAAATTGATTATTTTTCTCAATGTGGTTTTGATTCTAATGCCTTGTTTGTTTGGAGAATAAATTCTCCACAAGGCATCAGAATCTTTTAATAAGCTCCAACACTGTCCATAATATTCTTCTAAATTGTCATCAATCTCAAATATCTCACCATTGTTTTCTCGTAATTTGGATTTTACAAAAAAGTTTTCATAGACATCATCCCAAACTTTCACTAGAGGAAAAATAAGTGCATTACTCTCAAACATTTCAATTAATCTCTCAATTGAAATTATTCTATAAATAGACTTGTCTAAATCACTATTATCTAAATTTATAAGCACTGAATTTCTCATTCTGTTTTTAATTGAATAAACTATAACTTTCCTAAAATCTTATTAGCTTTTCCCCCATAAACTTCACTATCCACCAACTCATTCAGGTATTTTTTAGCTTCAGATTTGTTATGTAACTTTAGTTCGGTAAGGGCTAAATACCAGCGTACAGCATCGTAGTATGGGTAATCCTTCGGTTTAGCATACAGCTTTAAAAGCGCATCTTTCGCTTGATTTGGTTGATGGTTTTTGAGATAAAAAATTGCATTTTGAAATTCCTTTAACTGTACATCCTGTTCACCCCGAACTTCATCATAGGTTGGAATTGATAAATTCAGGCTATAAAGATTATCCATACGCTTGTTTACAACAGTACGGTTGATAAAGAAGACCCCAATAAATATAGCAGCCGCAGACCATGCAATAACCATTGTCTGTTTAAAAGCAAATGGCATCACTTTTTTACGTTGGGTAATGCGTTTAAATTCCTTTTGGTACAGCATTTCATCCACAAGTATCTTTTGTAAAGTCACTTTTTGTTTCAACTCTCCATCATTGTCAAGTTGATTTTCAAATGCTGCTTTTTCTGCCACAGACATTTTGTTTAGCAGATAGTTGTCAATGTTATCCTGTATTTCTTGTTCAGTCATAAGTTTTAGTTTTTATATTGGTATAAATCAATATCATTGTTTTTTAGAGTTGTAGCAAACCCTTCGGTAATTTCTTTTTTACATTTGTAACTTCGAGTTACAATGGCTCTGAGTGAACTAAAATTAGGTAGCAAACTAAGAATTTTGTCGTAGCTTAATCCATCCAGGTAAAATTTTTCCAAGATAGTTTTACATGGATCTTTCATTTGATTGACATACTTATTCACAACAATACGCATCTTAATGTTTCCCTCATCTTCAGGTGTATAAGGATAATCAGTAATCACAGGATCTTCAATGGAAATTAATTTCTTTGTGGATGCATTTATATCATACAGTTTATATCTCATGATTCCACTAATATAATCTATCAATCTGCCGGAAAGTAACCCAAGTTTACCGGCTCGGATATTTGAATAACAAATCATGCTTGCATCAGAGAAAGCACTTTCAATGTCTTCAACAGGTAAAGATCTATATCTTGAATGCCAGATTGAAATTAATGAACGACACTCATAAAATAAACGATTAAATTCTCTCTCGTTACCTTCATAAATTCTTTGAAGCCTGATTTGATCAGCGTCCACTTGTTTATTGAATTTTTCTTTTTCCATCTATTTTTCTCTTACCATAAAACTAAGTTTGTTGGTATACACTTTTTTTGAATCAAACACCGAAATGGAGCGATCATTACTGTATAAATTATTTAACCATTCTTCGAATTCAGATATATCAGCTCGCTTCATAACCGGCTTTTGCGTTTCTATTGGCGATAAATCAAGCATTTTTTCGGAAGCCACTATTACAATTGTTTCTTCACCGGGTGGGCTATCAGAATCAACTTTAAGAATGTCTTTATCGAATACTTTTGATTGTCCGGGCTCAAGAAAATAATTGTATTTACTGTTGATATTATTTTCCATGATAAGACTTATTTGATTATTTTTCATAACATCAATTAGTTGAAAATACAATGCACTTTTACTCTTATTATCAACTTCTATAATAAATTTATCTCCTAAATTAAGATAGATATTGCCATTTCTATATTTTTGTGATAAATCTATTATCTTACCATTATTGACGGGAATCATCTTAATAATAATATCATTAGAGTTTTGAGGTAATGTTTTTAATATTCTCGCGCGCATTTGAGCAACTGATTCATGGATATAAGTAATGTATCTGTATTTAGTTACAAAAATCCATGACGAAAATAGACGTTTTTTATCAATATCTGAACTAATTGTTAATACGCTTTCTGATAAACTTGAAGTGTCTACCTTACAGGTTATATAAGGTTTACATTTACTAATATCGTATGTTTCCGGAGGATAAAACGAAACTTCTGCACCTTTGAAAATTCCATTAATTGTACCGGCATTAATATAAACCTTTTTCAATTTAATATTATTTACTATAAAATGTAAAGGAATATCTACTGTTTTTCCTGCAAAAACTTTTCTGCCTATATCGCCTTCAATTTGAGGATTCTGTTCATGTGTTATCCCCATGCTATTAACCATTAATGGTAACATTTCTGTTCGGACAGCATTAAAAAATGATTCATAACTTAAATTTCCCATACTTTTAGAAAGTACCTTTCCAATTGCGTAAGATAATGAGCCGCATTTTTTATACTCAATATTGGTTTGATTTGACAAGCAGGCACTAATAATGGTATATGGAGAAAAATTTAGATTTTGTTGGGCTGTTTTTGAAGAAATATTATAAAAATTGTTTTTGATTTTATGAACAGATTTAGACGAAAAGCCTCTTGTTTCAAATATCTGGCTTGTGCCTCGAACTACAACTGTAGTGTCAGCCATATCACGTGACATTGGTCCACAGTGACATGCATCAATGAAGAATAAAACATCACCCTTTAAGCCAACCTTTTTTCTAAGTTTATCCAAGAAAACACCTACTTCGTCATCAATCAAATGAAAGCGCGCATCCGGTTCAACTGCCGAGGGCTTAATATTTGCATCATAAGGTATTAGTGCTTCAGCCAATCCATTGATTTCATCTCCTTTGGTGTCAGTAACTTGTTGTCCATGCCCTGAGAAATGAAAAACAACTATATCACCGGGTTGTGATATTGCAATAAGGTTATTTAAGGCTTTAATGATACCTGCTTTCGTTGCTTGCTGATTAATAAGTACATTAATATTTCCAGAACTGAAACCCTGATTTATTAATGCTGTCCTTATAATTGGAACATCATTTTCAGAATTTATTTTAGCCCAACCACTTGTTTCAGGGTACTTACCAACAGCAACAATCAATGCACGTTTCTCAGCTAATGAAAACTGTAATGAAAGATACATAAAGCACATAACAGTCAAACTTTTTAAACTTCTGATTATGTTCATTATAATGAATTCTGAAATTAAAAATTTACCAAAGGTAAAATATTATTCCAAATAACATATTCTGTATGGTTACTTTTTTCTTGTGCTAAAGATATATATATACAAAACATTTATTTGTCAACTTCAAAAGAACCGAAAAATGAAAACAAAATTAAAAAAATTACCAAGAATCTCAATTATGATTTTAGTGCTTATTTTATTACAAAACTGTAAAGAATACCTTGAAACTTCGGCGATAGTGGCATTAGCCCCTGAAGCGATTTTTGGATTATTACTTATTGTTGTATTTGTACTTGTATTTATTGGGGCAATTATCAAATTTCTGTCAGGAGATAAATAATTTAGCAATTACTTTTTGGACAAAATCAAGATTGTTATTCAGAGACAAAAATAAATACTTTCAGGGATGCCGAAAACTGTTTAGAGTAGGCAAAAAACTTCAAAAAATAAATTTTATGAAAACTTCTTTTATTACAACAGTTGCATTATTATTTTGTTTATTATTTTCAACTCAGGCTCAGCTCCATTTAAGAAAAAATGGAATGCCCGATATGCGTTACAGTGAAAATAAGGAAATCTTTGGAAACAGCCATAATAGTGGTGCTAGTTTACCAACTTTTTCTACTCCATCGTCAACATTTTCAACTTATTCAACGCCATCAATTCCATCTTATCCAACAAAAATGGATGGATCTTTAGATATGCGTTATCATCAAAATAGAGAATTGCAAGGTTTATCAACACCAAAGTTTCCAACACTGACGTTTAATAATTATCCAACAAAAATGAACGGAACTCCTGATATGAGATATAAGATTAACAAACAAACTTTTGGTGGATTTTAAAACGTTGAACAATACATAACAGGTTTTTGAAACCTGTTATGTATTAATATTAGTTTTGCATTGAATAAATGGGATAAGAATAAAAACGGCTGAATTTGTAAGAAAATAGCTTTCGTTCCGGACATGCCTTCGGCTTGATATGTTATTAATACTTGGGAAAATATCAATAGACAGTAAAAACTTTATTTGAAAAAGAAAATGTATAAATAAAATTTGAAAAAATATGTCCCATGAAAAATAAATTGAAAATTCGAATCATACTACCTGTATTGGTAGTGGCATCAGTTCTCTTTATAGCTTGTAATAAACAACAAAAAATAGCTGTTCATCCAAAGCCTCTGGCCGGTCCAACATTTGTAAGTGTGGATAACGGGAGGATGTCATTTCATATAATCATCCAATATGCTGATCAGACTAATAGTAAGTTGTGTGAAGCCATTCAGAAAGCAAATCCCCTTATCATGTTTTTAGCCTTAATTGATTCTGATAGAAGTATGATTTCTGCAGCAAAATACTCGGATACGTTAAAGGTAACCATTAAGGAAGCTTTTAATATAACCGTTCATTCAGTTACCTCCTTTGATAATGAGTCCCTGAATAGTGATTATAAATTAATCGATTCCGGTACTTATACTCTCCATAATAAAACACTACGGTTTAAAGTTTTGGCTGTAAATGACAATATTATCAGCACCATGTACTATTTTATGAAAGATGATTATGATTACGATTTATACGAACTAAAGGCAGTATCAACCCGTAAATTGATGAAAGAAATTAAATGTTTAACGGAAAGTATAGCTTTGACCGTCGAAATAAAGTAATAGTTATGAAGCTGAAATATTTATTCATTTTTATTTCTTACAATCTTCACAATCTCCTGTCAAAAAGCCAAGATAAATACTGAAAAACAAATAACCAAGGTTAACACAGTAAAATCATTTTCAAAAGTAACTTCAAACGTTACTATCGTTCTATCATTCTAAATTCATAAGCAATGAAAAAAAAACTCTTTATGTTACTCTGTTTGTTTTCAACCTTGATAACAGTTGCCCAAACCTACAATTTAAGTCAGGCCAAAGAAGCTATTGATGCCAGGAATTACGACAAAGCACTTGATTACCTGAACAGGGATTTGAAAGACTTTCCTGCTAAAGCCGAAAGTCATTATTACAGAGCTTACACTTATAACTGTCAGGAGAAATATCCACAGGCACTGACAGAAATCAGTGCGTCGTTTAAACTTCTCAGTCCGAAGGATAGAGAATTAAAAGCGGATAGCTATGAGCTCAGGGGTAAAATATACGCCATCATTGATAATCAGGAAAAGGCCATTGAAAATTATGATCAAGCCATAAAACTGAATCCTCAGAAGACGGAGTATTATTTAAGCCGTGGTGAAGAATACGCAGCATTGAAACAGTATGATAAAGCGGAAGCAGATTATAACAGAGTACTAAGCCTGAATGAAGGTGATTTAAAAGCCCGTACGGGATTGGGACGTGTCTGTTTAATGCAGAAAAAATATGAAGAGGCAGAAAAGATATTTACAGAGTTGATGAAACTGGCACCGGAGTATCCTAAAACCTATTATTTTATGGCTAAAGTCTTTCTTGGGAAAAAAGAAACTGATGACGCTATCAGTTCGGTGTTTCATGCACTGGTATTGGATGAATCGGATGACTTGAGTAGGACTGATTTTTTAGTCAATGCGAAGAATAACTACTTAATGGCAAAGTCGTATGTAAACTCCATGTTGAATCCGAATCCGGAGAAGTTTTTCTGGCGGTACCTGAGTGCACAGCTCTCAGAACAAAAAGAAGATTATCATGAGGCCATCAAAGAATACACCAAGGCATTGGAAACGGCCACTGTTAAGGATAAAAATGACGTACTTTATAACAGGGCAAACTGCTATAC
>Ga0302191_10002426_pt1 | contig 11628 bp, 11 predicted proteins | sample II_Bog_E3_1_FD_198775 | JGI IMG/M metagenome (GOLD analysis project Ga0302191, IMG submission 198775) | Peat permafrost microbial communities from Stordalen Mire near Abisko, Sweden - II_Bog_E3_1 | ecosystem: Environmental > Terrestrial > Soil > Wetlands > Peat | place: Sweden: Abisko...
TCCATGCCATGATTCAGCGCGGATACCGCGAATTCATCATCGATCTGGGAGCCTGTGAGCATATGGATTCGACCTTCATGGGCACATTGACAGGCATCTCGCAGAATCTTCGGGAACTTGGTCAGGGGAGCCTGCGCACGCTCAATGTCAGCCCCCGCAATGTCGAGTTGCTTGAAAATCTTGGGCTGAACTTTCTGTTCTCCGTCGAACCGCTTGGAGCCGAACTCAAAACTCCGGCTGAACAAGGGGCCGAACTCATGGTGCTCCCCGCGGAGATCGGGTGTGAAAAAGAGCTTGTTCTGGCCGCACACGAGGCGCTTGTCGCCGCCAATCCCCTGAATGCTGCCCGTTTCAAGGATGTGCTGGACTATCTGCGAGGCTCTTAGCGCAATTTTGATTTATCTCTGTTCATTCTTGTTTGAGGGAAACCAGGGAGATTGTCCCGCAGAGACGCAGAGAGTTGTGGGCTGAGATGACGTATGCACCTAAAAAGGCAATTGGACAGGATTTACAAGATTATCGGAAAGAGACTTACGAAAAAAGGCAGTTCACCCAATTGATGAACGATAAGGTTTCTGCAACTCAATTAGGTTCATCCTGTCTAAAGTTTCCCCATTGCTTTTCTAGGATAAACTCTTTTGAAAATCCTCTGCGAGCTCCGCATTTGCCTCGCCATCCAGGCTGCTTGCAGCAGGCCAAACCGCGATTACCATCGCTCGGTTTTCCGCGCGCAAATTTTCAGCTATTCGATGGAGTGTTGTCTGCGTTCAAACAAAAAAACGCGCTAGGGGTGGTTAACCGCCCTTTTTTCGAACCGAGAGAGGGGCTGGTCTTCTGCCGTGATCCGGTGCATGATCGCGGTTTCCAATGATTCTTCAGACGATCGAGCCTGTAGTCATCGCCCTCTTGACCGTTGTCATGGGGGTGCTGGGGCTTATTGTTTTTGGGTCAAGACGGCGGGTTGGCCAACTCAAGCTGCGTACTGTCGAGATCCATCAGGAAGAGAGGCGCGTCTTTGATTTCCTGCATGGACTGGGTGCCGCCTTTTCCGAAGGTGTTCCTTCGGGTGAGCTCAACCGACTGATCGTCGAGGGCGGGGTGAATATCCTCAAAGCCGACGGGGGCGCGCTCTATCTGGTCGATAGGACCGGAGATAAGCTCATCCCCTCATTTCTCGCCAAAGGCTGTCCGCCGCTGGTGCTTCTGCCTCCGAATCTCGTCGGTGGCATCGGGAATGGCGAGAGCAGTCAGGCTGCGGAAAGCTATCTCCGTCTCCAGGCAGTTCCCCGGGGGGAGAGTCTGCAGACATCGCTGCTAGGAGCTGCCAGCGAGTGGAAGGAGCCGCGCTTACTAAGCGCTCCTGAAAAACATTCCGGCAAGGAAAAGATCAAGACGGCGCCTGCGGGTGGTGAAGCCGGGCAGCTGCCGCTGGTTTTTGTGGATCAGGGATTGGAATCCGTAATGCTGGGGCCGCTGCATTACCGGGGAAAACTCCTCGGAGTGCTGGCGATCGCCCAAGGGGTGGGTCACTCCCCTTTCCATGAAGCCAAAAAAGAACTCTTCCAGGCCATCCTCGAGCAGTCGGCTTTTGCCCTCTTCAATCAGGCGATTTATCTCCAGGCGGGTGAGAAGCATGCCCTGGATCACGATCTTCAGATTGCCCGGGAAATTCAAAAGATCCTCCTGCCTTCTGATGCGCCCGAGCTTTCCGGATTTGAAATCAGCGGACTGAATCTCCCGGCCCGCACCTTGAGCGGGGACTATTTCGATTACCTCCCGGTAGATGATGATCATCTTGGCATCGTCATCGCCGATGTCTCCGGCAAGGGTGTTCCGGCTTCCCTCATCATGGCGATGTGTCGAAGCGCCGTGCGCAGTCAGTCGCCCGGGCATCTCTCGCCCGCAGCCGTGCTGCGGGGTGTCAACCGGCAGCTCTACCCCGACATGAAGGAGGATATGTTCATCAGCATGGCCTATGTCATTGTCAACCGGCATACGGGTGAGGCGCTCCTCGCCCGAGCGGGTCATGATGCACCGCTGATTTACCGGGCCGCGACCAACGAGGTGGAACGGCTTAACCCCAAGGGGATGGCTGTGGGGATTGACAGCGGCGAGGTCTTCGATAGGTTTTGCTCAGACTTTTCATTCAGTTTCGGACAGGGGGATCTCCTCCTGCTCTACACGGATGGATTGACCGAGGCGCTTGATGCCGAAGGAAATGAGTTTGGCGTGGAGCGCCTGTCCGCTGAATTGCTGGAAAGCGCCCACGATGGCGCAGTGGAGACACTGCATCGCCTCGCACGCTCCGTGCAGGCCTTTTCCGAAGGGCAGCCTCAGCACGACGACATCACGCTCATCGGACTCCATAAATTTTAAAAACAGAATCAAAACAGCACCGTACCTTGAAAAAAGAACACACCACTCCCGATCCCGAAACAAAAAACACTGCGGAGGCGACCGCCGAGTCGGAGGGTGCTGCCGCTCCCGACCTGCAGGCCGAAGTGGAGCGCTACCGTGATGTTGCGTTGCGAGCCGCCGCCGACCTTGAGAACTATCGCAAGCGCATGATCCGCGAGAAGGAGGAGGCCATCCGTTTTGCCAATGCCGGACTTCTGGAAAAACTGCTGCCGATCCTTGATAATTTCGAACTTGGTCTCGAAGCCGCTAGGGGCGATGAGGCTGCCAAAGGGATCGTCAACGGCTTCTCCATGATCCATCGACAGTTGGGAGATTTTCTCCAGTCCAGCGGCCTCCAGCCCATTGATGCTGTGGGGCAGCCCTTTGACCCGAAATTCCATGAGGCCCTCGGCCACGAAACCGATGAGGCACAGGCCGACGGCATCGTCCTTCGCCAGCTTCGTCGCGGATACCGGCTGGCCGACCGCCTCGTGCGTCCCGCCAGCGTCATCGTGAATAAAATTGCTTAACCATTAGCCTGCGAATCGCATAACGACCCATGGCAAAGAGGGACTATTACGAGGTGCTGGAAGTGCACCGTACCGTGGAGTTTGAGGAGATCAAACGCTCCTACCGCAAACTCGCCGTGAAGCATCACCCGGACAAAAACCCGGGCGATGAAACCGCCAAAGTGCGCTTTCACGAAATTTCAGAGGCTTATGAAATCCTGGGTGATCCCGAGAAGCGGGCTGCCTATGACCGCTACGGTCATGCAGCCTTCCAGGGAGGAATGGGCGGTGGCGCTGCGTCCGGTATGCACGATCCCTTTGATCTCTTCCGTGAAATGTTCGGCGCTGCCGGTGGTGCAGGTGGCGGAGGAGGAATCTTCGACCACTTCTTTGGCGGAGGCGGTGGCGGTGCCCAGGATGGGCGAGGCTCCGACCTGCGTTACGACCTCAGGATCACCTTGGAAGAGGCCTTCACCGGTTGTGAAAAGGAAATCGAGCTTCGCAAGCTCGATGCCTGCGATACCTGCGACGGAACCGGTGCCGCGAAGGGGGCCAAGGTCTCGACCTGTTCCCTCTGCCGTGGGCGCGGACAGGTGATCGCCTCACGCGGCTTCTTTCAGGTTGCCCAGCCGTGTCCTCAGTGCCACGGGGCGGGACAGACCATCGACAAGCCATGCCGCGACTGTAGCGGTCAGGGGCGCGCCGAGAAAACCTCGCGAATCAAGCTCAACATCCCCGCCGGGATCGACGAGGGCTCGCGCCTGCGCAGCAGCGGTGGCGGTGAGGCGGGTGCCCGGGGTAGTACCTCCGGCGATCTTTATGTCGTCATCCATCTGAAGGAACACGCGATCTTCACTCGTGATGGAAGCGACCTTCACTCCAAAATCCCAATTTCCTTTGTGACAGCGGCTCTCGGTGGAGAAGTTGAAGTTCCGACCCTTTCCGGTCCGGTGAAAATGAAAATCCCAGCCGGGACCCAGGGCGGCACCGAGTTTCGAGTCAAAGGTCACGGCATGACGCGGCTCCAAAGCCACGGCAAGGGAGACCTTCATGCGAAACTCGAAGTCGAGGTGCCAACCAAGCTCGATGAGGAACAGCGCAACGCCTTAAAAACCTTCGCCGAACTCTGCGGGGATCATAATACTCCGATTCATCGGAGTTTTACGGAGCGCCTGAAAGACCTCTTCACCGTCTAGCCTTTAGAAGGCTTGGGATATTGCCTCGCTCGCGCCCGCTCGTCTCGCCCTAAAGGGCTAACGCTTGCGCGTTAAGCTATCCCGGCCGTTCCCACGGCACGGTATTGGCCCCCGGGCGGCAGCGTTGTTGCTCGGTTGCCGTAGGAAAACTACGGCTGCCCTCGCGACGCCTTGCTCTCCATCCGATTTTCCAAGCCTTGGGGGAATGGTCTCTATGGCTAAATGTTCGCGCGACTAGCCCCGCATCCAAAATCCCTGCGCCTAATCCCGGCACTGGTTTAGTTTTTCTGTGAACTTACTCTAAAGGCGGCGTGGCTGCTCATCTCACCCTAAAGGGCTAACGCTTGCGCGTTAGGCTAGTGTTCAGGCAAGAATACAATGTTGCGGAAGTGTGGTGGCACCATGTCGCTCTTGATGCCCTTCTATGCCATTCTTCAAGAGTGTTTTCGTTCATTTAATGAAAGGTATCTGGATTGCCTAACGTATTTTATCATTGCGTGCTATCTTAACCGTATAATGGATGTGTATGGCGCTTCTTTGGAAAAGGACATAGGTTTCCATCAGAGGACAGTTGCCCTCCTGCCCGAGAAGTCCTTTCGCCGAAATTCAGCAATCCTCAAAAGACTTTTGTCCAGTTGAGTGATTCAGTTCCCAAGTGCAGGTTGATGACACCGCTCCCTACTTTTTACTTTTCACCTTTTACTTTCCAACCTTCCCTCATCTCCATCTCAGGATGGCGAACCAATTACTGCGGTTCGTAGAGAATCCTCCCACACTGCGGACACCCAATAATCTCCTTCTCGGCGCGGACTTCCAAATGGGTCTGCATGTTCACCTGCATGTGGCAGCCGGTGCAGACGCCATGTTCTACGGTGACGAGGGCGACGCCGTTCTTGCTCTTGAAGAGCCGAGTGTAACGGTCGAGCAGATCTTCCTCGATGCCGGCGGCGGCGGTGGCGCGTTCGGCTGCGAGTTCCTTCTGCCGGAGATCCAGATTTTCGCGACGAGTGACAAGGGAGGCCATGTGGGTCTCGACTTTTTTTTGCTCGGTATCATGGGCCTCCTGGGCGGCCTGGAGAGCGGGCTTGAGGCTTTCCGCCTCTTCCATCAGCACAAGCTCGCGATCTTCGATCTCAACGATGACCTTCTCGGCATTCTCGATCTCGTGCTTGAGCGCGGAGAACTCGTCGTTCTTCCGTGTCTCAAGCTGCTGGTTCTTGTAACGGAAGATCTGATCCTGCTTCCCCTTAACCTCAAGTTCGAGTTTCTTGCGCTCGATCTCGATCTCGCGCTGACGCGACCGGGCCGCTTCGAGGCGGTCATCGGCGGCTTTGAGTTCCCGTTCCCGGGCTGCCTTTTCACCGGGGAGCGCCGCGATCTCCGTCAGTACGGCGCGAAGTTTTTGATCGCGGTTTTGGAGGGTGAGGAGTTTTTCGATCTCGGGGAGCATGATAATGAAACTGAAGGGAGGCTTTTAGGCTGAAGGTGGTTAGACTGTTAGGTCAAAGAGAAAAGGGATTGGCCACAAGAGGCACAAGAATACACAACGGACAAACTCCTCTGATCCTTGTGCATGTTGTGTTCGAGCCTGTGCATTTTGCGTTTCTCGGTTTTCAGCGGTTCGGATTGCTGACCTAAACGCCTGTAGTCTAAATCGCTAAAGGCTTTTTGCTGCATTCAGTATCTCCTTATTTCCAGAGGTAGGACTGAGTCAGGCCAACGATCTTGCCATCGACGATGAGGAGGCAGCGCCAGTTAGTGACGGGACCATTCTCGAGGTAATCGTCGCCGATGATGGTGAACTGGGTTCTGCGGGAGCCTTTCACAGAGGGATAGGTTTTTTCCCGGGCCATGACAAAGGGGCCGAGGTTGGCCTGACGGTATTCCAGGCGGACGGTGACATCAGCGGGCTGGCCGTGATTCCACCAAAAGAAATTCAGGTAGTTTCCCCGCAGGGCATCCCTGTCGAGTTGTGTCGTGGCGGGCCACATGTAGTAGCGGCGTTCGAAGTTCACTGCTTCGCTCGGCGTGGTGTCCTGCAAATAAGTCGCCGGATCGTTCAGGAACTGGGTCTTCTTGCGGAAGGTAAAGTCGGGGTTGATGGCGAGCGGCAGGATATTCGCCTGTTCCAGCTTTACCTGCGGCGGTTCGGGTGTGGCGCAGCCGCTCATCAGAAGGAGGGCAGCGCCGACAAAAAGAGAGGCGACGGCGCGGGAGGTCCCGCTTCGCAGTAGATCAATCGAGAGAAACATCACGGCAGAGGATCAAAGCGGTTGGGTGCTGGAGTGTCAATGCAGGTCGTGAGGCTTTGCACGATGGGTGATCGCGCATGGCCATTCTTGACGAGAGGGCGCGCGGGGGGCAATGTCGCCTGTTATGAGTCAATTTGAGAGTTCTCTCGCCGCCCTGCAGGAAGTGCTCGCGGCTCTTCCCCCCTTGCAAGGGCCGCTGGAGGAAGCTGCCACCCTTGCCGGAGATGCCCTGCTCGCCGGAAACAAGCTCTTGTTCTGCGGCAACGGAGGGAGCGCAAGTGACAGTGCCCATCTGGCCACGGAATTCACCTGCCGTTTTCAGGAGGATCGTCGTCCCTATCCTGCGATGGCCTTCACGGTTGATGGGGGACTGATGACTGCAATCGGCAACGACTTTGAGTTCACGGAAGTTTTTGCACGTCAGGTGACGGCCTTTGGCAAAAAAGGGGATGTTCTCATTGCCCTGACAACCAGCGGCAAATCACGCAATATTCTCAGGGCTCTTGAGGAAGCGCACCATCAGGGCGTGAAGACGATCGCGTTTCTTGGCAAAGGGGGTGGATTCACGAAGGGAGTTGCCGATCTGGAGTTGATCATCCCTGGTGTCGAGACGGCCCGAATCCAGGAAGCACAGAAGTTTCTTCTCCATGTCCTCTGCGAGCTGATCGAAAAGCGTCTGCCAAAAGCATAATTTTCCAAGGTGATTTCTCCGATGCTGTTGGTCATTGTTGTTCTGGGCCTTATTACAGGATCGTTTCTCAATGCCGTGATTCATCGGCTGCCCAGGGGTATTTCTCTGATGCACCCCAAGCGGTCCTTCTGTCCGAATTGCGGAAAATCAATTCCGTGGCATGAGAATCTCCCGGTGATCAGCTGGCTCCTACTGCGGGGGCGCTGCTCGGGATGCGACATGCCGATTGCTCTCCGCTATCCGCTGGTGGAGTTGCTCACTGCGGGACTCTATCTGCTGGCCTGGGAGCGGTTCGGACTCCCCCTGGCTCCGGCTTTCTGGCTCTTTCTTTCCCTGCTGGTGGTGGCGACCTTCATCGACATCGACTATCTCATTATCCCTGATGAGATCACTCTGGGGGGAGCGGCCGCCGGTCTCCTCTGCGCGACCTTGGTTCCTCCCCTGATGGGTGAAACGATCTGGTGGAAGGGCTTTCTTTTTTCCGCTCTTGGCGCCGCTTTCGGTTATTTCCTGCTCTGGGGTGTCGTGGAGCTGGGCAAGCTCGCTTTCGGCCATTACAAGATCCGCTGCAAGACTCCTCAGATCATGGAACTTGTAGGCCGGGATGAGGATGTCTTTTTGGATCTCGGCGAAGAGACGATGGCCCTCTCAGACTTCTACACCCGCGATCAGGACAAGGTGGAGGCGGCCTGCCTCTGGCTGGAGATTCTGGGAGAACGGTTTGGTCCCGGGAAACTCTTCATCGAGAATGAACGGGTAATTTTTCTGGAAAAGGGGTCGTTCCAATATCACCAGAGCCGAGAGTGGCATTTCTCCGTGTTGCCCGATGATGTCGCATTAACGGCAGAAGTAACCGAGGTGCGGCTGCCCCGCGAGGCGATGGGTTTCGGCGATGTGAAGTTTCTGGCCTGCATCGGGGCGTTCATCGGCTGGAAAGGAGTGCTTTTTTCTCTCTTCGCCGGATCCATCATCGGGGCAATCGTCGGCGTGACGACCTTGCTCCTGACCCGTGGCCGCTCCGGCGGCAAAATCCCCTTTGGTCCCTACCTGGCGCTTGGTTCCCTGCTCTGGCTGATCCGTGGCCCGGAACTCTTGAACCTCTACTTCGCCCAGTTGCCCAAAACGGCTTTTTTCCTCTCGTTGCTTCATCTGTCGGTATAAGGTCATTCCCCCATGTCCGAACTGAACGAGCCAAGACCTTCCAAAAAAAGTTTCCTTGCCGGACTACTTCCTGAGAGCTGGGAGCCGGCCCGTGAACTCATCCGCTTCCTCGCTCCCTACAAGCAGCGCCTGATTCTTGGATTGCTCGCGGGTGTCGGCTTTGCCGCAGCCAACAGCGGACTACTTCTCTTGGCCCAAAAAATCATCGACACCGCGTTCCATGGCAAATTCAGCCAGGGGGATCTGATCAAAGGAGCCGGGGTAGGACAGGGAGGCAGCGTGATGGATTTCATCTGGATGGTACTGCCCATCCCGGCGCTGATGATCCTGCGCGGACTGCTTGCCTACGCGAATGTCTATTGTCTCACCTGGGTCAGTCTGCGCGCCTTGCGTGACATGCAGCGGCGTGTCTTTGGCCACCTCATGGGTCAGTCACTTGATTTCTTCAATAAATCGCAGTCGGGGCGTCTCCTCTCCCGCGTGCTTAATGACACGCGTGTCGCTCAGGAAGCCCTGGTCAGCATCGTCGGGGAACTCGTGAAGCAGCCGCTGGCCGCCATCGGTGTCATCGCCGTCCTGATCCACATCGACTGGAAGTTCACCCTCTTCTCGCTCGTGCTCTTTCCGCTCTGTCTCGTTCCCGTCATCATTTATGGCCGCCGTGTCCGCAAGTCCGCGAAAGCCGTTCAGAATGAAACCGGCGTGATGGCGGTGATCCTGCAGGAATCGCTCGCCGGAATCCGGGTGATCAAATCCTTCGCCCGCGAGAACTTCCAGCTCCGGCTTTTTGACACATCAAGCGATGAGCAGTTCCGCGCCAACATGGGAGTCAAGAAGAGCATGGCTATCGTCCAGCCGATGATGGAGAGCGTGGGGGCCATCGGTGTGGCGATGGCACTCATCTATGTCTATTATTCCCATCTGACGATCGGAAGCTTCATCGCCCTGCTTCTGGGGCTTTTCCTGCTCTACGATCCGATGAAGAACCTGAGTCGCATTCACGTGACGATTCAAAATTGCGTCGGTGCCGCAACCAGTATCCTCGACATACTCGCAACCAAGCCGACGATTCATGATCTCCCCGGAGCACGTCCGCTCACGAATGTCCAGGGCAATATTGCCTTGGAAGAAATCTCATTCTCCTACGGTGCCCTTGGTCTGGGAGCTGATGAGGGAAACGCGATCACCGGACTCAACCTGACAATCCAAACGGGTCAGAAGGTTGCCCTTGTCGGAGCCAGCGGTGCCGGGAAGAGCACGATTCTTTCACTGCTGCTCCGCTTCTACGATCCACAGCAGGGACGGGTGCTCATCGATGGCCATGATCTCCGCGATCTCACGCTCCATTCCCTTCGTGAACAGATCGGCATTGTCACGCAGGAGAGTTTTCTCTTCCACGACACCATCTACGAAAACATCCGCTTTGGTCGTCTTGACGCCACCCGGGCGGAAATCGAGGAAGCGGCGCGCATGGCCCATGCCCATGAATTCATCTTGGCCCAGCCCCGTGGTTACGAAACGCTCGTCGGCGACAAGGGGTCCCTCCTTTCCGGCGGACAGCAGCAGCGACTTGCCATCGCCCGCGCCCTGCTCAAGGCCGCCCCGATCCTCCTGCTTGATGAGGCGACTTCGGCGCTTGATTCGGAATCCGAAAAGATGATTCAGGATGCCTTGGAGCAGCTTTCCAAGGGTCGCACGGTCATCGCCATCGCCCACCGGCTTTCCACGATCCTCAGCAGCGACATGATTGTTGTCATGGATCAGGGACGTATTGTTGCGACCGGAACCCATGCCGAATTGTTGAACTCCTCGGAACTTTATTCCAATCTCTACCGTCTCCAGTTCACCCATTGATAGAAAACGAACGATCCATTGTCACTGCATGAAAATCCAACGCGCCCTCCTCTCAGTCTCCGACAAGACCGGCCTCATCGACTTCGCCCGCGGACTCTCCGAGCAAGGGGTCGAACTTCTCTCCACCGGAGGTACCGCCAAGGCGATTGCTGCCGCGGGCATCCCCGTCTGTGAGATTTCCGACTACACAGGCTTTCCGGAGATGATGGATGGCCGCGTGAAGACCCTCCTGCCCAAGGTTCACGGAGGATTGCTCTTCCTGCGCGATGATCCGAAGCACGCCGCTCAGGCCGCCGAGCATGGCATCCTGCCGATCGATCTCGTGTGCGTGAATCTCTACCCATTTGAGGAAACGGTCGCCAAAAAAGGGGTCACGCTGGCCGAGGCCATCGAGCAGATCGATATCGGCGGCCCCTCGATGATTCGCAGCGGGTCCAAAAACCACCGCTCCGTTACTGTCGTGGTTGATCCCATCGACTACCCACGTATCCTTGACGCCATGAAGGCCGGTGGTGGCGAGACGACGCCCGAACTGCGCGCCCGGCTTGCCGTGAAGGCCTTTGCGACGACCGCTTCCTACGACCGCGCCATCAGCACCTACCTCGACAATGAGAGCACGCCTGGTGAGACCCTCACCCTTGACTACCCGCTCGCCGGTCGTCTCCGCTACGGTGAGAACCCCCACCAGGATGCAGAACTCTACGGCAGCTTCTTTGACTACTTCGAGAAACTTCACGGCAAGGAACTCTCTTTCAACAACATTCTCGACATCACCGCGGCCACACGGCTCATCAGTGAATTTGAGAAGCCGACGGTTGCCATCCTCAAGCATACGAACCCCTGCGGAGTCGGAAGCGATGAGAAAAGCCTGACCGAGGCTTGGGAGAAGGCATTTGCCACCGACCGTTCCGCTCCCTTTGGCGGCATCATCATCGCCAACCGTCCGGTGGACGAGCCGCTCGCCAAGGCGATCTCCGAAATCTTCAGCGAAGTCATCATTGCACCGGAGTTCACTGCCGATGCCCGCGCCCTGCTTCAGAAAAAGAAAAACCTCCGGCTCATGAGGCTGCTTGGGGAAATTCCCGCCACCGATCGTGACATTCGCTCCGTCATCGGTGGGCTCCTTGTGCAGGATGCCGATGTTGCGTCCCAGGAAGGGGCGGGCACCATCGAGCGCCACGTCGTTTCCAGCCGTCCGCCATCCAAGGATGAAATCGAGGCGATGGAATTCGGATGGAAAGTCGTCAAGCACGTGAAGAGCAACGCCATCGTCTACGCCGGGAAGGACCGCACGCTCGGCATCGGGGCAGGGCAGATGTCCCGCGTTGATTCCTCCCGCATCGCCGTCTGGAAGGCTGGTGAGGCGGGACTCTCCCTCAAGGGAAGCGTTGTCTGCAGTGATGCCTTTTTCCCCTTCCCCGATGGACTCATCGCCGCCGCTGAAGCGGGTGCCACCGCCGCCATCCAACCGGGTGGTTCCGTCCGTGACGCCGAGGTGATCGCCACCGCCAACGAGCGTGGTGTCGCAATGGTCTTCACCGGTATCCGCCATTTTAGGCACTAAGGGG
>Ga0302191_10002427_pt1 | contig 11621 bp, 15 predicted proteins | sample II_Bog_E3_1_FD_198775 | JGI IMG/M metagenome (GOLD analysis project Ga0302191, IMG submission 198775) | Peat permafrost microbial communities from Stordalen Mire near Abisko, Sweden - II_Bog_E3_1 | ecosystem: Environmental > Terrestrial > Soil > Wetlands > Peat | place: Sweden: Abisko...
TGTAGTCGAGGTCGAATGCGTCTACAAGGTTTCCATCAGATTTGATGCGGGCGCATGCCAGATGATCCAGGTTCATGTCAACGCCAAGAAAGCCGTTCTGGATGTTTGTCACGATGGGGACGGATATTCTGTCCAGTGACGCATAGACGTACCATCTGGTGCCTTTTCTTAGGAACCGGTAGGTAATGGCGCTATTGGCAGCAAGAGCGGAGACAAGATGTTCGGTGCTGTGGGTGAATTCGATCGGGATTTTTACGGGTTCCAGTCCGGCAAAGGAGCGGACTGTGAGGATTCCTTTGATCGAGTTGGATGTTGCCTCGATCTCGGTGAAGAAGCAAGAACTGTTGCCGCGCGGGGCTGCGGCCATCCCGAGGCATAGGAATTGGTTGTTGCGGGAGGACTGCCACTTATTTTTCCATTCGGCCTGATCTTTAAGGCCGTTTGATTTGAGATTGAACTGAGAGCGGAAGAGTTTTCTGGTTCCAAAGCAGATGGAGGTGTCTTTGCGTGCTTCGAGGCGGTTGAGTTTCTGGGTGAGATTGTAGAGCCGGCGCCTCTTTTGATGCAGAGTAAAGCGGACTTTTTTGTTGAGGCGGATAGCGTCGGATCGAACGCTATCGGCGAGGAGGTTTTTCTTGGCAAGAGCGGTGTTGTTTTTGGCGCGGAGTCTAAGGTCTTTCTGGATCGACACTATCTCCTTTTTAGTGCGCGTGATCTTTGTGATGATGGAGTCCTTGGCAAGTGAAAGGCATTCCTTGGTTGCTGCCATTTTACCGCCTAGCTGGCGATCCAGGCCATTGAACTGCATGGAGGTCAACTGGTGTTTTATTAACCAGTTGACCTTGAGTTTGTTATTATCGTCGTTAGAGAGTTCTCCACGGGCGTATTTTTCGACGAAGAGACTCCTTTCAAGGACGCCCCAAGTAGATGCCATTATATCCAGGGCCTTAAACGTGACGTCATCAGCGCGAATGCGCGCAGAAATCGTTATCGGTGATGACATTGGATTATCCTATCAGAGATAGAGGGCTTTTCAAGGGCGGGATTTGGGTCGGATTTATGGTGCTTTAAATTGTCGGATCTTCAGTGCAAAATTACAATTTCGGCTTCAGAACCTCATCTTGGGAGTCTCGCCTTTCCTTTTGTGTCGGTTTTGTCGCCGTAGCTTTTACTTCCTTTTTGATTATTGCACCAAGTTTCATCAAGGAGGATTGCTATATTAAAGCTGAGTTTATATCTCGGTTTCTGGCAAATACATTTGGCCCGGAACGCTCTATTCTTGTTGATAAAAATGAGAGTGAAGATTTTCAAGTATGTCTCACTATGACAAGCAGTCGGCTTGTTTTTGAGCGGATTGCCCCTACTACAGAAAGTATTTACCTTTCGCTGGTGAGTGTGCTGCTGTATCGAATGTTTTTTATGACCTAGCAGCAGCCTCTAGCCCGACTGAATAATAAACCCCGTATCTTGCATTATGAAAATCACAACAAGCCGCGACCTCACTGAAGTCGTCAATTCCAAGGCCAACCAACTGGCTAAATCTGCCATCGCTTTAATCAAGGCTGGTGGCCCCCTCTCTGATCTCGAAGCCATTGTAGCTAAAGGTTGCCCTCATGTTTACATCGAGCGAAACCCTAGCAGGCCTCGAAGCGGATGGTATACTCACCACGTTTTGGATGCGTGTTTCGAGTCGCGCATTGGCGTTGTTTCTGTCGTGAAGTCGTCAGATAGTACTCTTGCCACACTTGGCCCCATCCACCAAAGCTCCGGGCGCGAAGCCTACTTCAAATTCCTTCTTAATGCAGGCTTCTCTTCAGGAAGCAATAACTATAGAGGGGATCTTTTCTCGCACATCCTTAACTCCTGCTTTTATCTCCGGGACATGGAGAATCAACAGAGCGCTATGAATTTCGCTCACATCCTTATTGATGCTGGTAAAGCTGATATTCAGAATTACGTTAGTCACAATTACGGATGGGTCGGGAGTCTTGAACGTTTTCAGATTGCTCTTTCTCTCGGTGCCATACCTGCTGGTTCTGACATGATTGATTGTGCGCTCCGGTATGTTGGATGCTCCCCAACTCCTCCTTATACCACCAAGGATCGCACGGATGTCATCCAAGAACTCCTTTCCCTTGGGGCCGTTCCTACCAGAAAGGAACACCAATATCCCGCTGACCCTCATCAGTATCAGGCCCTTCTCAATGCGGGCCTCCTGCAGACGATGATTGACCTTGGGGCGATTAGTCACCTACCACCCTTCCGGGGCGTAGAACAGGCGGCCTAGTTTTATTCGGTGTATCTTTTTCCATGAAATCAGAACTCGCTAAACTCATCGCCTTTCTTTTTGCCTTAAACTTCCCCAAGGATGCTTTTTTCGGCATCAGTGAGAGTAATGAGACGGACAATGAATACGAACTCACTCTTACATTGCCGCGTGCTTTCGCTGGACGTGTAGCAACCTATTTTGGAGACGACGATTATGCTCCACAGTCCGGCAGTCTCGTAGTCTTTTCTATTTCAGACGTCCATCACGGGCTTGGTGAAGGTAATCTTCGACATCTTGCTGATGAACTCATTGAGCTTGAAGGGGCGTACTTTGATTTGAGTTTAACAGTGAATGACCTTGTTCGGCTCGAAAGCCAGTTCAGTCGCCAACGTGAGGCCGCTGAAAATAACTCATCGGTCGCTGAAAACCTAGAGGCCATGGCTTTTGCTACCAAGTTTCTTGAGTCTAACTTCGGTACTAATGGACTCCTCACAATCACTTCCGATGTTCTTCGTCTCGCTATCGCCGCCGCCTATGCCGAGGGGCGGTTTGCTGGGTGCTGCATGGCTTGAATGTATCTTTTCTCATGAGTACTGAAACTGACCCCTTTGGCTGTGTTACTCCGCTTTCGCCGGTTCATGTCCGTTCGGCCTTGCTTCTCAGGGAGTACTTCATAGCCAGTTTATGGGGCGCGGCATGGCTTGAACTCTTGTGCAAAAAGACTGGTAATCGCACTAGAAGCGTAGAGGATGCCATTGAGCGACGCAAACGCTACGCCAATACAAGAGCGGGGCGATTGGTTGACAGATTGAAGACAGTCAATCGCGATTGGACTGATGTCTTTGTTCGCGCCGCTTATTCCGGTGCCGGGGCGTCAATTCAACTTACCGAGAGAGCCGCTCTTGCAGAACTTAATCGCTTGCTCGATGCCGCTCTCACTCCGGTTTCAAAGCTAATCCCGGGCGATCGGTTTTTTTGTGAATCCTGCCTCTGGACTGTCGTTAATACCTTCAAGGGTGGTGACCGTCTTTCCCGAAAACATACACCTGAGAGTATCGCCCTTGCCGATAAGGGATATGGGTATACTGGCGACACGCTCTGCTCTTTCTCTGGAGAAACGATGGTTTTGTTTGTTCCTCCAGGCGCAGCAGTCTGATTTTTCATATCCAGATCTTCGTATCTTAGCCTATGCACATCTACACCACGCTCGCCGCCCGCGCCCTGCTCACTAACGACTTGCTTTCTTCCGATGTTGTTACTATTATCGCTCACGGTTTTCGTACAAGGGTGGTTTTAACAGTTTTTGAATTAGCAGCTTATCGCAACCTCTATAATCCAGGTGACCATGCGATTTATCAGACATCCGCGCTTGTGTCGGAGGATGCTGTCATGAATCTTGTGGTCACCCTCAGGTCCGGTAATCTCCTCTGCTTAGATGATGCGCGTGTAGCGTCTGAACATCCGTTCAACGAGACCGAACTCATTGAAATCTTTGAGTGCGCCCGTCTCGCTCTCGCCGATGGTGATAACTTTGATTCAATTGTCGAATCCTGTGACCTTTCAGATGAGTACCTCCGTGGTCTCCGAGACAAGCTCAATGCCTTTATGGATTCCCTTAAGGGGTAATTCAACGCGTATCTTTACGCATGAGCAAACCATCCGTCTTCACTAAAGAACTCTCGGTTCCCCGTACCGACTCTCGCAGTCAGTCGCGGGTACGCATTAGTTCCAATCTTCTTCTTGGTCATGGGTTCACCCCCGGATCCCGCGTCACCAAGGCTCCCCGTGTTGACGGCGCAGGGTTCGAAATCCGCCTCAATACCACCGGTGAACAACAAGTCTATTCTCGCGGTTATTCAAACAGCCCTCGCCGCGAGGCCCTCATTGAGGTTGGTGATCAGGATTGGGTTTCCCGCCTCATGGGTGCCATCCGGGTTCAAATTGTCTCCCGCCCCGGCATCATTAAGGTGATCCCCGTTCCAGATTACCGCTTTAATGTCATCACCCGTGCTCGCAAGGCTACCGACATGCCAATGTTTTCGGTCCTCTCCAGTGGCATTTGCGCCCACGCCTTCCATTCCAATGGCTTTCGCGCCAAGGCTCTCTGTGAGTGGCGTCCGCCTGAGAAGCGGGATCTTGCCTCCGGGCGGGACCTGAGCGAGACTGGCGCCGCCTCTGCCATCGCCAATGTCCCTTTTGAGTCCGTTATCAACCAAGATATTTTCACCCTTAATGATTTCATTCTCGCTGAATCCCTTGGAGATACTTCCATCACTCTGCTTGCAGGTTCGCTTCAGTGTGATTCCTTCTCTAACCTGAAGTCCGCCACCCTGAAGGCTCAGAACCGGGAGTCCGGTGAATCCGGTGACGCCGAGCTTTTCTACCCTCTTCTGAAGGTGGTTGAAAAGGTTCAACCCGCCGTTATTTTCATCGAGAATGTCCCTGCTTTCCTCAATTCTGAAATCGGCGGTGTTTTCAAGGCCGTCCTTCGCCGTCTTGGCTATTATATCAATCAAGCTACCCTCAATGGCGCTGACTATGGCACTCGTTGCTCTCGCCCTCGTGGCTTCATCGTCGCTTCCGTATGGCCCGGCTTTGCTTTCCCCTCCGCCTCCGGACGCGCCGTTGGATCCCTCTTCGATTGGCTTGGCACCGAGATGATGGACTCCTGCCGCGACATCACCGGCTCGAATATCGTTTCCCGTGCGATCGCCAAGAATCGCCTGCGCGCCACAAAGGCAGACAGCCCCACGGCTCCTGTATTCCCCAAGTCCCAAGCACGCGTCGTCGACCGGGTTTTTTTCCACAAGGATGGCCGCTACTTGGATCCCTCCATCCCTGTCATGCGCAAGATCCACGGCATCCCTTCCGGCTTTGATATGAGCCATCTTCCTTCCGAACTGCAGATCGAGCAGATTGGCCAAGGTGTTGATTATGTTCTCGTGAATCTGATCGCTGAATCCATCTCCCGGCATGTTCAATCCAACATTCGGCCTTGGCGGGAGGATCTTTTTGAGGGGATCTAACGGGCGTCTTGGGGCAGATGTCGGCCCGCTTGACATCTGTTTCTCTCTGTGTATTTTTAACCTCTATGACTACACCCAAATATCCCGAGGCCTTCGAAACACTTGTCAACGCAATCTCTTTCTTCATCACTGAGATTGAGACAACTGGAGCGCCGGTGGATTATCACGACAACATCACAAGCTTGGCCCGTGCAATTCATGAGGCTGGCTTTAATTCCGACGCCCATAAAGACTGGCTTGATGCCGAGACCCTTTTGCGCCTTCTGTTTACCAACTATACGACGCAACGCGTTCTCACCGATCTTCTCGTTTCATGGGGTTTTCCGCAAGATGTCCTTGCCTCCTTCCGTCCCGAGCCGACCGAACGGAGTATTATTCTCAACATCCGTCCTGCGGATATCCCCGCGGCTCTCATCTCTGAGGCCGAGGAAGAAAGCCCTCTTTCATTTGCCAAGCTCCTCCCCATCCTCGTCTCCATCGTCGAGGAATATGCCAAAGAGGAACTTCTTCCTGTCAGTCTTGCTGTGACCCCTAAGGCTAAGGCACCTACCAAACCAAAGGGCAAGTCCAAGTCTGCGCCCTCCAAGAAGCCGGCGAAGGCACCCGCCAAACCAAAGGCCAAGAAGAGCAAATAGACCGACAGTTAATTTTCACACAATGCCGCTCGGCCCTAAAAGCCTAGCGGCATTTTTGTATCTTTTTTCATGCCCGAGAGTCCCGTCGCTGAATTCAAGGTGGTCTTCTCTGACGGCGGACGCAAGGAGGCTGGCATCCGGGACATTTGTAATTGCACTGTGCGAGCCCTCGCAATCGCTGCCAATATCAATTATTCCCTCGCGGATAGCATTTCCTCCAGCGCCGGGCGCAAGCGTGGGCGTGGGTTTAACTCCATCACTACGATCGAGCATGCCAGAAAACATGGTGTCTCCTCAAGGAAGCTTCGTTTTAAGAACATGACGGTTCAGAAGTTCCTCCGTCGTTATCCCTCCGGGCGCTATTATGTCGCGGTTACCGGTCATGCTTTCGCAGTCATCGACGGCGTTATTTATGACTCTGTAACTCCTCGCCCTCTTCAGCGTGTTCGCGCCGCCTATTTTGTCCTGTAAGTATCTTTTTGTTACTCATGATCACCATCCAGAAATCCCCCACTGCTGACGATACCCCCAAGTCTTCCATCACTCGCGAGGTTCTCTTGAAATCCAGTATCAAACACATCGTTGATGTCGGCAACGCTCTCGCTTTCTTTTCCGCCATGTTGACTGAGGCCGCCGATGCCCATGATCTCGACAAACTCACAGAAATCGACACCTTTCACGCTGAGTTTATCGCCAAGTCAGAGAATAAGCCGTGGTGGGATAAACACCGCAGGATTCATCGGCATCACCTTTCTTCACCTGATGGGGTGCCCGAGGATGTCAATCTCGTTGACTGTCTGGAATATGTCGCGGATTGCGTCATGTCAGGTATGGCTCGCAAGGGCTCTGTCTATGGTGTTACTCTTCCCAATGAAGTTCTCCAAAAGGCTCTTTCCAATACTGTCGCGCTCCTCGCCTCCAATGTCGAGGTAAAGGAATAATTTTCATTCTTTTTTGAGTATCTTTTTACCGTGAATAAATCGGCAAAACAATATGCCGCCGAACCCGTTGACCCATGCGAACTTTTAGTCAAATGGGATAGCTTGGCGTATAAATTTACCGCAGGGTGGTCTATTCCTGGATTTGACCGTGACGACCTTGTCCAGGAGGCTCGTATGACTATTTACCGTGTCGCCCAGTCGTATGACCCCAAGAAGGGTTCTTTTTATGCGATTGCCCGGATGTCGATCGGCAATCGAATGAAATCGCTCCTTGCTTTTACAAGCGCCCAAAAGCGCACCGCCGAGGTCATCCATCTCCACTCCCCTGTTGGAGATGATGGAATGCTTGTCGAGGATATAATTCCCGCCGAGGCTCCGGTTGATGTTGTTCACCTCGCAGAAGAGAAGGTTCGCCGTGAAATTGCCAACATCGTCTGCCTCCCGGTTAAGAGGCAAGTCCCTCGTATCATTGCTCTCGATAGCAGGGTCGCAGAAATAGAGAGTACTTTAGGGGTTCGCATTCCACCTGTAAGAACATTCAAGGGCGTAAGCAAGACGGCCGCGAAGCTGGCCGATGCTTTGCGCATACGAGAGGTATTGAAAAATAACCCGCTTGGCCTCCCCATCAGCGCGATGGCTAAAATCTCCGGTCTGACTCTTTATAGAGCTCGCTATCTGGTTCAGCGTGGTACCGATTCTACTCCGAAAGTACTTACCAATATCGAACGCATTTCCTATGATCATTATCGCGCTAGGAGCGATGAGGCTCCCCGGTTCGTCAATGTTTGGCAAGTAGTATTCTGGGAGCTTGAAAAATACCCCTACGGCCTTACGGTTGCCCGGCTTCATCAGCTTACCGGAATCAGTAAATTGAATATCCATTCCGCCTTAAAGCAGCGCCTCGGGAGGCTCTTTTTTCACAAGGAAGGGCTTTGGTATCTCAATGGGCAGGATATTTCCGCACGATTAAACCTTCTGATTCCCGAAATGGTTCTCCCTTCCGATAAAATATTAGCCGCTATTACAAGGAGCGCTGATGGTGTTAGTGTTGCCGAGATTAGCCAGCTAACAGGAATTCCACCCAAAAGAGTCAGTACTTGGCTTTGCGATCATATTAACGATCTCCCGCATCTTGAGCGGTGTCATACAGGATTCTACCGCATTAAACAGCATTCACCGCCCCCTCTACGCTCGATCACCAGTAGGGTTTTGACCTTTCTATCTGATCAGGATGGGCCTGTTTCCGTAAAATACGTAGCAGATGGAATCAATGAATCCATTGCCCGTGTGCAAACTGTTCTTAACACGCATGGCAAACTTCCTAATATTTCTCGCCTCCCTGATGGGCTTTTTGTTCATGACCCAGATAAATCAGTCCAACCTCGGCATTTTCAGAAGGTTGTCGATTTCCTGGCTTCTATCGGGCGTCCCGTTATTCTTTCCGAAGCCTGCACCGCGCTCGGACTTAGCCATACCTCGGTTAGTCCCTTACTCCGTTATGGTTTGCTTCGGTCCCTTTTCACACACCATGGGAAGTTTTGGTGCATGGCATCATCAAAAACCTGTGACCCTCCTGTGATCGACTCTATTGATAGTGCTCACTAACGAGTAGTCGTATCTTTTCCTATGTACGAACTTCGCACTAAACTTGTCGACCTCTCCCGCACGGCACTACCGAATATCACTGAGGCACCCGTAGTCTCTTTCGATGATGCATGCGAGAAAACTTATCACAATGAGTGCCTTGACCCATCAACCAAGGCGTGCTTGCGAGATGTTCCGCTTCTTGCCTCGCTTGTCGAGCGTTACCCGAATGCCGGTTATCCATGGTGGTTGCTTGCGGAAGTCGCCAAGGGAGAGGGGATGCATGCCGAATCTTTGCGGTTTTACGAGCTTCGCGCTAATGCCTATGCAAGAGCGCTTGGAAGTCGCCATTTTTGCAAGGGTGGAATGGATGATGACGAAAACATCGGCTTTTGTCAGTTTTTCGAAGCTCTTCACGAGCAAGCAGAGGCAACGTTGAAATACGGGGATGTTAATGTTGCTAAATTGATATTTGAGCAAATGCTTTTTCTTGCCCCTTCTGATGGGTTTGGTGCGAGGGAATATTTGCCAGCTATCTATCTGCACCAGAAAGACGAGGATGCTTTAGTGTCGTTAAAAACAACTTTTATGGGGTGGTTTTTTCCAGAGGTTGATCTTGCTTTTCTCGCTTTGGCTATCGCCGATAACAGACCCTTACAGGCGATGTATGCACTTGATTCTGTTATAAGGATGAACAAGTTCGTTATTTATGGACTGATTGGTTCAAAAGACCTTTCTCCCAAAGTAAATACCATTGATGAGGTTGTCTCGTATATGAATAGCGATCTGTCTCATGCGGATGAAGTTCTTGGGCATTTCGATATCGCCGCAGATGCTTTGACCCAGACGATTAGCACTGTTGCTGAGATGTTCCCTAAACAACATCTCGACAACCCTGTTTGGACGTATCCTCGTGAAGGTTTTAAATTTGATGCCGATCCCGTTGAAGACCACTGGAACGTGCTTTCTTTTGTCATTGACTCGGCCTTGTCGCCTCAAGTTGCCACTGACAATTCAGAGGTTTAATAACTTCCATCTATTTAGTATCTTTTTGCATAACCTCCCTACCATTCCATGAACGCAATTACCCACCCTGGACTCTATGGAAACCATCCCGAATATGACCGCATGGACTGGCGTGATGAAGCTCGCAATGGCGACACGCAACTCGGGTATTGGACTTGGGTCGAACACAAGATACTTTCCGACAATGCGGCGTTTTCGTCGTTAGATTTCCCAAAGGATCATGTTTTTGTGGCTCTTGATCCTTTGATTGCGTAAGCCCCTCAAATAATTGCCCAAACACCATGAGTAAATATCTTATTCTTAAAATCGATGGCAAACGAATCTAGGCAACGCGAATCAGTTATGTTAAGTCCAAGACAAAGCAATTGCGTGAATTTGGATATACTGATTTAACCGAGGCATCCGTCTCGATGCAGATAGACTGCATCCTCAAGAAAGAAAAACTCGATGTGATCGGAAAGTTTATGGAGGACGAGGTTATTGCCTTGGGGTCAGAATAAGTGATCCGCTGAAACTGAGCGTTAGCATTTACGTTGCTCATTAAGCCCCTCAACAATAGCCCGCAGGTATCTTTACCCATGCTTACCACTATTGTGGAAGAGGTTGTCACCTTCAGTATTACCCGCTTTTTTACAAAGGCTCCAGATGAGACGATTCGCAGTGGCCTGACTCTCCAGGAAGCTCGCTCGCATTGCGCAGATCCCGAAACGGACTCCAGAACCTGTACTGCTCCTGATAATGCCGCGGTCGTCGAACTCAAGGGTGCCTGGTTCGATGGCTATAAACGCGAGTAACAACCTGTTATCACATGCCTGAGACTACCACGGTCTTTACTGAAGGGTCCGCTTCCTTTAACGAGGTTGTCAGGATTGCGCGCGCGGTCCGGGAGAGTCTTGCCGAGTACTTCGATTATGCTCCTCACTGGTCGGTTTCTCAATGTTTGATGGCTTCGAAGGAATTGTTAGAAGCACTCGTTTCAGCCAATCTGCCCGCTGAGTTGCACTGCGGTTATTATACCGACTGCGAGGATGAGTACCCGGACCATGTTGCACGTCACTCTCTTGATGGCCTCGACCCCGAGTGTTGCGTGTCAGAATAGATGTCGCGCCAATGACGGAATAAATGTCTCATATAGAAAATCATCGACAGAGTAAACTCATGCCGGAGATGTCGCTCGATCTGTCATATTTTGAGACATCTATTCTGTCACGCAACACCCGAGAGCCAGGAGGGTGACTGCGATAGGAAGTGGAAACATTGGTGGGTTGTTTGTGGTGGCCTTATTGTCGATGTCACCGCCGACCAATTTCACCCCTCTGCACCTTCGGGTTATGAGGTTGTTGTTCTCGTCAGAAGTACCGCGACCGAGTATTCCGATAGTGTATCTTGATCTATGAATAATCCTGTCATCAGCGAGGGAGAACCCCTTGTTCCGCCAAATTGTGATGCCGATTGCCGGGCTTCTTTGAGTGAACTCGTTACCCTCCTCTCGGCTTACCTTGAGCGCCCTTCCAGTGATGGGCGCCCTATTCGTCAAGATATGAGGCGCGAACTTTCAGCAAAGATCATCGAGATTAAGTCCCGGTTTGTTCTCTAGCTGTACCTAAATCGACCATTTTGGTGATCGAGTTTATGCCATTGGTTAATTCGAGTATCTCGCCAAAATGGCGAGATAAGTGGCTGGATACTGTGGGAGCCTGAACCTGCGGTTCTCACTCATTCCTAATCGAGGCTTTTGTTGAATTTGTCGTATGCCAATTGCGCGGCCTTCTCGTCAAATGCGGGCATCTGAGACTCTGTAAAAGCTCCTGCCCCACCCGCAAATGCAATAGCGGCCCGGCTATTTGCTTCTTCCTTGTCGAATGTGTCAGGATTCCAAGGGACGCCATTAAGGATTGCTTGTAATTCTGGGGTATTCTTACCTGAACGAATAGCTTCGGCAATATCAGATGTGGCATTTGTTTGCAAGCAGTATTCTGGTGGTGCAGCCCCTTTTCCGTCTATGGTCACTTTCCATGGCTGCTCATCCTGAAATGTTCCAATTTTGATTGACATGCATAATTCCCACAGATCCCCCGCTTTGTAGTCGTATGCCAAGAACCCGTCTTCCTCGCTATTTTTAAATAGTGACATTATGGAA